>Ga0233426_10003318_pt1 | contig 12839 bp, 22 predicted proteins | sample SI_118_April2016_6_FD_179875 | JGI IMG/M metagenome (GOLD analysis project Ga0233426, IMG submission 179875) | Seawater microbial communities from Saanich Inlet, British Columbia, Canada - SI_118_April2016_10_MG | ecosystem: Environmental > Aquatic > Marine > Inlet | place: Canada: British... | reverse complement strand
ATTCTGGTTCCGTTCATCATAACCTTTGTGGGCGCCGCTATAACATGGGGCGGGGCAATGGCTCGGGCAGATAACATTGAGGTTGATGTCGCTCGCATGGAGTCAGACGTTAAGGCTCTTTCAGTCAGCGGACTCGAAGCCCACAAGGGTATAGCTCTAAACGAGCAAGCCATTAAAACAATCACCGAGTCTCTTGAGCGCCAGCATCACACTCAAAAAGAAAGCGACAAAAAGCTACAGACTCTGATAGAGATAATGCTCCAGTCTAAATCGTAGCCGCAGGAGGCTGTCATGCTTGCAGAAATAGCTGCCGCTAATGCAGCCTTTAAGATAATCCAGACTGCCGTACAAAATGGCAAGGAGATCTATGACTGCGGTACTGCCACGCAAAGTTACTTTGACAATAAAAGTGCTATTGCTAAACGGGTCAGCGAGAAAGGGCAGGGTGATCTTGAGGCGTTCATGGCGCTTGAGAAGATCAAAGAGAGCGAGGAGATTCTTAAGGAAACTATGATTTATGCGGGCCGCGCAAATATGTATTCCGACTTCTTGTCCTTTCAGTCAAAAGCTCGGAAGGAGCGTGAGCGCCAAGAAAGGTTACGCATCAAAAAGAGAGCCGACACCATTGCTCTATTTATGACAGCCCTGCTTTGGGGTACGGGTATCCTAGTGTTACTACCACTTGCCTTATATATTGGGTTTAAGCTGTTCGGGCTTATCTAGTTTTGTGCTGACCCTTCCGCATTTAAACGCGCATAAAAAAGGCCGAACATAGTCCGGCCAAGAGGGGGAAACTGGATGGATTACAGAATAAAAATTACCCCAACAATCACTGCTACAATTAATACCTCTAAAGAGCCTAACGTGATTCGCATCTGCCAGTTCAATACTCTTCGAGAACCTTCATAAATCATATCTTTTAAGCTGTTTTTCATGCAAAATACCTCCTAGTGTAGTGCTTTGCCCCTGTGCCAAAGGCGATGTAAGCCATTGATTTATAAGGAAACGCACTCCATAAAACTGGGGGTGTAGTGGTCGGAGGTTCAAATCCTCCCGTCCCGACCAGTTTTTTTTCCCTTATAAATCAACATGTTATAGACCCTCAAAGCATAACCCTTCTAGTGTTGTTTGCGGCGTACTTTTTGGATCCGTTTACCACTGTTCAGCTAGTGTAGTGGCCTAGAATAAACCCTCTATTCTGGAGCCAACTTCCCTAGCCCGATCTTCACTCTTCTTAACATACCTTCTACACGCATCAAGGCTCTTCCAACCACCGACCATCGCAATATCATCGAGGTCTGTTCCGGCTTCATTCAGCCATGTTGCAAAGCTGTGCCGTAACGTGTGAAAGACTAACGCGCCTTCCGGTATTAGCTTGGCTCGATCTACAGACCGATTGTCCTTCTCAGCGCGGTACATTAGATTGTGGTTGTACATTCTAATACTGCGCTTCCACATCTCTCCGGTCATCGATGTTCCGGTCATTGGCTGACCAAGGCGTTGCCTGTCATCCTGAACAAACACATACTCAATATTGCCGAGTCTAGGGTACTCCTCAAGCAACTGCTTACGGTCTTGGCGACGCTTCTCCAGAACCTCTACTGCCATCTTGTTCAACTGAATAGTATGGCTGTGTCCGTTCTTGGCATCGTCCGCAGGGATCACCATTCGGGTAAGATCCTTGCTCAACCAGCTCCACTTCAGACCAATGATGTTGGCCTTACGCTGACCGGTTGCCAAACCAAATCTAACCATGTCTGCCCGCAGTGGATCTAAAAAACGCATCCATCCTTTTGCTACATCAGGGGTCAGATAATACTCGCGCTCCTTGGTTGGCAGTGTTTCGATTTTGGGAAACCTGACAAAAGATACGTCAAGTTTTTGTTGAGCAAAATTACAAACCGCTCGCAGATACACTAAGTAAGTATTGATGCCGCTGTTACTGAGACCCTTAGCGTTCCGCAAATCTGTTTCCATGTCCTCGACATCTATGTTGGCGATGTCCTTCATGTCAACGTCTGCAAATCGTCCTGACGTTTCATCCCACGAAACTACCTTATGACTTCTCTGGCTATTCTTCCGCCCATAAGGTACTGGCTTCTTCCGCCCTTCAATCAAAATCATTGAGGGTCTTTTTTCATACATCCATTCTAGCGTTGAATAGGCATTTGCGTTTTTCGCCCGACCTAATTTCTTTGTCGGTCTCTTCAAATACCTAACCGCTACTTCTTTAAAACTAAGGTGTTTACTCATATTGCTTCTCCTTTGAGTAACGCCTTTGACACAGAAGCACAACTAATATACTAGTGTTGTGTTCCGAATGCCAATAGGGCTATTTCTGCGGCTTAACAACAATGTTAAGGGGATGCTCAGAGTCGCCGACATTCCACTCACCCTTGTCGTTATAAATTTCTACTGCAATTTCATTGCCGTAATCAATTACCGCAACAAAACTATAACCTTCATGCTCCATGTACGAGTCCATGTTCAACATCGCTACCCTTGCTCCACTCCGAGTCTGGAGAGTCTCACTCCATACAATCCGAGAATTTCTACGGTCATACTCTTTGGTCATCAGATCTTTGACATCTTCCATTATGGCCACTTCCTTTCTTATTATAGTTAGCGGCTCGTTGCGACCCCCCAGTGAGCCAATCTGGGCTAATCAAGAGAGTGAAGTCTCTTTGGGTCTTAGGGGAAACTACGTTTTCTTTCGAGCATCATCCCGTATGATCTGATAGTCGCGAGGCGCAGAGAAAGCAAATGAAGCCTGAGGAATTATCTTTTGCAATTCTCCGCCACGATCACACTCGCGGCAATACGGGGTCTCTCTGATTACATAATTTCTTACACTTTCAAGGCTGACAGTAATGTCGTCGTCCAACTCAAGATGCTTACCGTCATTACAAAGCGCATGCTCACTAACACTGCCTGCACTATCGGTCAGGTGTACAACAGCGCTGAACACCTCGCCGTCTCTTACTGAGCGAACCCAAAGACGATGGTCATAGCTTTGCTCAAGATCATGGGGGTTAAGATTCCAGCCCCCGTACACAACACTGCCCGCATTTCTTGTTAGCTTTAACGCCATTCATCAACCCCTAAAAAGGTATATCGTCTTCAGGCATTGCTTCCGCAGGTGCCGGTGCAGGCTTAGAAGCGTGAGGTGCAGGCGCTCCACCTTCGTTAATAAACTGCTTAAGACTTGGTTGCTTGGCAATCCACGCATCCTGTACTTTCAAAAACTTAGCACCCTGAGAAGACTCAGCGACAAAACCTTTCCAATTCATTCTCATATTTTCAGAATCCTGTGCGTCAAATGACTTTTGAATCCAGTCAATAAAAGGCTGGCTAATTTGCAAAAAGCCACTGTAATCATGTAGCTTGTCTGGCGTTGCCCACGACTGACCCTTCTCCATAAGACCTGCTAGGCGAGCCAGTTCTTTTTCTTTTTCTTCCGCGTTGAGGCGGTAAAGACGACCGTTGCCGCCGGCTACTTCAAAACTCTGTGTCATACTGAATCCTCGTTGATTACTGATATCTGCATTAAGCCTGTCTGTCTCACAAAGTCGTCAATGCTTTCACCTTGATCGAGAAGCATCTGTTCTCCGTTCAGGTGAGCAAACGCCTTGCGATAGTCCACGCTTGGTTTTTTATGGATAACCTTTACTAAGGTTTTGCCGTTACTAATAGACTCCTTGTACCGCTCACCCAACACCTTCTTAATGTCGTCAGATGATTTCTTCAACTCGTTTAATTGGATAAGGTCTTCACCCATCTTCTCAACCAAGCTGTCGATCTTTACCTGATTCTCTGTCAAGAGATCCAAGTCTGTGTCGCTGGCGATAGACTTAACAACGTCAGCTGACTCAATATGTTTTTTCCTGCGGCCCTCATCCTCGTACTCGGCGAGAATAAACTCGTGCCATTCTCTGTACAGGTCTACCCGAGATACCTTTCCTGACATAGGAGTAGGTAGAAGCTTTCCGTCTAACATCTCTCCCAGCCAATTGTCTGGCCGCTCAACCACCTCATAGGTGTATTGGGGTTCCGCCGATTTATTTTTTGCTAAGTAACAAATGAAGTGGCACTGATCAACGTCCAAGCATTCCATCTGCATATATACCTGCGTCAGGTACATGCTTCGTTTTTTATCGAAGATCGAATAAGGTTGCTTGGTGTAGTAGGGATAAGGGCACTTAAACTCACAACACGAGTCGAGTCCGATCAACCCATCTGCTGATGCTTGCAGGAAGTCATACTGAGGATGCACAACAGAACCAGTCTCTCGGACTTTCTTGCCGATCAACTGCTCCAAGAAGCGCCGAGCCGTATCCTCCATCAACTGACCATGCTCTACAGCAGGAACCATTACAAACTCAGACTCAACCCGAGCCAACTGACGCACACGCTGTCGTATGTATTTAGGGATGGTCAAGTACGGATGCTCGCCTGTCAGTGCCGCGATTGAGGAGGCCGGCTCAGGTAACCGTCTAGCCTCGTGCCACTCTGGTGAGCCTTGAATTTCAGCACTCATTTAGCGGACTCCCAAAGCGCTACCTTCTTAGCTTTTAACTCTTCATACCTATCGGCATGGGGATCTGCATCGATCTTGCTGGTGCGTAGCGCATTGAGATACCTATTGTGCTTGCGCTCTAACGCTCTTAAGTTTGTGCAAGACTCTAGATCAGCCTCGACCCAGTATTCATCTGCCATGGTGCTATCGTCAGCAACTGCATCCGCAACAGCGTCTTCTAGATATTCAGGCTCTGGTGCCGCCTGATCCTTGATCCACAGCTGATGTGCCAGACCAAACTCACCCATAGCCCTGACGCGCAGGCGCTGTTTGGCTGTATTTAGATCCCAGCTCGAAGGGTTCTTTATGGATTGAGTGTTGCGGTGAATTGGCAGGCTGACAGTCTTCTCGTGCCCCTCAACGGTCATCGTGAGACGAACCTCCGCGCTTCCATCATCAAGATAATGTAACTCTCGGCCTTGTGAATCAGGCAAGAACTTGTAGGTGTACTCTGGATAGGCAGACATCATTAGAGCATGAGCCGCCATCACTTGAATGATTTGAACACCATCGTCATCAGTTATGATGTGTGCAGAGCAATCTGTATTACTTAGAGTGTTCCAAATTTCTTTTTTAGAGGTAGATTCCATTAATCTCGATCCAGTTATGTATAAGCTTGGATCTATTATGCGTTTCTGTGTACCTAAAAACAACCCTTACGTGCGAATAATCGTTACTTAATTAAAAAAGTACACGATTAAAGAGTTTAAAAACACGGAATACGACTGAGAAACATACATATAGTCAGGAACGCAATAATGCTATGTAAAACTGATTAGACAGGCAAGTGTTTTATAGGTGTTTGCGACAGGACGTAGCTTTTTAGCGGTGGTTTATTAGGTTAAATCGTCGGCAGCAATAAGTGCAAGGGTAGAAAGACAAACAACAATCATGTAGGTGGTAAGCATAAAGGCCTCATTTAAGTGAGACGCAATATTACAGGCAATAGAGGCCTAAGCCCAATGACTTTTAGTCATTAGGCCTATGATTTTAAACGATATTTTATTTTTCAGGCAGGATGATAGCCATGTTGTCGAGGAGGTATTCGGCCTTCTCTTCGTGTTCATACAGCATTATGGCGAGAGTACTAAACCTGTCGGCACTAAGAGAGCCATGCTCATTCTCGTGAGATTTTACTTTCTCAATGTTTCTTTTAAATTTAGTGGTGTTTACGCCTTTTGCTCTGCCTACGCCGGTCACCCATTCGTATACGTCTAGATCAAACACATCGCAGCATTTCAGTAATGAAACACAGTCTCGTGGCAGGCTACCATTTAACCATCCGCTCGCTGTGGCGTTTGAAACACCACATGCCTCAACTATCCTTGATGCCCTGCCCCACTGCGATACTCCAGCAGATTCAAGCATTGCGTTAAATATAGTAGCCCTCTCCTTGGTAGTTATAGTGTGCATTTTATATTCTCCGTAGTTAGTTAAGCGGGGCAACAGAATCGCTGAGTGTCCGTTGGGCACTACCCCTATTAGGGCATATTAACCAAACAAAATCTGTTTAGCAACTATTGCATAATAATTTATGTATTTAATTGCAAATAGCCACCAATTCATTGATACTTGAACCAACAAATAGATTTATGACGAATTGATGAGTGTTGAATGATATTTAAAAGAGCGCGGTTTGATGACACTACCTTTACCACCCTTCCTAATACCTTGCTTCGCGGCGGTGGTGATTCTGCCAGCTCTGCTCGTGAAGACGGGCTGACGCCTGAAGCTCTGGGCGTTCTTGTATACCTTCTATCCCATTCGGCTGAGTGGCAGGTCTCTCAGGCTCAGTTGTGCAAAGTCTTTGCTGTTGGCAAGACCAAAATGCAATCCATAACGAAGTGTCTAGAGGTCAGCGGCTACATCAAACGTGCGCCAGCCCGCGTAGCCAGCGGCCAGTTCGGCGGTTATGACTATCTTGTATCCGACTCTAGAGACTTTTTAACCGAGGCTGATTTTCCGTCTGCGGGTAAACCGTCTACGGATAAACCGTCTACGGATAACCCGCCACTAAGAAAGACTATAGATAAGAAAAACAATAAGAAAGAAAAACTATCGTGGAAAGAAGAACTATCTGCCTCTTCTCCAAAGGGTGTGCCTAAACAGGCGTGGCTAGATTGGTGGGAGCATAAGCAGAAGAGTAACAGGGCACCTTCGGCTGTTGCGGTCACGAGGCAGACAAAAGACTTCGAGATTATGGTTCAGGCAGGCTTCGATATGAAGGAGCTTGTCTCTTACGCCATTGCGCGTGGCACATGGCAACGAATTGGAGACCCCGACTGGTCTTCATTACAGCAGTTTAAAAATAAAAAACGGAACGATGACATTTTAGGAGCGATCAAATAATGGAGATCCGAGAATTAGTGCAGGCTTTGGCAGATCAAGCAACGGGGATCTGTGCGGAGCTGTACCCAGATGGAAAGATTGAATCAGGATGCTACAAAGTAGGTTCGATATCAGGTGAGAAGGGCAGGTCAATGTCGGTCTACCTGCATGGCGAGCAGGCTGGTAAGTACATGGACTTTGCCACGGGCGAGGGTGGTGACATGCTCGACCTTATCCAGCACTGTCAAGGCTTAACCCTCGTTGAGGCAATGGACTGGGCAAAGAAGCGTTGCAATGTAAGGGATAGTAAGCCATCGGAAAAATTTAAATCAGCGGAAAAAAAGACCTACCAAAAACCTAAACCCCCTGTGAAGGCTGACATGTCACCCAACCTGCATACCTACATGGAAGGTAGAGGGTTCAGGGATGTCGGTGAGATCTGTTTCAAGTGGAAGATCTACGAGACGATCAGCCATAGAGGGTCGGACGTTGTATTTCCATACCATGATGTAGCGGGTGAGATGGTGTTTCTCAAGACCAAGCCGATGAACCATGACGGCAACCCAGCTACCCAGAAAGACCTCAAGCCGATTCTTTTTGGCTGGAATGTCATGCCTGCCGATGCCAGAGAGGTATGGTTAGTTGAGGGCGAGTGGGACGCCATTGCATGTAGTGAGCTGGGTTACCCCGCCTTGAGCGTTCCCTTCGGCGGCGGTAAGGGATTAAAGCAGACCAAGTGGATTGAAAACGAGTACGATAATTTGGCTAGGTTCGAGCGCATCCTGATAGCTACTGACATGGACGAGCAGGGTGAGCTAGCCGCCGCTGAGATTATGTCTCGACTGGGTGATCGCTGTGTCCGAATCAACCTGCCAAACAAAGACATCAACGACATGTTGCAGGGTGGCAAGCAGTCCTACGCAGATGCCCAAACCATCTTGGCTATGGCCTATGAAGAAGCAGTCTGGAAAGATCCGACCACCCTCAGGTCTGTCATGGAGTTTGAAGAAGACCTTGACCAGTTCTTTAGTTTGGACGAGGACACCACCGGCTTCGGTTCCGGCTGGCAAAAGCTGGATGAGGAAGACATTCGGTTCAGGCCGCAGGAGCTTTGGGGTGTGGCTGGAATTAATGGCCACGGCAAGTCGCTCTGGCTTGGTCAGCTCTGCCTGAATGCGGTCGAGCAGGGCCAGAAGGTATTGATAGCCAGCATGGAGATGCCTCCCCGCGCAACGCTGGGTCGCATGATGAGGCAGGCTGGTGGTGTTGCGGCGCCACCAAAGCCATACCGGAAAGCGCTTCTGGACTGGCTTGCCCCAAACCTATGGCTGTTCGTTGACAAGCTAACACCGAAACCGAAAGACCTGATGGAGTGTTTTGAGTACGCCTATCGCCGGTATGGCATCAACGTCTTTGTCATCGACTCGCTTACCAATATGTGCCGGCAGGATGACTACGAGGGCCAGCAAAAATTTATTGAGAGCCTAGTCAACTTCAAAATGGCATTCCCCGTGACCATTTTCCTTGTGACACATGTTAGAAAAGGCGAGTCCGAGATGACCGCTCCAAACAAATATGACATCAAGGGTTCCGGCTCTATTACGGATCTGGCTGATGGCTTTATTTCGATCTTCAAAAACAAGCGCAAGCAAGAGGCGGTCGCTCAGGCTGAGATCCTGATGGAGGAGGTGGATGAGAAGTACGCCAAGCAGTGGGATAGCTACCTTGAAGTTTTAAAAAACCGCAACGGTCAGTATGAGGGCAAGATCGGCTTCGAGTTTGATGTCGATGCCATGCAGTTCAAAGAGCGCCGAGGATCAAAGGCCAAACAATATATCGATTACTCAAAGTAGAGGGCTAAAAATGTTAGAGACAGAAAACTTTGCACAGAATGTGCGTGATGCAGGTCAGGCAATATCGTCTGCCGAAAGAGCTATAGCGCGGACTGATGCTGAAGAAAAGATGATGGTCGCCCAGATGAAAGTGAAGGCTGAGATGCAGGGACAAAAGACCAATGCAGCGCAAGAGCGCAGCGCAGATGAAAGCCCTGACGTTGTTCAGGCAAGGCTAGATAGAGGCGTAGCGAAGGGTCAGTTGGCCGCAGCTAAAGCTGAACTCATGGCCTGTGAGATGGAGTTCAAGATATGGCAGTCTCAGATGGCAACTCAGCGATTTGAGAAAAACAGAATATACAACACAGATTGAGGCACCAATGAATAACCTTAAAGAATTAATGTCAGCACACAAGATCACGCAGACAGGGCTGTCGGCTCGCACTGGAGTACCCCAACCCACGATCAATAGATTTGTTTCGGGCAAGACTAAGTCGATGAACTACGAAATGCTCCGCAAGTTGGCATCGTATTTTGAGGTGACGGTTGACTACCTGCACGGCTACGAAACGGTTGCCGACAAGCCTAGAAATCTTGAAGAGTAGAACGGCCACGGCTGAAGAAAAAAGATGGATGGCGGCAATCACTGACATGGGTTGCGTTATCTGTCTGAGGGAGATGGGGCTTTGCAGTCCCCCTGAAATACACCACTTGAATGGCAAAGTGAAACCTGACTGTCACTTACAGTCAATTCCGCTTTGCTACCAGCATCACAGAGAAGGTAGTGACAATGCGTTATACACCTCGCGACACCCCAGCAAAAAAAGATTTGAAGAAAGATACGGAACCGAAGAGTCCTTGCTCGCCGCCGCCAGAGAACACTTATCGTGGGATTGACTCCGCGACACCGCAAGATTGGGACAGGCTGAGACAACAGGCGCCAGCCATAGAGCCTAGCCCAGAAAAGACTGGACTTGAGGCGTGGGTTGTTACGAATGTTAGCGAGCCTAGTCACTATATCCGCGAAGGTGGGATTGAGTGCATCGATGTGATGACTAGTCTTTATGGCGAGGAGCGCGTGAGGGACTGGGCTGAGATTACTGCATTCAAGTATCAGTGGAGACAGGGCACAAAGGTTAACAACACTGCGGCGCAGGACAAGCTCAAGTCTATTTGGTACACGCGGTTCAGCATGGGGGACGATCCCCGCAATGATTAATGGACGAGCAAAAGGCCATGCCTTCGAGCGTGAGCTTATCAAGAAATTTCAAGATGAGTTTGGGCCATGTGCCGACCATTTAAAACGTAACCTTGACCAGTATCAGGTCGCTGGCAAAGCTGACATTGAGTTTAACAACCTGATGATCGAGGCCAAGCGTTATGCATCAGGCCACTGGCATAGAGATGACTGGTGGCATCAGACGCTGACCTCTGCCGCAGACAGTCATATACCAATACTGATTTATAAATATGACAGACAGCCCATGCGCTTTGTTTTCCGGCTCAGTGACATCATGTCAGACAAATCTCAGTCTGGTACGGCTACGGTGAGTTATGACGACGGGATCATGCTGATGCGTGAGCTGTTGGTGTTTGAATGAAACCGGATTTGTTCAGGTCGATAATGAAAAATGCGGCGGAAAAAACTTACTACCCCCAATGCCTGATTTACATAGAGATGAGCATGCCATCAGAGATGCACGACCTAGCGAAGGCAACTCTGCCATACCTGCTTCCTAGCAACATCCTTGCGCTCAAGACCAAGGAAGAAAGACGAGAGGCAATAGACAGCATACCTGACGATGCGTACCCCCCCTTCGCCAAGGACATAGTGAAGCTGGGGGTGCAGAACATTTGGAAGAAAGACAAAAGGGCACAGTTGAATGGCAAGACCCCTGTACGAAACCGAAGCTGATCTAAGCCGCGAGGCAAGGGTGATGCACACTGCCGCAGAAAAATGGAACTGTGATTATTTGAAATTACCCCTGAGCTATCGGCTCGACTTTGCATTGATACGGAGCAATAAACTGGTGGCCCTAGCTGAGATCAGGGTGAGAAATGTTAAGGCCGAAACATACCCGACCATTATTTTTTCAGTGAACAAACGAGCCAAGGCCAATCAGCTATCTGACCAGACCAAGGTGCCTAGCTTTTTTGTGGTGCAGTATGACGATGAGATTAGGTATATAGATTTTGCCGAGACGCCTGATGAGTTTCAGGTTGGCGGTAGGACGGGAGCAAACAGAAGGGATCAGGCTGACGTTGAATTGGTCGGCCATTATGATGTTAGCAGAATGAAAAGGTTATAGCCCCCGAAGGGGCTACTTCAAAAGAAGCTTGAGTAGCTTCAGGTTAGATTTTGGCATGGTATTGGCGTGGACTGAGTCTTCATTCCGTCGCCAGTTAACTACGGTACGATAGGGAACATCTATTAGCTCGGACACTTTGATAGCCGTCAGGCTATGCTCTTCCATGAGCTGTTCCAGTTCAGGATTTTTAGTTTGCATGCGCGTCCTCTGGTTCAAGAAGCTCAAGAGGAATGTGTGCCATTGTATAGTGACGAGCAAAGAACTCGCGTTGAGGATTTTTTTCGTCTGTATGCACTGAGCAAATCTCTAGATGTTTTGAGATTGAGTCTGGTACATCTTTATCCTTCTGTGCTAGCTGAACTGAGACGCGAGGAAAATACCCTTGCTCCACCATCAATCTAGCTTCCTCCTCGTCCTTTGCCCTCACTGCTACAATGTATTCATCGGCAACTTTTACTCGCACATCAAAGCATTTTAGGCTTTTATAATAACGTCTAGTAAAATCTTTTAGCTCGTTCATCACGCCAACTCCTCGTCATGTTCGACAATCAGCTCTGACAGCTCATCGATCATCACGGACAGTCTTTGAGAGGTGGCAAGGGCTTCAACAAAAAGATCGCTATCCTTAAATCCACGCCCCTCTAACGACTTCAACGCAAAGTGGAAATCGGAGCCTACTGCGTCAAGGTCAGTGTGAATCTCGTTCAAATACTTTAAAGCAATCGACTTATCCATCATGCCACCTCCAGTTGAGCATTGACTTTGTTGTAGATGCCCTCGCAAAAAGAGTTGGCCACTAGATCGCTAATCAAGATCATTGGGTTGCCCTCAGAACCGTTGGCATAGATCAGGTAGAACCACCCAAGGTCGTTGCCATCCTTGTCAAAAGGGATGACGATATCCTCGCCAGAGCTGGACATGGCCTCCAGTATCTCGGTCAAGTCGCTTGACTGTTCAAGACAGTCCTCTTCGCCATCGTTAATCGTGATGGTGCAGTCCGCCGCCAGTAGCTCATTGATCAGGCACTGAGCCGCCACGCGGTCATCCATGTTGCAGTGTTCCGGTAGATTAGTAATTATGTTCATAACTTGCCTCCAATTGGCGATAGTTTATCTACTTTTAATATTCGCGTCATCCCAAGCGAATGGGGTGTCACGGCCAAATGCTTCAGCCGCCTCGATGAGCGCAGGAAAGCTACGCCAAACGAGTTCGCGGTTCTCTAAGTCCAATGAAGAGATTACGCCGTGGATTTGATCCAGCGCGGTCTCAACTTTAGAGGCTCGGTCGGGGGTGCAAAATCCGCCCCGTGTTAATTTTTCATGTAATGTCATGGGTTATCCTCCTCAGGATTGTTAGTTTTCCAATATCCCGCACACAAAGAATAAAAAAAATTATTGATTGTGTACTTAGACTTGCCTAGGCTATTAGTCTAAAAAAATCTAATTGTCGCCTTAGACTTGCGGGATTTCATGTGGTAACAAACCACAATCATCAGTTGGATCAATCTGGCAGTTTGTCGCTGTCTAGCCAGCTCTCAAAGCACTTCCATGTTGCGGGGTTGCGCTTAATGTTCTCCACCAGCTCGCGCTTAGTGAGAGGCTCGATGGGGTCAAAGGCCATAGCTAAAAAAGCCTTGTACTTGCGAGCATTGTAGTGACTTGCGTCATAAAACATTTGAAGTTGAGTCTTCATTGTTGATAACCTCCTCAGGTATACTTACATCCGGCGGCACCAGCAGGCATCCGTGCCTGTCAACCCTCCTCAGGTTTGGTGTCGCCTCTCATTGCGTACTCG
>Ga0233426_10003316_pt1 | contig 12843 bp, 8 predicted proteins | sample SI_118_April2016_6_FD_179875 | JGI IMG/M metagenome (GOLD analysis project Ga0233426, IMG submission 179875) | Seawater microbial communities from Saanich Inlet, British Columbia, Canada - SI_118_April2016_10_MG | ecosystem: Environmental > Aquatic > Marine > Inlet | place: Canada: British... | reverse complement strand
AATTATGCCAAACAAGCAACCATTCGGACAACAAGTTAGTAACTAAAACAATATAAATACTACTCTATTTTGTTTAATATAATACTATGGCTGATAAATCCACTCTTAGTCGCGCCTTTAATACACACCTCATTGAATTTTTTGATGACATTATTAGGATATACCCTGAAAACCAAGATATTTCAAAGGCGAAGACCTCGTTTGAAACAATCAAAAAAGCAAATCCTTCTTTGATTGTAAAGGCGTGGTATCAGAAGGTTTATATGCCATATCAACAGACGATTGACACTGGAGACATCGCATTCTTTTTTGATAAGGATTACTCACAAGACCTTCAATCTGTATCTAATGCGGGTGAAATCATGAGAATGATTGACAAGATTCGCGAACCTGTTCGTTCCATGAACGATGAGAATAGAGACCATTGTATGAAGTATATTCAAAATCTTAGTAAAATCTCTACTGTATATTCCAGCATGTAAATTGTTATTGATATAATAAATTTAATAGCTCTGATGGATTTAATAAATGTAAATATTCCTTTACGCGACTGCGTGTAATCTTTTCTTTATTTTTCTTCTTCAAAGAAGGAATGTAAACATTAGTATGTAAAAAATTAACATGCTGAATATACTTATCTGGCAATATTGATTTCGTTTTGAAAATAAATTTATGCATATAATGCTGGTGTAAAATTGTTATTAATTTTTCATACTCACCATGAATTTTATGACGAATGTCTCTGGTTTTCCGGTATATTCTATTATATTCATATAATTTACCAATACGACGAACGCAGAAATATTCATACGCATAATATGGGTTAATATCGCTTATTGTTTCTCGGATTATTGTATCTGGATTCATTATTCTTGTGCTATGTCCTGTATTTAAATCTGTTATTAAATAACCATCTATGTCGTCTGGTATATCGTGTATATCGTTATAACTATCTAAATTATACTTGCGAGGGAAATAAATTATACCTTCTATATCTCGTAGAAAACTATTGTTCTCATAGTCTGTATTTGGTATGTATTTTATAGTGTTATTTTGTATTTCATAGACCGATATCAGATAAAATTTATCTGTATTCTGAGTAACCTTGTTGTAATTTTTCTTTAAAACAAATGTGTATGTTTGGGTTTTTGATAGATATTCTAAGATAGGTGTGGTATTTTGGTCGTTTATATGGAATGCTGTTTTAAACTTACTTATTATGTTTGTTGTTTTTTCATCTGATGGTGATGCTAGCCTCCACTCATTACATCTATCATCATACATTAAGTTTACCATAGTCCCCTTTATGTATTCACTTATTTGAATGTTAGTTGTTATTGTTGGATAAATACTAATGAACGTATTGTATCCCATTGACTTTGGGGGCAAGTAACTTAGCAATTGGTTTTCAGGATATGAAACAATTACCATTCGGTATAACCGAGTTTCATTATCATTATAGCATAATACATCTTTGTCATAGCAGAACGTATAATAATGTAAATTACCATATTCTACTAATCGTTTTATTATATTCTTATTTGACAACGATTCTATATCCAGACGAACGCCCGATAATGAGGATGTTAGTTCCATATCTGATTAAATTAGATATGGAATCGTTTTTATCTATTTTGTTTACGAAATAACTTTTGTATGTAATATAATTTAGATACATATTATATATTTTAGTATTATATTATAATGGAAACAACAAACGACACTGATACTATAATAGAAGAAACATCACTTAACGGGAATACAACCAACAACGGTCATTCTATTCAGTTAGAATTAGGAGATATTGTAGAGATAATAGCTCCTGCAAATAATGACATTCACGAAATGACTGGTTTAATAACCTATATTGATGATAGTAAGATTTCTATTATAAGCACGTCTACGGGTCAAACACATATTTTGAATATTACTGAAGATGGGTCATTAAGTGATGAATCTATAACTGAACTTCATTTACTTAATAGAAGTGATGAGAAAGGGTATTCAAGACAAAATAATTTGTTACCTAAAACTTGGGTCGATATTCATTTTGGAGGAGAAATTCCAGCTATCATTACTGGTGAAATTACAAATTTAGAAGAGGATATGATTGAAATTACTACATTTCCCGAGATTAAAACCATATATTTAAATTTTGGATATAAGGGACTTCCTCAAAATATTCCCATTGAACGAATTGTGATACGCACAAAACCTGACTCTTTAAAGAATGTTCCTTCTCTCGCTATTGTCAGACAAGAGTTAGAAGAAGGTGAAATATTTGAGCCAGAGAATTTTCAACAAGAAGATACTGCTACTATGGAATTTACTGACACAGGAGATTCAGTTATTCAGGTTCCTGAAGACGGTAAATTTGATGAAAATGTTCGCGAAACACTTCATAATCTATACATTGATGCCAATTCTATCATATTTGGAGAAAGTTTAGAAGCATTGGAACAAGTTGTAGAAATACCAGAATCAGAGCGACGTTATAGTGTCGAAGAGCAAGTTAATGATATGGTAGATGAATTATTGTCTACTATTCCTAATAGCCAACGTTCATTACGTGTTATGAATAATATTCATTTACTCATTGAACGCTTCAAAGAACTAAGACACACATTTTCTAAGTTTGATAGTAATCTAAATGTATATGACGTCAATACTAAAGGAACTTACTATAAGCCAATTGTTGATAAAATTGTAAACATTGACGCTCAGCTTAAATGGTTAGTACCTGTGGTTGCTAATAAGAAATTTATTTGTTCTCCTGAAGATATGGTTGAACCCGATGATGTTATTATGAATAATGACAATAAAGATTTAATACAATTACAGCAACTCCAAGACAATTACTTTCATCGAAAAAATACAGACCAATCGTTAACATATACTGAATTGAATATTCGCACATCATCATTATTGACACCATTTACCAAGCCAAATAATTCGAGTGAGTATATTCACAATAAAGAAGTGCTTGGCAATATTGATGCTATTGTTGACAACTTTGGGGAGTTTAATTCTACTGTATTCGGTGACAATAAACAACCTTTTGTCACTAAACAGTTTATTATTCAACGATACAATCTTGGACTTTCGAATGTTGAAAAGATTGATCTAAAAGCCGGTAAATCTGTTTATCTAAGAAAACCTATGACACAAAGCGATAATATGACAATTAAATCGGTTATTATGATGCCAGAACCGGTTATTCGTTTTTCTACTATGGATTTACCTAATACAAATATCTTGCGACAGTCTACATTACACGAGAAATATACTTCTATTTTTAAATTGTTAAGAAAAAACCGTGAGATAATACCCCACGTTATCAATGACCTATCTAAGGAGCTTGATTATGAGAAGATGGAAGCCGAAACAAAAATGGAATTCTTATCAGGAATACAAGAATTCATACTTGGAAATGATGTGTCACCGGATTCTTATGATGATAATAAATTTAAACAATTCTTAGAGGTCATTATACCTAAGACACACTTCTTTATTAAAACCGTAAGAAAATACGTGAAAAATAAGATTTCATTCCTAGGATTTGTAGAGCAATTAGAACCTTTCGCAGTGTATTCAGATGACATTAATTTTAAACAGTATAGTCAAATTAAATTCCTTGTTAGAGAACGAATTAAAGAAATTAAGGAAAGCATAATTCAGAAAACTAAGAAATTTAATTATATTCGCAATGCTAAATACGATAGCACACCATTTAGTGACAATACTATTTTAAACTTAATTTCGAGTAACAGCGATATGACTGAACCATTTTATCAAAATTATCACTTACTTTCCAATGATAAGGCTAATAACAAACTTACACCTCAAGAAGTATTACTTCACATTAATGATAGTGACAATAGTAAGTTATATACTAATTTAATGGTTTCGATATTAATATCACTTATTACACCGGAAAACCTTAGCGATGTTATCAATAAACCAAATATAGATGAAATGACGGATAATGAAAGGATTAAAGCAGCGGATTGCACCAAACGGTTTTTAACCAAAAAATACACATCAATGAAAGACTTACAAAAAGATAACAATAATGATGAAGTATATTATGACACCGAACTTGACGATACTCCTTATCACATTTTAAAGAAATACCAAGATGAGGAGAAAAAAATGGTTCCCGAATTATTTCATGAATTTTTTGTTGAGAACCTTATACATAAACACGACGCACCCGAAGATATAGCAAAAGAACTGGCTACTACCATTATTACTGGTAAGAAATTAGTATCAGATGGAGAATATGCTATGCTAGAAATTAAACCTACAATGGACGACGGAAGGAATATTGAATCATTATCTGATAAAGAAAGGGAATCCGTTGAAATTGAACAAGATATACGTAAGAAGACTACTTATTACAAACGCGTTAAGGATAATTGGGTTAGTGACAATTCAATCGAAAATGAAGCGTTTCTCGACACAAATACCTTGTTTTGTAATATCAGTCGCGATTGTTATAAAAATCAGAAGAATAGCGTATGTGAAACAACTGACAACGCCAAGAACAGATTTCAACAAAACACACGTGAAAGATTACTTAATGAATTTGATAAGAGATATGAAATATCGGTCGATGAACTAGAAAAAAAATTAGAAGATAACATCGCATATCATTTGAAAATGCTTAATAAATCACGTGTATTAAAAGACATCCAACTTTATAAAGCGAATAATCTAGCTTATATGATTGGCACTTTAGCCAGCGATAATGAGATTATTATGTCACCCCATTTACAATTACGTGACCTCATATTAGGACAAGACAATTTCACCAAGAAACAACAAGATATCATTATCTTTGTGAGAAAATACTGTCGCTCACCACTTGTAACTGAATTGAGCGAACACCACGCGTGGTTATATTGTAAAGACACAAATACCAAACTACTTCCTATCTCTTTATCCGAATTAGCGGATGAATTTATTAATGGGGGAGATTACAATAAAAAATTAGAGGAATTATGTCACTCTAATGGTATGTTAAGTGATGACGGAGATTCAATTGTAGATAAATACAGTGGGTATGTTCTCCGTAAAATAGATTTTAGTAATGAAGAAGGATTCGATGAAAGTGGTTTTCGTATTACATCCAATGATATTATGGAAAAGGATTTGGGAAATGTTGTATTAGAATCGATTGGCAAGAAGAAACAGCGTGTATTTGAAAACCAACTTTCGGAGACGATATATAACGTTTTTTCTACAATTGCGTCTAATATTGATATTAATGTCGATTCTATTGAAGAGTTTGTTATGAGAACATCTAACGAAATAATTGAGAAAAGTATTATGAAAGAAGAAACATATAATAGAAAATCTAAAAAAATGGAAAAGGAGAAGGGTAAATCATTAGGACCCTATCAGAAATACTACAATGAAACCATTATTATTATTATTTCTTCTGTCTTACTTGTTGCTATACAAACCGCAGTTCCTTCATTTAAACCAAAGAAAACCTTTCCTGGATGTGTTCGTTCGTTTGGTGGTTTTCCTATGAGTGGAATTGAGGATATAACTGGTATCAAGTATATTGCCTGTGTTTTATACAAAATCAAAAGCCAGATTTCTCCTTGGACTGCTATTAAAAAATACGAGCAAGCCGCATTAACTAAACGTATTCAAAGTATGATTGAATTACACGTGTTAAAACGTAATGATATTTCTGATATGTATGTTAAAAAACGCGAATACACTCTATTAAATCCAGACATCGTTATCCCAGAAGAACATAATATTGAGAAATGGAAGCATTTTATGCCACCAGTTGTTAAATTCTCTATTGTTAACTCTCTTAGAAACGTTAGCACTGAATTTAAAAAGGACTTTATTGAATTGTTGCGATATGGTAAATCAGACCAATATAAATCTATTTCTGTTTTAAAAAGTAGAATCGCACAATTCGGATATGGAATTATTGAATATATTAACCATATTGTTCGAAATAAAGACCAACTACTTAAGACTTCTTCTCAATTGCCTTTCTTGGAAAATGCGTGTTGTAATGAAACCAATTTAACTAATCCTATCGCATATTTTAATAATGAAGATGAGAACATTAACGTTGGTATTAAAACCGTCAAACAATTGTCCGCAATTATTAATGACTTAAATGCGTTAACCAAAGCTCCTTCATTATATCATTCACCATTTACTGGGGTTAAGTACCCTGTTGTTTCCAGTGGAGATATGGAGGAATTAATATATTCTACAGTCATTCATTATTGTAATTTTGACAGGAATTTACCTGTTCCAGATGTATATAAATCAGTGTGTTCTGAACGCCCAGCAGAATATAATTCTTCTTGGAGAATCGCAGATAAAATAGAGTTTCTCAAACGAAATGGAAAGAAATATACTGAATCTGATTTACATAAATTGATGAAATTGGTATATCAGAACAACCTTATTCATATTGATAACCAAACCGAACACAATCAAGTAAATATATTGAAAGACATCATCGCACACCTTGAATTAACAAATTCTACTGTTATTGAAGCCCCTTTAAGAAAACACTTATTAAATGTTCTCAATAAATATAATCCTAAGGTTATGACTAATGAGAAATGCGATGAATTAAAAACATTGAATAAATACTTAACCACTACAAACAATCGCTTATACAAAGAAATTGTTACATTTATTGATAAACACGGTAATCTTGGGGCATCCGAGATGAACAAGTTTGATGCATTTTTATTAAATATTACCAAATGGTCTATTGATGATGACGCAGCAGATATAAAGAATTCTTCAAGTCAAGGATTATACTCTATCGTTCAATTCATACAAAACGCATCATTTTCTATCGGAAGAACTTATCCATCTGCGTTATTACATCAAAATCCTTTTTATTACAAGGTTCCAACTCACTGGGGGGTTAGTAAGAGTCATATGGATGACATTTCTAATTTTATAGAAAAGTATTACGCAAAACTTCATAAATTCAAATCCGATAAAATTATTACCAGATTACTATTAGAAGTGGGAAGACGATTATCTACAATCACTATGTTTATGGAAAATATACCATTACAAACCGAATTTGTTAAAGACATTGATGAGGTTTCTCAATCATTCCATTGTATGTTTGACAAACAAACTATTTACCGTCTATACACTTATTGTTTCTATTCTATCATTTATGAATATATTGTTCTTTCCAATGACTCTGACCTGCTAATCGCAGATATTCAAACTAATAAACTAGAACGCAGACTAGACATTATGAACGACGAAAGTGTATCAGACCAATTACAAACAGAGGTGGATGGTATGGATGAAACCATGACGGACGCACAAAATAATTTAGAAGAGATACAAATTGTTACCGGTAATTTATTAGAACTTAAAGAAAAGGTTGCTTCCCTATTAGTCACTTTTATTGAAGTAGAACATGAGAATAAATTGTCACTTGACATCACCTACGATAATATTATGAATAAGGTCAATCGTTCAAAGGATAAAGAAAAACAAGGGATTATTTCTTATTTGGGTAATATGAGTATTGAAGAACGTAAGATAGAAGATATGTTCAAAAAACACAAATTAGAAAGGTGGAATATAGGACAACAGAAAGGTATCTTTCAATACGATAAAGATACGTATGACCGCGAAAGAAGTGAACTAGTAGGACAAATATTTACAGAACAACCTGAAATGTCAGGTGAATCTAACAATGAATCACTCGATATATATGATATTGAAAAGAGAGATGAGTATGAACCAGGAGACGATTATAATCGTGAAACTTATGACTTCCAAGATCTAGGGGAAGAATATATGGACGGAGATTTCTATCCAGAAGATAGGGATGAAGATGAATTCCCAGAAGATTAGCTATTTTTCTTCGTAAATTTTTTATATTGATATTGTAAATCGCAAATATCAATATAATGAAGGGGTTTGTACGTTATCATAAACTTAGCATCTCTATTATCATTTTTCTTATTTTGTTCTCTATTATTCATATGACTAAGCCTACTATGTTATACAATAACGATGGGTCATTTAGACAATTCGGAGTCGGGTATAGACACAAAACAGTTATCCCAATTTGGAGTGTTTCTATGGTTATCGCCATTTTCTCTTACTTGTTCGTAATGTATTATTTAGCGTATATGTAATGATATTTTCATCCATTTTTATTGTATATTTAAATAATAATGGACGAAGCTACCTTGATTGAACCTTCCGTCAAAAACTATCTATTTAACACTCTTCAAAAATGTCATTCTAAGCGTGTAGATGTGTATTTTTATGTGCTTAATATCGGGGTTCTCCTTATATTCGGTGCGATTGTTGTTGCTACTCTATATTATTGTTATACACAAAAACCAAATGAATATGATAGACAACAAAAACTTATAAAAGACCAAGAATACGTGATGTCTAAGATACGATTTTACCAAGACCAAAGGAAAAATGATGAAGAAACCAAATTTTCTAGTATTTCTAATTTGCCTTTCATATCCGGATAATATACAATTTTATTATATGCATATTCTATAAATTAGTATGAGTATTACAAATCAACAGCGCGAAAATATTATTGTTGAAAATAATACCGCTCAATCACGATTATTAGATATATTAGAGAACTATTCCAGACAATCTACCAATTTAACAATACAAGAACAACTTCACGGAGAGATTGACCTTTCTCCACTCAGAGATTTAGGTTTTGGATTAATTGACACTATCATTTTGGGTAAAGGTGAGATTACCAACCTTATAAATATACCCAAAGGAATTACTTCATTCACTTGCACTGATAACCTTCTAAAAATGGTTGAGAATTTACCTAGTTCTCTATCTTCTATTAATCTTTCAGGAAATATGATAGAAGATATCGATGTTTCTAATTTAAAAAACCTTCAATCTCTTAATCTTTCACACAATAAACTTACACAATTAGAGAACCTTCCACTCAATTTAGAAGAATTGTTATGTGATTTTAACCAACTACATCAATTAAACCTAGAAGGTCTTACTAAACTGAAAACACTTAATATCTCTAACAATAAAATAACCCTTATTGAGAACATTGACACAATTACGAACTTAATATATGATAATAACCCCAGTATTAACTTCCGTAATTCGAATGTAGAACATATTGGTGGAGACGAAACTAATGATAACGAAGATAATACTAATTATAAAGACGCTCTTAATCTATATTTTCGTATGAAAAATGAATATGAAACTAAAATTCACGATAAAAAGAAAAGGATATACGATAAAGAACCGAATAAGAAGATCGCAAAACGTCTAATTCAACAATATACACCAGAATGTATTAAATGCAAACGCAAGGTTGGAACTATATTCACCAAAGACGAGAACATATACAAGGCTATTTGCGGAGATACACAAAATCCTTGTAATCTTAATGTTGAACTATTTGCCGGATTTTTATTAAACTTTAAAGATGGGTTTGATATGACAAAGGAAGATTTTGAGAAAACGCGCGAAATTATAGATATGGAAAAGCTTAACGATTTGTTTGATTATGTTTCTAGTGAAGATAATATTAATTTATACAAAAAGACTCTTGAATTATACACAGAAAGCGAGAACTCATATAAATCTTACCTTGAAACACATAATAATTTGTATAATAATACAGATACTATTAACAGCTTAAATAAAGCACAAGACAACTTATTTTCGTATATCGAAAAAAGCAAACAACTTATTGATGAGTACAAAAAAACAAATAATAGAGAGTTCCTAAAAACTGCTATGGATTTAAGAGTGAATGAAATTAAACGAGAACTATCTACTATACGACGTTTGAAATACGGAATTATGGAAATGGTAACACATTCAACACAAAAAGCATTCCCAGTTAATACTTTATATCAAAACGAAGTTTCTTTAGATAAATTAGATTATTCTTCATTGGAACAACAGCGTGTTATCAGCTTTACTATATAATTTATTTCATAATGCAACTTTATGAAATAAATCACCACATTTAACAATCATTATAATTTGATACGCCGTCCCATACTACACCATGAGCGTTAGCCCAAGTTTGTTTAGCGCAGATTTCCTGACCTGATGCTTTCCAATCAACATGGGAAAAATCAATTACATCCTGACCTTCATCAAATCCAGGAGTCTCTTTTACACTGTCAACTAGAAGACCACTCTCATACATAGAACCAATGTTTTTCCCTTCATCATTGGGAATCTTGCATTTTTTATCTTCATTCACTTCCCAATAATCAGGGCATGTTGTGCTTTGAGGGGGATATGTGGTAGTTCCTTCTCCATATGCCATTATCATACCAACATATGTAAGCACTAATATTAACGCAATTATCGCCACAGTTATAACTATCATGTAAAAATTATCCATTGTATATACTATTTCTATACATTTTGTTTCGGCTCTCACTAAATATATTTAGTGAGTTGGTTCTCAATGCCGTTTATTTTGTCAATGAAAATATATACCAATTATATAAAACTATGAATTACAATTTGGCATTTGATAATATCAATAAAATTATTAATACCGACAGATATAACGGGCGGGTAAATATTGCTGAACCCCCTTCACCTGACGCCGTATTTAAAATGCAAGAGAAAATCGCACTTAAGAATAAATCCACTGAATATCGTGAGGCACTTGGTGGAGACCTTGAATCTAATGTTCTCGCACAAGTATATTTTTCTGAAGGTAATATTCAAATTATACAAAACGCACTTAGAGCAGGTGTATATAAAGCATCTTCAAACAAATTTGTTATTGCTCCTCAAAATATAGATACACTCAAAATTATTATGCGTAGTATTTACTTACAGAACGCAGAACACCGTGAAGATGATATTACAGGTCAAGTTGAACGACTAAATCAACTTGTATTAGATTATGCTATTCCTTCAGTATACAGTTCTACGATTAGTTATATGAAATACTGTCAGGACCAGAGCACACTGGTTGTTCCACTTGAATTACCTCGCAATCACGACCGTGATTTCAAGCAACTAGAACAAAAGAACTTTATGTAAATTTACAAAATATAATTTGATTTTGATTCAGATTATATTTTACGAGTTAGATATTTGATTTTTATCTATCATTGTTTCCTTTAGTATGTTGTTTATTATTCTCTTTTCAAATTTATCGTCTTCTTCTTTACCATACCCACCTAATGAAGCTTTTGAATACTCAAAAAATTTATCACATTCGGGAGTATCTAATACATCATATTTAGGATTTTCAGCTATCCACGGGTGGACTTGAGCTTTGTTCTTATCTGCTACTATGCGGACTGCCTTCCGTATATGAGTTTTTGTTTCATCTTCCTTCGCCCATACATCAGAGTCTTTTACATAGACTGTCTCACGTTTCAAATCAGTACAGTGAATTGGTCTTATGTGTGGATGCATATCACGAATACGCTCCAACATGATGTCTGATATACCTCTTACGTATCCTACCTCGCCTGTATTAATAAAGTCATCTATTGTAAGTTCTATTGACTGGATAAAATCATTTAGGTTTATAGCATCTTTGCAAGTCTCGTTCAAAAATACATTCAGATTAAACTTGTTGTTTGTTGTATTGTTAATAGTATTATTGTTTGTTGTGTTTCCAGCGTTCTTAGATAACTCTATTATGGTATCCTGTTGTTCTGTCATACGCTTATGTTGTTCTATCATCAATTCTTTGAATTCTTGGTTCTGTTTCAGTAGCTCTATCACTAAGGATGAATCTACTGGGGTGTCGGATTGAGCTACCTGGGTTTTCTCGTGTTTTATTCCTTTACATTTCTGTTTGTGGTACCAAAAACTATTACGTGCTGTATATATTTTACCACATTCGCATTCAAACTTATTGTTATGAACTAAATCTGTTCTATTAGTTCTATTTGTTCTAAGTTTATGTTTAGTAGTAGATAAATGACGTTTGTATTGACTTTCACGTGACGTATGATAGTCACAATCGTTACATTCGTACTTATATGAACCTTTTTGAACCTTATTCATTCTAAATAATCTAAAATCTATATCTTTAGAACAGATTAAGTTCATAAATTTCTTCCGCATTAAGATATCTAAATTTTTTTTTTGCTAATAAATTTTTCATCATAAATTCAAAAAATACTGCATTCTCATCACAAACACAATTTTTGAAAAGTATTAAAACAAAACTATCTTGTTCAAATCAATTTTGGACATTTTATAAATGTCCATTTTTTCAAATCGTAGCCATTTCTTTTTTGTGTTTATTCAGCGTAAAATTATTATAACTTAAGAATGAGTAGTATGTGAACCAATAATCTTAGATAACAACTCTATGATTGTATCTTGTTGTTCTGTCATTCGCTTATGTTTCTCTATGATTGTATCTTGTTGTTCTGTCATTCGCTTATGCTGTTCTATTATCATCTCCTTGAATTCTTGATTCTGTTTCAGTAGCTCTATTACCAAGGAGGAATCTACCGTATTTGATATAGGAACTGCTTGATTTTGGTCGTGTTCTACACCCTTACACATCTGTTTGTGACGATACAAATTCTGCCTACAACTATATATTTTACCACATTCACATTCAAACTTACTGTTATGAACTAAATCTGTTCCATTTGTTCTAAGTGTATGTTTAGTGGTAGATAAATGACGTTTGTATTGACTTTCACGTGACGTATAATAGTCACAATCTTTACATATAAATTCCTCACAATGAGGGTGTTCATTCGTATGTGTATATTTCACTTTCGGTTTCGGTTTGGGTTTCGGTAATGGTTCTATACTATTCAATGTAGCTTTATAATCTTCAAA
>Ga0233426_10003314_pt1 | contig 12844 bp, 7 predicted proteins | sample SI_118_April2016_6_FD_179875 | JGI IMG/M metagenome (GOLD analysis project Ga0233426, IMG submission 179875) | Seawater microbial communities from Saanich Inlet, British Columbia, Canada - SI_118_April2016_10_MG | ecosystem: Environmental > Aquatic > Marine > Inlet | place: Canada: British... | reverse complement strand
CCTTTACAACCAACTCCGACTCCTTTACAACCAACTCCGACTCCCGAGCAACCAACTCCGACTCCTTTACAACCAACTCCGACTCCCGATGTAAGTGATTGTTGCACGGATAAAACTATTATAAAAATTGACGAAGATGCGAATGGTGCTTCGTTCCAATATGAATCAACGATGTATGCAGGTGGAAAATTCTGTTTTACTCATGTTTCACCTAATGACTATCGTCCTGGTAGCACAAGTGCATATTATGCTTTTGATAACCAAGGAAACTTAATTGGAACTTTGTCAATTCAATCAGAAAATGGACTTGAAGATTATCAAGGTGATGAATCTACTGACTATGGAATATTTTACTATATGACAACGGGTGGAGAGTGTCTTCGTGGAGATATGTCAACGGGAACTGCAAATGACTATAGTGATCCTGTAATTTTTAAATAATTAAAAAATAAAATAATATTTATTATAATGGAAAATTCTGAGCAATCAACATCAATTTCTGGATCATCTTCTCCTGAGCAACCAACTCCGACTCCCGAGCAACCAACACCAACTCCGACTCCTGAGCAACCAACTCCGACTCCTGAGCAACCAACTCCGACTCCTGAGCAACCAACTCCGACTCCTGAGCAACCAACTCCGACTCCCGAGCAACCAACACCAACTCCGACTCCCGAGCAACCAACACCAACTCCTGAGCAACCAACTCCGACTCCCGAGCAACCAACTCCGACTCCTTTACAACCAACTCCGACTCCTTTACAACCAACTCCGACTCCCGAGCAACCAACTCCTACTCCTGAACAACCAACTCCGACTCCTGATAATACTATAATCTCAATCGATCAACATAGTTCAAATCCAACCTATGTGCGTGGATTTTACGGAAACTCAGACGATTGCAGTCCTTTTTCATTAACCGAGTTAAAGGATGTATTATATACGGTTTCTATAATAACAGAAAGTGGTACATCTAGGTCTATTTATACACCAACTGCTCCTCCCGAAATACAGAAATTTTCAAAATTGGAATGTGGATTCTTATACGAAATAGTGCTAAAACCTGGTACGCAGACCGATATTACAATACCGGGATTAACATTTAATAATATTGGTTTAGAGGATCGTGGTAGAATCACCAAACCTTCTTCTGCCGAAAATGTAGTTGATAAACCAATTACTTTAACCGATTCAAATTACACATATGTCACGGGATGGTACGGTGCGTGTGAAACCGAGTGCGAATCATATGCATTAAGACAATTAGAATCAAGTCTTTATATTGCAACTGCAATTCCATCAAGAGGAACATCACGATCAATTTATAGTCCAACTGCTCCTGATCAAATACAAGTATTTTCAAAATTAGAGTGTGGATTTCCATACGAACTTATTTTTAAACCAGGTTCTGGTGAAATTACAATACCTGGATTCATATGGAACAAACTAGGTGATGCACCTGTTGGAATTTTGGTAAATGAGTGTACAGAAGAATCAACTCCAACTCCAACACCAACTCCAAAGTTAGAAACTCCAACACCAGAATCTACTCCAACTCCTTTGCAACCAACTCCTACTCCGGAAAAAACTCCAACTCCAACTCCGGAAAAAACTCCAACTCCAACCCCTGACATTGAAAAGTTAACTCACTATCCAAGTGGTGGTTGGATTAAAACTCAGTGGTCTGGATGTTACGACTCGAACAACAATCCAAATAAAACTTTTACTATATTTGAAACTCAGAGTTGGCAAAGTCCTGCGAAATTTTGGATGAGTTTACCTGCAAATGATAGTTGGGATAATTGTGCAGGAGAATGGAGTGACGGAGATGTAGAAAGTAAAAAACGTTCTATGCGGAATGAAAATTATTTTGGAAAATATTTAACCGGAGGAAACCATTCAAGTGGCGGTTATCCGGTGAAAATGTACAAACAAGACGGAACATATGTTCGCGATGCGGTTGTTTGGGGATATGGCCGTTCAACGGAAGAAGACAACAAAGGAAAAGTTCAAATTTATTTAAAACCAAGTTTACATTTTCCAAATACACTAAGTACCTCTCGTGAGTTTGATAAAGTTCAATCGTGGGTGAAATCAGCTTATTTAGTTCCTTATCCTGTACCAACACCCACTCCAACTCAAACACCTACACCTGAAAAAACACCCACACCGACCCAAACACCGACACCTACACTTACTCCACCACCCAAACCTTATGATTTTAAATTAACAAATGCAACAGACGAAACATTGTCGTTTTCATGGGAGTTAGTATCAACAAATCAGGAAAAGGTAAAAATACAAATTTCGGATGATGAACAATTCAATAACATTCTCGATGAAAATATAATATTAGAACAAGATGAACGCAATACCGAACTATTTTCTGGATTAGTACATTCAACTAAATATTACGCACGTATATCTGCGTATGGTCAAACAGACGAAGAAAGTGATTATGAATTTGTAAATGGAAGCACTACTGTTCCTGCACGAATATTGAGTGTCGTGGAAGGTATACACCCAACCGGATATAAACCTAAATTAACTTGGAATTCGGTATCAAATGAATACGATAGTATAGCAGTTTTTAGATTCTTGGAATCACAAGATAGTTTTGTAAAAATAATGACAATAAACAAAACTGATGGAAATTCGTTTACTGATGCGTCTGTATCAGAAGACGGAACATATGAATACAAGTTACAAATATTCAATAACGATGGAGAGTTTGGTGGAACATTTTCTGACATATTTTCAATAAAAAGAGACACACAACCTCCATCCGTTCCTGCTATAACTAACCAACCTTTAAAAACCAATGATAAAAGTCCGGAGTGGAGTTGGGAAGCGATTTCAGATGCAGTTAAGTATCATGTGGTTCTTACGAAAGACGATGGTGATACAATCATTTATGATTCTTCTGATTTAAGTGTAAATTCATATACATATGACAATAACTTATCTGATGGAGTATATGAATTTAAAGTAGCAAGTATTGATGATTTTGGCAATGAAAGTGCGTTTGGCAAGCAAACTTTGACAATTGATAGTGAACCACCCTCCAAACCAATTATCACAGAACCAACTACACCCACCAACAATAAAAAACCAACTTGGACCTGGAATAACAATTCGGATGTAGCAAAGTATGGAATTGTTTTCAATGGAGGGTCAGAGTTGATGATACATACTACATCTTTCACACCAACCGAAGAATTAAGTGACGGTGAATATTTGTTTAAAATACGATCATATGATGATCTAGATAATTTTAGTAATTTTGTTGAAAGTACAATAAGTATTGATGCATCTCCTCCTGTGCTTGTGGAAATTCAAAGTGCAGAGTTGACTACAAATAATAAACCTACATGGACATGGAATTCTGTGCCTACTGCGGTAGAGTATGAAGTAAAATTAAATTCAAATGTAGGAATCAAACAAGCAGAAACATCGTTTACATCACCAATTGAACTACCTGATGGTAATCATACATTACAAGTAAAAAGTCGTGATGCAGTTGGAAATTGGAGTGAATATGCAGAAAAGGAAATTGAAATTGATAGAGAAGCTCCAACACCAAATCCAAATCCAACGGTAACTTCCCCAACTTCAAATAAACGACCTACCTGGTCATGGGATGCAATTGCAGATGCGGTTTTATATCAAGTTAGAATCAACAACGATGCACCGTTTACAACTACTGCAATTTCATACACTCCAAATGTAGATTATACAGATGGTGAGTATATCCTTTATATACGAGCAAAAGACGAAGCAGGTAATTATACAGAATATATTCAAAGCAAGGTGATAGTAGACACAGAAGCACCTGCTTCTCCGAATCCAACTTCTACCACCCCCACTACCAATAAAATACCAACATGGACATGGGATGCAGTCACAGGTGCAATTGCATATGGAGTTATATTAAATAATTCAAGTGAAATTTACGTAACAACAAACAGTTACACGGCTCCATCGGCACTATCAGACGGAGATAATACTATAAAAGTTCGTTCACAAGACCAAGTTGGACTTGTAAGTGAGTATACAACACACACTGTAAAAATTGATACAACGGGCCCAAGTAAACCAGATGTAACGTCAAGTACTCCGCAATCAACTTCAAGAAGACCCACATGGAATTGGTCTATAATATCAGATGCTGAAAAATACACATGGAAGTTAGATTCCGTCAACGAAGGTGGAGAACTACTTTCAACTGTTTTAACGGGTTCCACTACATTAAATTCGTTCACACCAAATCAAAATCTGTCCGATGGATATTTTAAGTTGAGTGTGACTGCATATGATTCGTTGGAAAACGAAAGTGAAGTTGGTGTATTTACGATTAAAGTTGACGCAACACCACCTATGGGACTATCTATAAATGCACCTGAGAAAACAAGAAACAGAACACCTAGTTGGAGTTATGGAGTACCCAACGAAACTAATCCTGTATACGGAGTGACCTTTGATGGTGGTTCTGAGGTATTAACATCCGATACAACATACACTCCATCTGATGACTTGCAAAACGGAACATATAAATTAGAAGTACGAGCAAAAGATGAAGTTGGTAATTGGAGTGAACTTGTAGAAAAACAAGTTACGGTTTACTGTATTCCCTCTACATTTGATATAATATCAATTGATACAGGTAATGTGTATACTTACACCCCAAAGCAAATAATGTTAGTAGAAATGCAAGCAGGTGACCAATTGGGACTAAAATTTGATGATTTTATTGATAATAATGGAAATTCTATGGACATGGAAATAAACGGAACTAGAATTGGAAGCATCTTTTTCATGGGGCAAGAGGGAGCAGATGTAGGTGCGTGTGCTTACTTACAAAGAGACGGAGTTTGTTACTGGGCAAAGGTAGAGAAAACATCCACAGGAGTGGAGTTTATCAACTTTACAACAAACTTTTCAGGAGAATGTGAATAATTATATCAATAAACTGCTTAAAAACTTTTTATATAAAATATTTATAAAAACTATTACACTATAAATTAGGAGAAAATAAACGATGGCATTAATAACAACTTCAAAATCTTTAGGATGGTACGGAGTGCATGGATCAGATAATTGTGAACCAATGAGTTTACATGAACACTTTGGTACATACAATTCATCTGGATCATTTCAAATTGGAAAATCGGGATTATCCGAAACTGAAGCAAAACTTATATCAATATGGACAATGTTACCTACGGGATCAGCATGGCCATGGAATTTAAACATGGAACAGAAATACAGAAATCATCCGATTTCTTCACTCAGAGAACTTGTTAAGCAACACGATGAGATGAAATGTGGTCAAATGTATTGGATTACATGGACTGGAGTTAAGGACTTGAATATACCTGGATTTGTTCCAACTGCACTTGGTGTAGATATGGGAAGAATTTCTGATTAATTTAAAAAAAGGGAGAAAATTAAATGGCAAATATAAATAAAATAAACGGCATATCGGGATTCCAAGGTACAGACGTATCCTGTGAAAGTGTAAGTTTGTACGGAATGCGAAACTACATTGATAAAATGTTCGTAGCAAGTCCGTCAGGAACTTCATATAATGTTCAACCTGCATCGTCTGCAAATAGTCCATTCGCAACCATCAAGAATTTTGAGTGTGGTCACGGATACATCTTTTTCAGATCAGGTACAGAAAACCAGTGGTCTGTTTTTAATATTCCTCACTTTGAGCAAGGTAATATTACAAACAACAATAACAAGTTAGTTACAACTTTATTTCCTGAACACTTTACTATTGAAGGCAAAGGTGAGTTTCATTTGACTTCTGGTGTTAATGATCCTGGATCAGGATCAAAAGCATGGTATCAAACAATGCCTGTGTACAAAACATTGGATAGTTCACTTAAGTGTTGGTTTAATGGTTCTAGTTATGTAATATCAAGCAGAGTTGGTAATACATCAAGTTCAGTTTTAAATAATTCATTTTTACCAAATGCACCATATGGTGATGCAAAAACATCATCTGCAACGGTTGAAATTTCTGGATTCACAGGTGGTTCAGTAAATGCTAATGGATTATATGCTGAAGTTGGGTATGTAAATGGAAAAATTCTTTACAGACACGCAAAAACTGGTGACTTCTATTATTTCTTTAGTGGTCAAACTTGGGTGTTAACAGATACTCCTATAACTGTTAATGGTGGTGCTTGTTATATCAACGGTGGACCAGATGTTAATGGAAAACTTGATAACTCAGGTGGATCAAACGGAAATTGCTTTGACGGACAAACTGCAAATGTTAGTGATGGATCAATGGACCCACGATCACTTGCAACTGAAGATGAAGATTCGTTGATGTCAACAGAAGACAAACTAAAAGTATTAATTACAGAAGATAATATGTAATATTGTTAGATAACCTACTTTATTAAAAGAAAGAGAATTTATTCTCTTTCTTTTTTTTTCTATTTTACAGTTCTGTCATATTTATATACGATGACCTCATGGTATTCAAGATTTTCTAAAAAAATGTTTATGGCACTTGCATCTGCCGGTAAATATCAAACGGTGTGTGATTGTGAAGTGCATCCTAAGTGGAGGCCTGATCAGGAGTACATCGCAGATTCTATGGTAACGCACGTAAATCCAAAAACATCTGAGTTGTCACTATTCAGAGCCCGTGGAGTTAGAAGTGAAAATCAGTATGTAGATGCAACTGGTGATGAACCAGGAGAATCGATTCATTGGGAATTGATATGTACCTGTGACGAAATTGGATTTACTCCAACTCCAGTTAGTACACCCACACCAGATGAGGTTACACCAACCCCGACATTAAAGTATTCTATACAAACTCCAACACCAACACCTAGATTCCGTTGTGAAGATTACGTAGAATGGGACGATGATAAGATACTGACACCTGGAGCTCCACATTATGAGTTTAAAGAACGAGTTTTTTACAAAGGAAAGGTGTATGAAGTAAGAGACTTTCACGGAACAGAAAAAAATGATGTACCTGGAGTATCAAATCACTGGTCTTATTTGTTCGATTGTGCTGAGTGTGTATGTGTTCCTTCTCACTTTGAGACATGGGAGGTCAGTGAAAATGAAAGTAAATTCGGAACAGGATACACACAAGGATTTGCCAAAAATTTAAGTGTTCATTTTGATCAAACTGAATTTGCTGACGGACCTGGCGTGAAACTTGAGATTGCGTTGGATAACTCAAATATTAGAGGTGATGTATTTATAGAAAATAAAAAGATACCGTTTGAAGGAGTGAATTTATATGTAACTTTTAATGGCATTTGCTATCACAATCATGTAAAATCATTAAATGGAAATACTTCGTTTACTCTTGATGTAATATCTTTTCCAGAAATCTGCCCAACACCATCACCAGATTCTGCATATGTATGTGGGGAGGGATTTCCGAATGCATATACAACAGATGGTAAATCAGGATCACATGATCCATATCATGGATTGTCTGCTGAGTTGTTTGAGAGTGGTGGTAAAGTGTATTATAGTGACTTGCAAATCACGAATTTAAACGAAGCATCGGTTTATACATCGGTGTTATATAAAAATGAAATATCAGATTCACCATTTGGTATTTTGGTTTTGGTGGGTAAGTTTCCTACCGGTAAAAACTACATTGTTTACGAATCTCCTGATGGTTCCTGTTGGAGAGCAAACATTCAACCAAACGGAAAAAATATAGTAATGTTCCGAGTATTATAGTAATTGCAATTTAAATTCATATTTATTAGTTAAATGAAAAGCTACGACATCATTCAAATACCACACGCATATAGTTTTGTAATAGGATTCTACGGTGTATGTAATGGCAACTCGGATGTGGGGTGTGTGGATTATGATATGAAATTATCAGATTTTAGAAATGTAGTGGATTCCGTTTACGAGGTAGATTCGTTACAAAATAATACTACATTTTCATGGTACAAATCGGACTTGTATAAAACTGATCTTAATCATTTTGATAAATTAGAATGTGGGAAAGTATATTACTTTGTTGTAAAATCTGGAGTAGGTCGTGTAAATATCCCACATTTATATGTATCAAGTTCGGGTACACATAATGCCAATGCCCGTGTAACAACTGATTGTGATTTTATTCAAACTACCCCAACTCCTGAATCTGCGTGTTGCAACGAGTTTTCTAACTCAATTTTAACAACAGGAACATTAAATGGAACAGAGTCTTTGGGTGGAGTAAAAACATTCGGATTTGACTTTGGAGGAGTGTTGTGTTTTGACGCACTTGAATTAACCTATCAACCTTCAAGATATAACTTTAAAACAGAAGATGATTCTATTGTCGGATACATAACAACAACAGGAACATTTAAAAATAAAAAAGTAAGATATACAACACCATTGGAAGAATGCTACGAATCAATCGCAGATACACAAAATGGTTTTAATATTTTAACAAAAAGGTAGTATTTATATATATGGCTGAATTAACTCAAATCCAAGATTCTTCTGCAATTTTTATAGGATGGTATGGAACTTGCAAAAACGACATCTGTCAAGACTTTCCTCTGACATCGACTGCAATCAGAGCTAAAATCCAAAAAGTGTTTCAGACATCGTCTGTACCCAAAAACGATGGATATGCTTCGTTTGATGGTACACTTGATTCATCGTATGATAATAGTCTTCAGTCTTTTACGAAATTAGAGTGTGGAAAATCATATATTATTGTGTTAAAACCCGGAGTAAGTTCTTTGATAATTGATGAATTTTCGTTTACTGATGTGAGCAATGCCACGTCTGGATTGGTTACGGATGATTGTAATGTTCTTCCAACACCAACTCCACAGTCCACACCAACTCCACAGGCAACTGCCACACCAACTCCTGAACCATACAACTCTGAGTGTAAGTGTGCTCCGGTTGGATTTAGTAATGTGATTTCTATCGGTGATACTTTCAGTTCATCGGGTCACAGTTTTTCAGCATTCGCAACTGGAACAGAAATAAGTTATGATAGTTCGTCTCTTGTGAGTTCAATTGCGTCAGTTGTTTCTTTAAAATTTTCAAACGGATCAATTGCTGGATTGATTGTTTTCTCTGGATCAAAACCAAACAATACCAAGTTTTACTATAAATACGGAATTACCTGTTATACGGCGGTAGCTACCGAATCCAATAAAACCGAAGATGACGAATGGGAACTTGAATTATCAGTCGATAAAAAGTTAAGTAATGAATGTGGTGATGACATAACTCCAGCAGAACCTGTGACACCCACACCAATTCAACCAACTCCTACACCCACACCAATTCAACCAACTCCAACACCCACACCAATTCAACCAACTCCAACACCCACACCAATTCAACCAACTCCAACACCCACACCAAAACCAGTAAAATTATTTCCACCAATTATATCAGGAGCAACGGACATACAAACAAATTCGTTGTCCATAGGAGTGTCTGGAATTGATAATAATGCTCAACTTGTAAAAATTGATATTTCGTTGGACGAAAACTTTTCAAGTATTTTACGAACAGATACGGAAGTCGCAAGTCAAGTTGCTCAAACTGGTACTGATTTTATTCCAAATTTAACAGCTGATACTTTTTATTACATAAGAATGTACGTAACGGCATCCAACTTTTTAAATTCGGATTATTCACCATCATACTCAGTTGCAACATTGGTAGAACGCACACCAACTCCGACTCCCGAGCAACCAACTCCTACTCCCGAGCAACCAACTCCTACTCCTTTGCAACCAACTCCTACTCCCGAGCAACCAACTCCGACTCCATTGCAACCAACTCCGACTCCTTTACAACCAACTCCGACTCCTTTACAACCAACTCCGACTCCTTTACAACCAACTCCGACTCCTTTACAACCAACTCCGACTCCTGAGCAACTAGAGGATTGTTGTGGTGGTTTGGTGAAGATACCAACAAACGGATCAATGGCAACTATTGATGGTGTTACCATAAGTGCATTTGAACCGGGTGGTGAATTTTGCATGAGTCAGTTGACCGAAACTGTAGAAGATTTGTCGGTGACAATACTCGATCCAACTGGGGGTACTCAATTTGGTGGGAGTATTACACTTAGTGTTAGACCAGTTGATACTAAGGTAAGATATGTATCACCAAACACAGAAAAATGTTACGAAGGAGATTTATCTACACTCACGAACAAACTGTTAATTTTACAAGAGGTATAAAAAATGGCAATTTTAGAACAAAAATCAGGACTTACATATTACCAGGGGTGGTATGGATTGTGCGATGGATCATCAACCGAGTGTGTAGATTTTCCGTTGGTAGACGGAACTTTGGCATCTGCTAAAAAGATTTATCCACCGATATATAAAATATATGAAGTGCGTGGAGATTCACTTGGCCAAATTTCTTATGACGGAGCAGCTGCTGATGGATTCCCAATTCACTTTGGAACACAATTATTAAATAAATTAAAATGTGGGCATTGCTACCGTATCGTTTTAAGTTCGGGTTCAGATCAAGTTGACATTCCGTCATTTACGACTGCAACTTCTGATACAGCTGTGCAAAATAAAATTACAAATTCATGTACACCCGTCGAGACTCCCACTCCAGTTCCACAACCAACTCCAACTCCAACTCCGGAAGATTGTTGTGGAAACACAGACTTTTCATATACAATAGTGGACGGTCAGTCTGGTGGAGATAACAATGTCACAGTACGAACTCAGGGGTTAAAAACGGAAGATTCTACATGGGATGGAACATTGTGCTGGGAGGAATTAACAACAAATAGCAACGACACTGTAAACTATTTAGTTGATCTCAGAGAAACTGAAGAGTCAACTACATCTCTTGGTATGATCAATATGATACTAACTGCAAAATACGAAGGTCAAAAATTTAGATATACATTAAACTCAAGTGGAATATGCTATTCAGGAGAAATGAAAAGCACACATGAACTTGGTCAGGGTGGTTTAAATATTTGGACCCAAATGTAAACTGGACTTTATAGTATGGCACGATTAACACAAGATTTAGAAAATTTTATTAAGTATAGAGGTTGGTACGGAACGTGTGCAGATTGTACTCCTTTTAACATTTTAGATCATGTATCAATTATACAAAGTGTTAACCAATATTATGTTCAACCATCAAACGAAGCAAATCGTACCGGAAAATTACTAGTTGCCGAAACAAATACATCAAATCCTCATCATTTCTGGGATTTCCAAGAATTAAAGTGTGGTGCAATATACGAAATAACATTAAAAAAAGGTACAAGTGTTCTAGAAATTCCAAACTTTGTATTGTCTGAATTTGATAAAGGTGATCAAGGTAGGATTGTTACAGAATGTGACGGAAACCAAGAACCAAATAAACTTGAATTTAGATGTCATGACATAAACGGAAAAAGTGTTCTTCAAGTTAAAAATAATTTAAAACCAACTCACACTAATTTTAGCAATAGAAACACACAAGAAAGTTGGTCAACTATGTACACATATATTCCGACTCATTCTCATATGGATGAAAGTGCACATACACTAAGCGATGCATTTTGGGCAGACGTTGCCGTTTCACTTGATTATATAGATATCTTAGATTTAGACAAAAAATGTTGCTCAAACGAGTTTAAATTCAGTGTTGATGAAAGTTCCGGTGAAAATGCAAACGGAACAACACCTGCACATGACACATTTGTAAATGCAAATTCATTTTCATATGGTGGTGAATTGTGCATAGGAAAATCAAAAGGTGGAATTCCTACATCAATTTTGTTGTATATGGGATCAGATGAATATAATCAAGCATATCCTATAGGAAAGATTGATACTTTAGGAGGACTGGATTCAGACAAACTAAGTTTTAGAGTTACTGATAATTCAAGTAATGATATCTTCACGGATGATTTAAGAGGTAAATGTTTTACTGGAAGTATTGTAGACGGAATCTGTAATCTATTTCTTTCAACTGATTTTGAAAATACTCCATATACAACAATATCGGATCGTATTATTACTATCAAGCAATCTTCAAATGATGGATATATGCAAATTTATGTAGATGGAAATGCAACCTTTGTATTTTCAGGAGACAATGATGATACAAATAATTCTGCAACAGGTGACTCTGTGAATTACCCACTTGTACTTTGTGTAAACGAAGAAACTCCGACTCCAAAGCACCTAACCCCAACTCCCGAGAAAACTCCGACTCCGACTCCCGAGAAAACTCCGACTCCGACTCCAGAGAAAACTCCGACTTCAACGATTCATCATGTACCGACTCCGACTCCCGAGCAAACTCCAACTCCGACTCCCGAGCAAACTCCAACTCCGACTCCAATAGAACCCACACCGACTCCAGAATGGCCAGAATGTTGCCCAACTCATAATCATCAAGTTTTTAACACAGACGGTGAAAGCAGTGAGGTGCATGAGGTACAAAGTGATTTATCTGGAGGAGGGAAGATTGTTACTACTTTAAAATATGCAGGATGGGAAGACGGAGGTAGATTGTGTGTTGATATGTCTGGTCTTGAAAGTGTCAGTGAAAATGATTTTGAAAGTGCTAGGTATTTTTCATTACCGGGTAAATCATCTGTTATCGGTTCTTTGACCCGTGTATATAATAACTCCAAGAATACATTTTATTATACATCTACAGATGGTAAGTGTTATGTCGCAGAATATTCTGATGAAGGTCTTGGGTGGTTTGATCCAGTCATAATGACAGATGTTCACGAAACTCCAACTCCTTTACAACCAACTCCAACTCCCGAGCAACCAACTCCAACTCCCGAGCAACCAACTCCAACTCCCGAGCAACCAACTCCAACTCC
>Ga0233426_10003313_pt1 | contig 12844 bp, 17 predicted proteins | sample SI_118_April2016_6_FD_179875 | JGI IMG/M metagenome (GOLD analysis project Ga0233426, IMG submission 179875) | Seawater microbial communities from Saanich Inlet, British Columbia, Canada - SI_118_April2016_10_MG | ecosystem: Environmental > Aquatic > Marine > Inlet | place: Canada: British... | reverse complement strand
CCTGTGAAGGTCAGAAAGTCACCAATTTTGCCAAAATTAAGACGCTTTGGTCAGCACTGCGATATAGAAACCATCCATACCACCCAAATCTGGCCAATAGTCTGGACGCAAACGCAAACCGCCCTCGGTCGTTGTCCAAGACGGATCGACGCCTTCAATGCCCAACGCATCACGATTCACACTCATATCTGGATGACGGTTTAGCGCCTCTTCAACTTGAACTTCGCCTTCATCAGGCAAAAGCGAACAGGTGCAAAACACCAACCGCCCACCTGGTTTCAGCAACGTCCATGCGTGATCAAGAATACGCGCCTGAAGATCTATCAGCTCACCAAACTCTGAGCCATCTTTTGCATGTGGAAGATCAGGATGCCGGCGGATCGTACCTGTTGCAGAGCATGGGGCATCCAGCAAAATCGCATCAAATTCACCCTCGAGGGTAAGGGCATCGGCCACTTGAACATCTGCTTTCAATCCGACGCGCGATAGGTTTTCTTGAACACGCGCCATGCGGGATTTAGAAACATCCACGGCCGTAACATTCGCTCCCATTGCAGACAATTGCATCGTCTTGCCGCCTGGTGCCGCACATAAATCCAGCACGTTTTCGCCATCCGCAGGCGCAAGAATTTGCGCAGGAATTGCCGCAGCGGCATCCTGAACCCACCAAGCACCTTCGCTATAGCCATCCATTGTCGATACCTGACCAGCATCCGCCAGACGAACAGACCCTGTCGGCAAAACCGATCCACCCACCCGCGCGGCCAGCGCTGCGGCATCACCATCACGTGGTGTCAAATCCAAAGGCGCACCGGCAAAATGCGCGATTTCCATAATCGCCATCGCTTCGTTGCCCCATGCTTGGGACAGCGGACTGCGCAACCATTTGGGCATACGAGGCGGTCGCAAGGCGTGCCAGGCCTCTGGCCCAGTGGCCGCAACCTTGCGCAAAACTGCGTTGGTCAGACCTTTTAGTTTACCGTATCGCTTATGCCCAGAAATCAACTGAACCATCGCATTGACCACGCCGTGTGCAGCCGCACCTTGGCACAATTCAACGGTTCCGACCCGCAACACATTGCGCACCATAAGCGGTGGGTTTTTCTGCAGATGTTTATGAAGCACGCGATCAGCGCGTTCCAAGCCACGCAAAGTTTCGGTTGCAAGGCGTTGGGCCCGCGCCCGATCTGCAGGTTCCAATTTATCAAGTGCACCAGCGGCTAGGACTTCGGACATCAATTTGCCCTCACCCAAAACCTGATCCAACACATAAACTGCGCTTCGCCGCGCTTGGACGCCAGTATCGGTGCGCTTGTCTGTCATTGAATTGATCCTTCGCCATTCGCGTCGCAATTTCGGTACAGGGCTTGTCCCTGACAAGGCACGGCGTATATCAACGTCATGGCCGCAAAGGAACCCAATCGATGACTGATATCTCAAAGGATTTACCCGAAGCCGCAAAACGTGCGCTAGCAGAGGCCGAAACGCGCCGCAAAGAACAGGGCGAATTCAAACTACCAACTGAATTGGGCGGCCGAAAAGGACCGGAGCCAGTTCGTTTTGGAGATTGGGAAAGAAAGGGGATCGCCGTCGATTTCTAGGCGATCACAAGAACTAGTTTAGTTTGAAATCAGCAGAATCGCCTGTACCACGATCGGATGTGAACCGAACGCGCCCTTCGCTGGCGCGCACCTCTTGGCAGTTGTAGCCCAATTCAGATCCGCCCCAATAAAGGCTCCGACAAAAGAACCCATCGCGCCACATCCAGTCACCTGTGACAGCCCAGCGTGCACCTTTGCCTGAAATGCTACCATCTTCTGAAACTTCAATTTTGATCAGAGGACGAGAAAGGGTTTTACCGGCAATCAAACGTACAAAATCAGATTGGCTGCTGACCATAGCCAAATCAGCCGACGCAGACCCCGCGATTAAAGCCGCAGCACATCCAAGGGTAAATGATAGTTTCCGCACCCCGTTTTTCCTTATGCCCATGTTACCAACATTACGTGGTTTAGCAGGCACCGGATCACTTTGTGGGGCAAGACTGTGGCCAAACTTAAGCTATTCAGGCGAATTAGCGCCTAATTGAAACTTAATCAGTCGTTCAGTCCTAGCACATCCAGCATGTCATATTCACCGGGTGTTTGCTTCACCCCCCACAATGCAGCCTTCAACGCACCGCGTGCGAACACGGCGCGATCTGTCGCCATGTGACGCAAAACGATACGTTCACCCGCCGCAGCAAACATAACGTCATGCTCACCCACAATGTCGCCACCACGGATCGCGCTAAAACCAATATCGCCACGTTTGCGTGCACCAGTGATCCCGTGACGACCACTGTCCATTGTATCGATTAGGGCAACGCCACGCCCCTCTGCGGCGGCTTCACCCAACATCAATGCAGTGCCTGACGGCGTATCAACTTTGTGGTGGTGGTGCGCTTCAATCACTTCAATATCAAAATCTTCGTCTAAGGCAGCTGCGACTTTCTTCGTAAGTTGGGTCAACAAATTCACACCCAAGCTCATGTTTCCTGCACGCACGATCACTGCACGGTCAGCGAATGGCGCAAGCAGTGCGATCTCATCCGCAGACATACCTGTGGTGCCAATCACGTGGACCGCACCAGCATTTGCAGCCATTTCGGCAAATGCGACTGTGGCGGACGGCGCTGTGAAATCGATGACGACCTGTGCGTTAGAAATAGCCGCTTGCGCATCATCCGTTACAACAACACCTTGCGCAGAACCGCCCATCGCCTCGCCCACGTCACGACCAACCCAGTCATGCCCTGAACGCTCGATTGCACCCACAAGCGTCGCACGATCGCTGTCGTTGATCACACTGATCAGCATCTGGCCCATCCGGCCTGAAGCTCCTGTCACAACGATTCCTGGCAATGTGGTCATTTCGCTTATCCTTATCCGCGCATACTCGCTTAAACACCTATCCTGCCACGTGGCGCTTGGCAAAGGGCACGAGTCGCCTTACATGCACTTTTATGGCTAAGAACAAATCACCCGAGGGGCGCGGACCATCCCAGCGCCAATTGCGCGTCGGCGAATTAATTCGTCGCGCACTATCTGAAATCCTTTCACGCGGCGATGTTCATGACATTGAGCTCAGCCGCATGTCGATTACCGTTGGCGAGGTAAGGGTGTCTGCCGATCTAAAGATCGCAACCTGTTACATCCTCCCCTTGGGCGGCGAAGGCAAAGATGGCATCCTTAAGCTGTTAGCCAAGAACATGTATGACATCCGCAGAACGATCACCAAAAAGCTAGCGCTCAAACACTCACCAGAGTTGCGTTTTCAGTTGGATGACACCTACGATCAAATGGATGCGACACGTAAAATGTTGGCTCAAGAACATGTCGCACGCGACATCGCAAAAGTTGACGTTGAAGAGGTGGATACATCTGAATGATTTTGCGGGCTGCGTTGGCATGGATGGTTATGTTTGGAGTGGCACAAGCAGCCACTTGTAAGGATGTGACCTACGCCGAGAACGCCTACTCAATCTGCACTGTCGATATGAACACTGAAACCCTGCGCCTGTTTTTGAACGATAACGCGGGCGTGCCCTATGGTCACTTTGGGATTCTAAACAATGCGCTCCAAGGCACTGGCAAAAAACTAGGCTTTGCGATGAACGCTGGAATGTATCACGAAAATCGTTCCCCTGTTGGTCACCATATCGAAGATGGCGTGGAAATCATGCGCGTTATCCCCAATGCAGGGCCTGGCAATTTCGGCCTACTGCCAAACGGTGTTTTGTGCCTGCAAGATAAGCAAGCCAACGTGATCGAAACACTGCGTTACCTTGATGAAAAACCAGCCTGCACATACGCGACCCAATCCGGTCCGATGCTTGTTATAGACGGCGAATTGCACCCGCGATTTTTAGCTACTGGCACATCGCGCTACATCCGTAATGCTGTAGGAACAACGGCTGACGGGGCCACGGCTGTTTTCGCTATTTCAAACGACACCGTCACCTTCCACGAGTTCGGCAGCTTCTTTCGCGACCACCTGAAATTGCCCCAAGCTTTGTTCATGGATGGCAACGTCAGCCGCCTGTACGCACCACAGTTAGGGCGCAACGACATAGGCCGCCGTCTTGGACCAATTATTGGCACAGTCGTTCCTGCGAATTGACAGTACTCCACACGCGCGATACTCGGCCACTCTGCATTGATGACATTCTCGATAGGATACACACATGGGCCGTACACGTAAGGGACGCGATATTTCCGGATGGTTGGTTGTTGATAAACCAGCAGGCCTAACGTCGACTGCTGTCGTGAACAAAGTGAAGTGGGCATTCGATGCGAAAAAGGCGGGCCACGCGGGCACCCTTGATCCTGATGCCACTGGTGTTCTGGCTGTTGCTTTGGGTGAGGCCACAAAGACCGTACCCTACATCACAGACGCCCTGAAGGCTTACACCTTCACAGTCCGTCTTGGTCAGTCGACCAACACTGATGATGCAGAGGGCGAGATTCTGAAAACATCTGACGCACGTCCAGAAGACGCACAAATCAAAGATGCACTGGGCCAATTCATTGGCGACATCATGCAAGTTCCGCCACAGTTTTCAGCGGTAAAGATCGACGGTCAACGCGCTTATAAACTGGCACGTGACGGTGAAGACCTTGAATTGGCAGCACGCCCTTTATGGGTCGGCGAATTGATTATGACGGATCGCCCAGACGCCGATCACGTCACACTTGAAATGACATGTGGCAAAGGCGGATATGTTCGCTCAATCGCACGTGATTTGGGCGAAGCATTGGGTTGTTTCGGACACGTGCGCGAGTTGCGCCGCATCTGGTCTGGTCCTTTCGATGCTACTGATGGCATCTCTCTTGAGCAGATCAACGAACTGGCAAAGCAGCCAGAGTTAGACACGTATTTGCGCCCCCTTGAAGAGGGATTGCAGGATCTGCCGCAGGTCAGTGCCACACCTGAAGGAGCCGTGCGTATGCGCAATGGCAACCCCGGCATGGTAATGGCATCTGACGTCGAATACGGCGATGAGTGTTGGGCCTCTTTGGATGGAAAAGCCGTTGCGGTTGGTCGCTATAAGGCTGGCGAACTTCACCCCAGCCGCGTGTTCAATACCTAAGTGGTCATGATCACGCGCACCCACACCAAGGGCGATGCGCCCTCAACAGCTGTCTACTCGGACTGCGAACGCTACCGCTATAGTTTGACGCGCGTGTGGGATAATCAAGCTGACAAAGTGCTGTTTGTGATGCTCAATCCATCAACCGCCACTGAGGTGCAAAACGACCCAACAGTTGAACGCTGTGAGCGCCGCGCCCGCACCCTTGGGTTTGGTGGTTTTCGGGTCACCAACATCTTTGCCTGGCGCGATACGGACCCACGCAATATGAAGGCTGCAACTAATCCCATTGGCCCCCACAATGATGCCACTTTGGTTGAAAGCGCAGCATGGGCCGATACTATTGTTGCAGCTTGGGGGACGCACGGCGTTCATATGAACCGCGGTTCGCAAGTGGCTGTCTTGCTTAAAACAACGCAGCGGCCATTATTCCACTTGGGCCTCTCAAAACGAGGGCATCCCAAGCATCCGCTTTATCTGCCATACACCCAACAGCCGGAACGCTGGCAAAGCGGTCCATAAACCCGCGCCACGTTAACCAAGTAGTTCTGATCCCTTTGTAAGGATCGAAAGAACGTGGTTCTATGAAACTGTTCAAATTGCTTGTTTTAGGATTCGATATGCTTTGGTTGGCTGGTTTAATGGGAATGATGGCCGTAGGCGCAGTGACGTTTTTCGAAACTAATAGCAGCGACGATGCCGCCGACATGAGCCCAGAAACTGTCGGGACACCCCAAGACGACATTCTCTCCGGCACCAATGGAAACGATAATTTATTGGGCGGCCAAGGCGACGACCAAATTGGTGGGTATAATGGCGAGGATACCATCGACGGAGGTGACGGTGATGATGACCTGCACGGTGCCAATGGCGACGATCAATTGCTGGGGGCAGATGGTGCAGATACCTTGCACGGTGAAGCCGGAAATGACGCCCTCTATGGCGGCGATGACGACGACACATTGTATGGCAACAATTCAAATGACACGATGCATGGCGGCGCTGGAAATGACGCGCTTCAGGGATCTGCTGGAAACGACAACCTATCGGGTGATATCGGGTCCGATGCACTGCAAGGTGGCTTGGACGATGACACGCTCTCAGGTGGCCTAGGCAACGACAGTCTGTTTGGTGGCTGGGGCAACGATCTGTTGAATGGGGTAGAGGACGATACCGCGACGGCTGGCATCCAAGACATTGACCAAGCTGATTTCTTGAACGGCGGTGGTGGTGATGACACCATCTTAGCGGGCCAAGATGATATCGTCACAGCCGGCGCAGGTAACGATACCATAGTGCTGGGTGACTGGATCACTGAGGGGCATGCAGCCCAAATAATCGACTTTAACGCGGACGAGGATAGCATTCTTTTGATCTGGGATGATGCAGCCGGTGATGAACCCACCATCGATCTCGCGCCCCATCCTACTGACACTGATCTAACACAAATCCTAATGGACGGCGAAGCTGTTGCAGACGTTGATGCAGACAGTCATATTGTGCTGACCGACATTGCACTGATCCCGCAAAGCCTCGCTCAAACGGGCGTCATCGCCAACGTTTACAGGGCTCTCGCAGTTTTCCTTTGCCATCACTCCAGAAATTTCCTATACGCCGTTGTCTGCCATGGAATCATTCATGGCGACACCTCCATGGGCCTGCACTGGACGACATCCCGGGCTGTGCCATCACACTAACCTTTTAAAGGAGACCCCGATGTCGATTACACCAGAAGAAAAAGCACGCTTGATGAAAGAATTCGCCATCAAAGAAGGCGATACAGGTTCACCTGAAGTTCAAGTTGCAATCCTGTCTTCACGCATTGCGACTTTGACAGAGCACTTTAAAACACACAAAAAAGACAACCACGGTCGCCGTGGTTTGCTTAAGATGGTTGCGACACGTCGTAAGCTGCTGGACTATGCCCGCGCTAAAGACGAAGCACGTTACCAATCTATCATTAGCCGTCTAGGCCTACGCCGCTAAGCGTATCCTCGACTGTAATTCTGAAAACGCCCGTTGTTTACAGCGGGCGTTTTTTGTTGGGCTGTATTCATTGGGAATAAGACAACCTAAAATCTGAATTGTCCTTACGCGAACAGCTGCAAGCGGCGCATGGACATGTCGACAATCCAAGTTTTGGCAGCGCGCACATGTGTAACTATCACTTGGCCTAGACCATGGCACCACTGGCATTCGTTCAGCTGTTTTGGACGAAAGAGGCACCGTTGTCTCGAGTACGCACCCCAAGATCCTGAACGTATTGATGCAAATAGTTGATGGAATGGCGTTGTTGATTTTCTGAGCACAACAATGCACATAAAGGTGGGTTTGATCCCGCGACTGAAACATGGCCTGAGTGGGCCGCAACAGCAGGCGTGAAAACAGAGCTTTTACCAAAGGTGAGGCCTGCAGGAGCAAGCCTTGCCGCGCTGTGCACTCAATGGGCTCACCCCTTCAGCCTCTCACCAAACGCAATTGTCCATGTCAGCACAACCGATAGCATCGCCGCTTTTCTTGGTTCTGCCCCACTTACTTCTGGTGCTGCGGTTACGTTACTGGGCACCACTTTGGCAGCGAAGCTGCTTAGCCCAAAGCGTTAGATGCCCCCGATTTGTGGCTGTATTCTCACAAGTTTGGCGAACAATGGATGGCCGGTGGTGCCTCAATACCAGTGGCGGAGTTCTAATTCACTTTTTCACGGTTGCCGCGATCAAACACCTATCCCATGAGATCGATCCGACTAAACTGAGTGATCTAGATTATTACCCTCTAGTCAAAGCAGGCGAGCGTTTCCCGATCAATGATCCACCCCTTAAAGCAGATTGAGCCCCATGTTGGCTTAGGAACACCTCGCCGCTCAATATTTCAAGAAAGCCGGTTGCAGTTAGGTGATCCATAACGGGCCCTTTCACTTCGGAGAAGTGGAACGTGACGCCGCCAGCCTTGAGCCGCTCGTTGATAGCTTCAAGCGATTCTAATGCTGACATGTCGATCGCGTTCACCGCGGAGCACACCAGCACGACATGTTGGAGCTTCGGCTGTTTAGAAACTTCATCATAAATGCGGTCTTCTAAGAATCGAGTGTTGGCAAAATACAAACTTTCATCAACGCGTATTGCGAGGATAGCTGGGTCGGTCAAAACGTCATAGCGCAAGACGTTTCGATAGTGCTCAGTTTCGGGAACTTGACCTACGATCGCCATGTGGGGCCGCGATGTTTTATACAGGTGAATCAGGATCGAAACCGACACTCCCGCTGTGACCCCCATCTCAACACCCATCACAAGGGTAATGCTCATTGTTGCAGCGACGGCCACGAAATCAGCCTTTGAATGCAGCCACGTCTTTTTCAGAATCGAAAAATCGACCAGTGAAAGCACAGCGACAATGATCGTGGCCGCAAGGGTCGCTTTTGGAAGATAGTATATCAGAGGCGTCAAAAATAACGACGCTACTGCAAGGCCTATCGCGGTATAAGCGCCCGCCGCAGGTGTGTCCGCGCCAGCGTCATAGTTCACGACAGATCGCGAAAAACCGCCCGTCACTGGGAACCCGCCTGTAAAGGACGCGCCCAAATTGGCGGCACCCAATCCAATCAACTCTTGATCTGGATCAATCCGTTGGCGTTTTTTCGCAGCAAGTGTTTGCGCAACAGAAACGGATTCAACAAACCCGATGACCGAGATCAGGACGGCCGCGCCTATGAGGTTGGACCACATGTCCATCGAAAACGATGGCATCGTCAAAGGTGGCAAGCCTTTTGGCACATCTCCCACAACCTGCACACCCCTTGCGGCAAGGTCGAGAAACCAGACGGCCAAAGTTGTGGCCACAATCGCAGCGACAGGTCCAGCTTTGGCGACGATACCTGCACTGCGTGGAGGCACCCCAAGACTGACAAGCAATGGCAGTAACCCTTTGCGCACCCAAAACAGGAAACCCGTCGCCAGCACGCCAATCACTGCGGTGACCCAGTTCACCTGTGATAGGTTGTGCGCAAGCGATCCGATAAGATCAGGCAACGTATGTCCATGAGCATCGATGCCAAGGATGTTCTTCAGCTGGCTCGCGGCGATAATTATGCCCGATGCCGATATAAAACCTGCGATCACGGGATGGGACAAAAAATTCGCAAAGAAACCTAAACGGAACACTCCGAGGGCAAGCAAAATCAGACCTGAAAGGAATGCCAATGTGATAGCTGCCGCAATGTACTCAGAAGTACCAGGCACAGCGATTTTACTGACCGCCGCCACCGTTAGAAGCGACACGACTGCAACGGGTCCCACAGCTAAGGCGCGGCTGGTCCCGAAAATCGCATAAAGAATGATCGGCAACATAGACGCATAGAGTCCCATTTCTGGCGGTAAGCCAGCAAGCAAAGCATATGCCAGAGATTGTGGGATCAACATAATCGTGACGATCAACGCAGCGACCATATCATTGGTTAGCGTGCTGCGGTCATACGTGCGCCCCCAGTCAAGGATCGGCAGATATTTAGCCAGTCGCGTCGTGTTCATGATCAGTGGCCTTATTATCGTTGAGTTATGCTGCGTTTGTAGAGAGCCGTGCCACCAAAGCAGCCAGATCAAAGCCAGCGGCTTTCGCGATGCGCAAGATTTCGTCAGGCGACTGCCCTTGCTCAGCGGCACATAACGCCCAAAGCGATGTCGCGCGCATACCGCTACGGCAGTAGGCAAAAACCGGATGATCCGCCTCTGATGTGATCGCACGAAATGCTCGTGCATCTGCATCGGTAATATTTCCTGGAACGACGGAGATCTGGTGCACAGTGATGCCCAAAGCATCCGCGGCGTTGCGCACTTCGGATATAGCGGGTTGATCAGCGGTCTCTCCCTCGGGGCGCGCCACGACGACAGTCTTGACGTTCAACCTCTTCAGGTCGTTCAAGTTGGCAATAGAAATTTGTGGCCCAACATATGTCTGGGTATCAAGTTGTGTGATTTGCATCTTGGGTTTCCTAAGGGAACGGTTTCAGAGTTGGTTGAGTGGGACCTTCAATACAAGCCGACCATCTGCATCTTCGGGCACTTCGCCAGCGCGCATATTGACCTGCAAGGACGGGATAATCAGCTTGGGCATCGCCAGCGTCGCATCACGCTCAGATCGTAGCTTGACGAATGCCTCTCGGGCCACGCCTCCACCAACATGGATGTTGTGGTCTTTTTCGTCCGCGACCGTTGTTTCCCACGCTATATCACGGCCATTTGGTCCGTAGTCATGACACATAAACAGCCGCATTTCTTCTGGCAAAGTTAGGACTTTCTGGATCGAATCGTATAGTTCACCCGCGTCCCCACCTGGGAAGTCAGCGCGCGCGGATCCGCCGTCAGGCATGAACATCGTGTCACCCACAAAGGCAGCGTTCCCCATCACATGCACCATACAAGCGGGTGTATGCCCCGGCGTGGCCATCACAAAGGCGTCGATTTCGCCGATCTTATAGCGATCGCCGTCCTGGAATAGCGCATCAAATTGCGATCCATCCCGTTGAAAGTCAGTCCCTTCGTTGAAGATCTTTCCAAACGTCTCTTGGACTTCCATGATCCGTGCACTAATGCCGATTTTGCCTCCCAGCTTGTCTTGCAGATATGGTGCGCCAGACAGATGGTCCGCATGAACATGGGTCTCGATGATCCACTCCAAGGTCAGCTCGTTTGATGTCATGTAATTTACAATGCGATCCGCATGATCATGAGTTATGCGGCCAGATGCATAATCAATGTCCATCACGGAATCCACGACAGCGCAGGCCTTGGTTTTTGGATCAGAAACGACATAGCTGATCGTGTTAGTTGCCGCGTCAAAGAAGCCTTCGACGTCTGGCTTCATCGCCATGTCAACGGGATATTTTTGCATAACTTTTCCTCTCAAACCTCAAGACTTTTTGGTGATTGCACCGCCGTGTATTTGGCGATGACCATGCCAACCAACATGGCGGGAACAAAGAAAAGTGTGCCGCTGGCGGCCAATGGCAATGACGTCAATGCCGGACCGGGGCAGACCCCCCCCAAGCCCCACCCAATGCCAAAGGTTGCAGCGCCAAAAGCGAGCCTTGCATCGAAATCAATGCGCGTTGGCAAATGAAACACGTCATGGAATAACGGTTTTGAACGTTTCTGAACCAGCCAGAATCCAGGCATTGTGATCATGATCGCGCCGCCCATCACGAAGGCAAGGCTGGGATCCCATGTGCCGAACAAATCGAGGAAGTTTTGAACTTTCGCGGGGTTCGCCATGCCAGACAGGATAAGTCCGGTCCCAAACAATAGCCCTGCGAAGAGCGTGCTGAATGTATGCATTGTCTTACCCCCCCACGACATGGCGCAGGACAAAGACAGTCACAAAGGCGGTGGCCATAAATATCATTGTCGCAGCAATGGAACGAGCTGATCCGCGCGAGATGCCACATACACCGTGGCCACTTGTGCAACCATTCCCCATAACAGAACCGAATCCGACCAGCAGGCCAGCTATGACTAACAACAACCCATTGCTTGAAACCACCTGAACAGGCGCAGCTGCAGTTAAGAGAAACCACAGCGGTGCCGCGAGAAGAAGACCAATCAGGAATATGATCCCTTGTGGCAGTCCGGCTTTATCGACTGATGGCGGCAATATGCGTGACACGATGCCGCTTATACCAGCGATCCGTCCGTGGGCGGCTAGCAGCACAACAGCCGATAAGCCAATGAGCGCGCCACCGAGCAATGATGCAAAGGGGGTAAATTCAGTTTCCACCTAGTAACTCCTAATCGTGTTGTCGTAAGTTTTGGCAGGCGGTCATCTGTCGCGCTTGCCTTCATATCAGCATTCGTTTATATAAGTGATACTAAATATACAAGAGGTAATTTCCCCATGCTGGACATCAGCGCGCTTGAACCAAAAATCGCAGAAGCCGCAAAGCTCATGGAAATGTTGTCGCAGCCGGTGCGCCTACGCCTGATGTGTATTTTGCTAGATGGCGAACAAAGCGTGCTGAGCCTTGCTGAAAGTGCCGGTCTGTCGCAGCCAGCTATGTCGCATCACCTTAAAAAGCTAAGGGATGCTGAGTTGGTGGAAACCAGGCGCGACGGTCAGACCATCTATTACTCGGTGAAGGGGGGTGAAGTCGCGGAAGTTATCACAGTTTTGCACCGCCTCTACTGTCCACAATAATAAATTTGAAATTACCTTTCTCAGTTGAGGTTTGAAATGGAGTTTGGGATGAGAAAATCAAATATCATCATCGGAGTTGCAGCCCTAGTAATTGGCTTTGGCATCACTTTCAAAGACACGATCCAGACCAACATGTATGCTTACATGCACTCCAGTATGCACGACAGCCACAGCGCAAATGGCATGGGCCATGACATGAAAAAGAGCCCTGGTCTTCGAGGTGTGAACGCCTCTCAAGCTGAATCCGAAGAGCTTGCTATTATGTTTGAAAACGTGGACACGATCAGCCGCGAAGTCACGAATTTGCCGAACGGTATACGAACGGTGACAAGGTCGTCCAATGAGGATGTTATGGCGGTGCTTGTCAGTCACATTGTGGGAATGGTTGACCGTGTTGCGCGCGGTGATGACCCAGAGATTTTTATTCAAAGTCCAACGCTAGATATTCTGTTTGCAAACGGGGCAGAGATGCAGGCACAAATTGACGTGACTGACGAAGGTATTGTTGTGATACGTACATCAACTGACCCT
>Ga0233426_10003311_pt1 | contig 12847 bp, 11 predicted proteins | sample SI_118_April2016_6_FD_179875 | JGI IMG/M metagenome (GOLD analysis project Ga0233426, IMG submission 179875) | Seawater microbial communities from Saanich Inlet, British Columbia, Canada - SI_118_April2016_10_MG | ecosystem: Environmental > Aquatic > Marine > Inlet | place: Canada: British... | reverse complement strand
ACGACATTTTGTATTTATTCTGGCATTTCAAAAGAAGGCTATAGCTTTCTCACAATACTATCTAAGCGGTTAAAACGCGCTGCATTTTTACGCCATTTCGCGGTTTCATTTAGTGGCGTTCCCGAAGAATAGGAGCCTGATTTAGTAATCGACTTGGTCACTAAACTCATTGCCGTTATATGTACATCATCAGTAATAGTTAAATGCCCTACAATACCGACAGCGCCTGCAATAGTACAACGTTTACCCAAAACCGTACTACCAGCAATAGCACTACAAGCTGCAATAGCAGTATTTTCACCTATCTGAACATTATGGGCAATCTGAATTTGGTTGTCGAGCTTCACACCGCTACTTATAATGGTGTTATCTAACGCCCCTCTATCGATTGTTGTACCAGAACCAATTTCGACGTTATCACCTATAGTTACGCCACCTAACTGATACACCTTCTGCCAACCGCCTTTGCCATCTCTTTTAGGTGCGAAACCAAAACCGTCAGAGCCTATAACCACCTGACTATGAACAATGACATTTTGACCCAATGTCGTGTTTTCATAGATAGACGTGTTAGGGTAAATAACGCAGTTTTCATCGATAACTGTATTATCGCCAAGATAACATCCTGCGCCGATTCGCACTCCAATACCAATTTTCACATTACTACCAATAACCACATTCGCATCGATATCAACATTGCTAGCAATATCACATGAAGAACCAAAAACAACAGAAGGATGTACATTACCCTCTGCTTTTGGTGGTTGAGAAAACAACTCTGAAATTAAGGCAAACGTATAGTAAGGATTATTCGTGATGAGCTTGTTCCCAGAAAACAGCTCTTGAGTATTGTCATGCAGAATCACACAGCCAGCTTGTGTTTTTGCCAGTTGTGGCTCATAGGAGGAGTTTGATAAAAAGGATAAATCTTTAGCACTTGCATTTAGCAAGGTATTTAATCCAGATATTTGATAAGAACCCTTACCCTCAACAGACGCACCACTATAAGCTGCGAGATCATCTAAACTGTAAACTATTTTATTCAACATAAATCGGCCAGTATATAGCCTTTCCTAGTTGTCACTATTTAAGCGTTTTACGACTTCTTCGGTAATATCGAATGCAGGTGTGTGAAAATGAACGGCTTGAAACTTCAACAACAAACCTATTGACTTTTCCTCTATAATTCCATTAACAATTATTTCGAGTTTGGGAGCAAGTTCTTTTTGTATGCTAGCATCTAAGCGATTACGTATTGCGGCTTCTTGATTAGCCAAGTGATTAATTTCAGCGACTTTTGACTGGCCTTTTTTCACGTGATCCTGTTTTTGCTCTTCAGACCAAGTGAGAGATTTAGTTTCACCATTCTTTTTTAGTGATTCTATTTCGTTACGAACTGAGTTGATTTTATCAATCAAATTTTTATAATTTACGTCCGCCTGTAATGCTTTATATTGCGTTAGTGAATAGTTAGAAATGCGTAAAGCACGGTCCAAATCTGCAACAGCAATATCGACATTCTCAGAGGATGCAAGGTTACTATGAAAAATAGTAACGAAAACAATGAAGAAGATAGTATAACATTTCATAATTAATTCACTTTTAACTGACTAATATTGACGATAAGTTTTTTGCTTATATATTTTTTACTAAAAACTTTGCCCTAATGAAAACTGAAAGTTCTCAGTCTTATCGAAAGGCTGCTCTTGAATTGGCTTAGATATGGACATGCTTAATGGGCCAACAGGTGACAGCCACTGCAAACCAATACCGGCAGAAGAGCTTAAATTACCCAAATCGAAACCACTACAATTAGCCTGAGTACTTGCGCAGTCATCAGAAAAAACATTACCAGCATCAACAAAAACTATCGTTCGTAATGATTTAATATTTTTCGTAAACGGCACAGGAAAAACGAGTTCAACACCAGTTTCAAATAAAATATTACCGCCTATCGTTTGAACATCTGTATCGCGAGACGTTACTAAGTTACCATCCGAACCTTCCACATAGGCAAAACCGCTGTCAAAAGGCGCAGCCACAAAAGACACCGACGGAGTACCTTTCGGACCTAAAGAACTTGATTCAAATCCGCGAATAGAGTTACTGCCACCAGAAAAAAAGTTTTCAAAAAACGGCAATCCATCTGTATTGCCATAACTGTTGGCGTAACCTACTTTTCCCCTCAACCGCACGGTTAGATTTTTCGTAATAGCTCTATAAAACTGCCCATCATAAGTCAACCTATATGTTTCTATGTCACTTCCCGGAACCTTTATCGCAAAATCGACACTTTGCGAACTACCATGACTTGGAAAAATACCGCTATTTAGCGTAGATTTGCTCCAGCCTAACGTAACATCAAAACTATTGAAATCATTGCCATTAACATCTAAAAAACCTTCAGGTGAGTCCACTTGCTGTGCAGAAGTAATGGGGCCTGAACTTGTGATACCATCTGCTACCGCCCTTACTGCACTAGATACGTTATCATCTTCATCAACAAATCCATTGTCATTTGTATCTTCGAAGCCAGCATTAGTTAAACTCGTTAAATTGCCCGCCGTAATAAACTCATTCTCTACACCTGAAGGCCTAAGTCGCGGACTACCTGAAATCTCTTGAACCGCTTGAGTACCTGCTTCAACTTTAATATTTTCAAAACCTAAACTTAAGGAAACACGGCTATTTTCCGAGATGGGATACCCGAAAGCAACATTAACACCTAAGCGGTCTGTGGAAAAACTGGCGATATCCAGTTCATCTAAATCACGTTCACGATAAAACAAACTAATACCGCGGCTTACGCCGTCTTGGGTATAATAAGGGTCTGAGAAGTTAACACTATAACCTGTTTCAACATCGCTACGATCAACCTGAAAGCCAAATGTATTACCAGTACCTAACCAATTAGATTGCTGTAAACCTGCACCAATACTGAAACCACTACCCTGAGAAAAACCTAAACTGGCATTAACACTACCAGAAGGTACTTCGGCTACCGTAAAAACAACATCTATCTGATCTGGTCTACCGGGTATAGCTTGTGTACTCATAGTCACCTCACCAAAAATCGGTAAGCGCTGTAAGCGTAGTTTTGATTGCTCTAGCTTCTCCGTTGATACTGGAGCCCCTTCTAATTGGCGCATTTCACGGCGTAAAACATTATCCTGCGTAACTAGATTACCAATAAAAATGATTCTTCTAACATAATTAATACTGCCGGGATTAATAAAGAAGGTAACTTCCGCCGTTTTATTATCTTTATTTAACTCAGGAACCGCGCTAACTCTTGCATAGCTATAGCCGTCATCACCCAACCGTTTTTCTATTACATTTGAAATAGATAGCAACCTCTCTTGAGAAAAAGTATCACCCTCGCTTATAGTAATCAGTTGTTTTATTTCCGCTGTAGGAACCACAGGGTCTCCTGCAACATTTATAGATTCTATATTATATTTCTCACCCTCAAAAACATTCACTGAGATATAGACCGTGTCCTTATCTGGGCTAAGAGACACCTGGGTAGAAGTTGCTTCAAATTCTAAGAAACCACGATTCAAGTAAAATGACTTTAAGCTTTCTAGATCGCCCGCTAACTTTTGATTGGCATATTGATCATTACCCGTAATCCACGACCACCTACCAGTTTCCTTTACTGTAAATAGTTCCTTCAATTCTTCATCAGAAAAGCGCTTATTGCCAACAATATTAACGTGTTTAATATTAGCTACTTCGCCTTCTATAATTTTAATCGCGACGTTAACTTGATTTTGCTCAAGTTCGATTACCTTACTCTGAATCTGAGTAGCGTAACGACCAATATCACTATATTGCGCATTTAATTCACGTTCAATTTTGTCTAATGCAGACTGTTTAAAAATTTCACCTTCTGCTAAACCAATATTTTTCAATCCATCTAATAAAGCTTCTGTCTCAAGAATACTATTTCCGGCAACCGCTATCCGGTTGACCGCCGGTCTCTCAGTCACTTTAAGTACTAAAACATTTTCTTCGGCAGCGATATCTATTTTTGCAAAAAAACCAGTCTTAAAAATCTCCCTCACCGCATCCTGCATTTCAAGGGTAGATACATCCGTATTTATCTTTATGGGCAACACGGCGAAAATAGCTTTTGCCGACACTCGCTGCAAACCATCAATGCGAATATCTTCAATGCGGATAGTCTCCGCTAACACACTAGCGGAAAGACTACAGGCAAAAAGTAAAACAAACGTTAAATAACGAATAGATAATTTCATACAAATATTACTAATAATGGTTAGTGGTCTTTTACTCAGTAAAAGTTATTGTTATTAATCAAATGCTGTATCGCGCCAATACAACATTGATTTATAGCTGTTTTTTTGTTCTTAAATATAGTCAGCCGCAGGTTCTTTAAGAAAAAATTCTCAAGAGATCATTTACGTGAGCAAGGATCATTACCGCTAAAATAGTAAAAAACCCCATTTGATAGCCCACCAACTGTACTTTTTCCGAAACAGGGCTTCCTTTCGTCAATTCGATTACATAATAAAGCAAATGACCGCCATCTAACACCGGAATAGGTAATAAATTAAGCACGCCTAAGCTAACACTCAAATAGGCTATAAAGGCGATATAATATAACACGCCAGCATCTGCCGAGTCCCCTGCCGCTTGAGCAATACTAAAGGTTCCGCTTAAATTTTTGCTCGACACATCAGCAAAGATCAACTTTTTAATAAAGGACAATATTAAACTGGCCGTCTCACCTGTTCGGGCAAAGCCTTCTCCAACCGCTTCGAACACATTATATTCAACTTGGCGTGTCATCTCTTTAGGCCAATCAATAATTGGGGTGACGCCCACCTGGCCTATCTCAACACCCGCCTCACCTCTAACTAACCGAGGCACTAGCGAGATATTGAGTTGTTTTTGCTGACGCAATACAACCAAACGAATGGTCACGTCTGGGCGCGCACGAACGTATTCAACCCATTTTCGCCAGGAGCTGATAGCAAAACCGTCCACGCTAAGTATACGATCACCAGACTTCAGTTCTGCAAAGTCTGCCGCACTACCAGCAACAACCTGATCAATGACAACGTCCATATCGGGTACGAACTGTACAATACCTAATTCGGTAAATAGCTCAGGTTCATCACTCTCATATAGCCATCTTTCAATCGGCACACGAACAGTTCGAGAAACTGAACTTTCACTGTTGCCATACTGCTCAACGACAAAAGTAATATCACCCGTTTCCCCTATGCGATGCAAAAGTGCTGAAAACACTGCCCCCCAAGTATTTGTTAGCTTGCCATCGACTGAAATAATCTCATCGCTAGCCTGCAACCCAGCTTGAGCTGCAACACCTTCCTCAGGAAGCCCACCAACAACCGGCGCAATACCTGTGCTGCCAGCAAAAGCGAGAATAAAGTAAAGAAATATAGCAAGAATGAAATTCGCTATTGGACCGGCAACAACAATTGCCATACGCTGCCAAACTGTTTTTTGAGAAAATGCAGAAGATAGTTCTTCCGGCGCTACATTGCCTTCACGCTCGTCCAACATTTTCACATATCCTCCTAAGGGAATGGCCGCCAAAGTATATTCCGTCTCAAGCGAATCACTCCATGTAAGTAAAGGCTTACCAAACCCTACCGAGAACCGAATCACTTTCACACCGCAACGCCTCGCGATGTAAAAATGTCCAAACTCGTGAAAGGTAACGAGAATACCTAAAGCAAGTAAAAAATATAAAACATTTAATAATATCATAAGACGTTAATTCGCTGTGTAACCGCTCGGCGAGCGTAATCATCAAGAGCGACCACTGCATCTAAGTCTGACGGCTCCTGCCAAGACACGTGCTCCATCACCCATTGCAAACTATCTGTCATTTGACCAAAACTCAACTGATGATGAAGGAAGGCGTCAACAACGATTTCATTGGCCGCATTCAATACTGTTGCTGCACCAATACCCGACGCAGCAGCATCAATAGCCAACTGTAATGCTGGAAACTTTTCTTTATTGGGCTCTTCAAAATCTAAGCGCGCAGCCGCGATGATGTCCAAACTAGACACACCAGAATCTACTCTTTCAGGATAAGCTAAACCATAAGCAATGGGAGTACGCATATCAGGATTTCCCAGTTGCGCCAATACCGACCCATCAACGTATTCCACCATAGAATGAATGATACTTTGCGGGTGTATAATCACATCAATGAGCTTAGGCGCTACGTTAAACAGCCACTTGGCTTCGATAAACTCTAAACCCTTATTCATTAAACTAGCTGAATCAACCGAGATTTTTTGCCCCATCGACCAATTAGGATGAGCACACGCTTGCTTTGGAGTCGCACTACGAATATCGTTTGCCGACCAAATCCTTAACGGCCCCCCAGATCCAGTTAATAATATTTTACGTACATCGCGCTGGCTTTGCGTTTGATGAGGTAAACACTGAAATATTGCATTGTGTTCACTATCGATAGGCAATAGCTGCGCGCCCGACTCTGCCACCGCATCCATAAAAAGGCTGCCGGCCATCACCAGTGATTCTTTATTTGCTAATAATACTTTTTTCCCCGACTTTACCGCTGCCATCGTTGGCAACAAGCCCGCTCCGCCAACTATAGAAGCCATAACCGTATCCGTGTCTTGATGACTCGAGATATCACATATAGCTTGCGTACCAGACAAGACCTCTGTAGTAGACTTCGCCTTTCTCAACAACCCAACAAGCTCGTGCGCCGATGCTGGATCACTCATTACAGCAAAGCAAGGATTATACTGCATGCATTGTGAAAATAAGCGCTGCACACTGGTATTAGCAGTGAGCGCGAATACTGAAAAACGTTTAGGGTGACGCGCTATTACATCTAACGTACTAAGCCCTACAGAACCGGTAGACCCCAATATGGTAATCCGCTGAATTTTGTCGCCAGTGGAAGGAAGCGGTGTTGGTAACTCATTAGCGACGGGCATAATCTACGTTACCAATTAAATACAGCAAGCATTAAAGCAAATACGGGAATAGCCGCAGTAAGCCCGTCAATACGATCTAATACACCACCATGCCCTGGCAAAATAGATCCACTATCTTTAATACCTCGATGACGCTTCACCATACTCTCTAATAGATCACCCAACACTGAAGCAAAGGCCGTAGGGATAACAACAAGTAATGTCAGCCATATATTCTTATCTGCGAAATAGGCAATTAACAACGCCAATACAATACAAGCAAACACTCCGCCAATAACGCCCTCCCAAGACTTCCCGGGACTGACACTCTTAGCCAGTTTGCGCCTACCAAATGCACGACCTGAAAAGTAAGCAAAAATATCGGCTGTAGAAACAATTGCCGCCACCCATAGAATAAGCCAAATACCTAAAGGCTTTTGATGCAAAAAAAGCAAGCCTATCAAACAAGGCAACAAAACAAGCAACCCTATGACTAATCGCGCCCAACGATTACCCCATAAAATAGCACTAGAAGGATAACCTTGAACCCATAGTAGGGCCACCGTCCACCAAACCCCCGCACTAGTTAAGAGTAACAACATATTGTCAGTATTTAATTCTGAAACAGAAAAACCATTAGAGATACCAACAAACTCCAAAAGCCCAACACCCACGCAAAAGATAAAAACACAATACGCAATACGCTGACATTTATCCGTAAAACCGGACAAGCCTGCCCACTCCCATGCGGAGATTAAACCCACTAGAGCAACTAAACTCATAAACCAAGGCGCAGGTAACAACAAAAGATCTAAGAGGAAGATCGATACCAAGCAGACAGCTGTAATGATGCGCTTTTTAAGCATGAATATTACCCGTTAAAAGAATGATCGGAGTTGAAAAGTGAATGGAGATTTGCATTGCAGTAAGCTATTTATATGAGTTATGGAACCTCTGATTAAGCCTGAATCAAATTTTCATTGAAATAAAATCATCTGATTTGAAGTGTAAACCGCAGGTAATAGCGAGCTATTGCCAAGGTTTGCAACGAAAAAGCAGGCGATTTTAGTCGATAAAAGATGATGCATGACTTGATTAGAGGTTCCTTATATATTTATGTCATTATAATTATTTAGGTGTAGTACCAAACCACCTTAAGGGCTAGGACTATTAAATCGTTTTTAGCCGTTAATTAGACCGATGGGGCTGGCGACACCTGATCCGCAGCCAGACCAAAGCGTCGCTGTCGTTTCTTATAGTCTTCAACTGCCACAACTAACGCCTCGCGATCAAAGTCTGGCCACAGAATATCGCTGAAATACAATTCAGCATAGGCCGCCTGCCACAGTAAAAAATTACTAATGCGTCTCTCACCACCTGTTCGAATAAGTAAATCCAGGGGCGGCAAATCAGGCAAGTCGAGGACAGTATCGATAAGGTTCGAATCAATATCATTGATAGCACATTCACCTTGCTGTACTTTCTGCGCTATTTTTTTTGCCGCTTCTACCACATCCCACTGACCACCATAATCCGCAGCAATAACTAATGTTCTATCACCTTCACAAGCCACTTTTTCAGCTTTATCAATTGCCTTTAATAGCTTAGGACTAAAGCGTTTTCGACTACCCATTACGCGTAATCGAACACCTTCTTTCTTGAGTTTTTTTGCTTCGTTACTTAAATATAAGTAAAACAGAGACATCAGCGCATCGACTTCCTTTTCTGGACGCTGCCAATTTTCGCTACTAAATGCAAACACCGTCAGCACATTAACATCAAGTTCTTTGCACGCCGAAAGAACATCTCGAAGGCGCTCCACACCAGCCTTATGTCCAGAAACGCCCATCATTCCTTGCTGTTTCGCCCAGCGATTATTACCATCCATAATAATCGCAACGTGTTTTAATGAGGGTGATTCAGTCAATTTACCTTACCTAAATTTATAAAAATGCTAACCAAAAAATGCAACCACTTAACCTTACATTATATCTTTAACAAATCTGTCTCTTTAGCTGCTAAAGCAGCATCTATATCAGCAACAAATTTATCAGTGATTTTTTGAACATCGTCTTGTCCACGACGCTCGTCATCTTCACCTATTTCTTTTTCTTTCAGCAAGTCTTTTAAATGACCCAATGCATCTCGGCGAGCATTACGCACTGAAATCTTGGCAGACTCAGCTTCTGACTTCGCTTGTTTGGTATAATTTTTACGCGTCTCCTCTGTCAACATTGGCATTGGCAAACGAATAAGGCCACCGGTTGTTGATGGATTTAAACCCAAATCCGATTTCATAATCGCTTTTTCTATTTGTGGCGTCAGCTGTTGCTCCCAAGGGCTAATAGACAACGTGCGTGCATCTAATACAGAAATATTAGCCACTTGAGACAAGGGTGTATCCGAACCGTAGTAATCCACCTTAATTCCATCAAGAATGCTAGGGTGCGCCCTACCGGTGCGAATTTTATTAAAGTTAATCGCTAAAGCCTCAAGGCTTTTTTGCATTTGCTCTTTTGCTTCTTGCTTAATATCTTCAATCATAGAAATGACCTTTTTACTTTTTCACTTAATGTGACATTTTTAAATTAGATTACAAATAGAGTGACGTTAGCATACAAATACACTCGCTCAGTATTTACACTCAACCTTTATCATCAATCGCTTTATTCACTACAAGCTCTTGCTGAATTAACGTACCTTCTTCACCACCTACAACAATATTAAGTAACGCACCCGCATTAGACATCTTAAACACACGCAATGGCATATTGTGATCACGACATAAACAAATAGCGGTTAAATCCATCACCTCTAGCTTTTTCTCTAATGCCGTGTCATACGTTAGCACATCATATTTAGTCGCTGTCTTGTCCTTCATTGGATCTGCAGTATAAACGCCATCCACTTTTGTTGCTTTTAAGACTATTTCAGCTTCAACTTCTATGCCACGCAAACATGCGGCTGAGTCAGTGGTGAAAAATGGATTACCGGTTCCTGCAGCAAAAATAACAACTTCACCCGCGTCTAAAAAGCGCATAGCGGCGCGACGGTCATAATGCTCAACAACACCGCTCATTGGAATAGCAGACATCACACGAGAATTGATATTAGAGCGTTCTAAGGCATCCCGCATCGCCAGGGCGTTCATCACCGTCGCTAACATACCCATATGGTCGCCAGTCACACGATCTAAACCTGCAGCACTTAATGCGGCACCACGAAATAAATTTCCGCCACCAATAACTAAGCCTACTTGAACACCAATACCGACAAGTTGGCCTATTGCTAACGCCATCGTATCTAACACTTTAGGGTCAATACCAAAGCCTTCAGACCCCATCAGTTCTTCGCCGCTTAATTTGAGCAAAATTCGCTTATATTTTTTATCGCGCTTAGTCACAGACAATCCTCTATAGAGTTATTTGACCACCAGTCGATCACAAGAACCGATCACAAAAATCAGGTGCGGAAATTGCCGTATTCTAACAGCAAGAAAGGGTAAGTGCGACAGCACTTACCCTTTCTTTGAGCATATTGATACTTCTCTCTTTATAGAACAAACCTACAACGAGAAAACAATCGCTTATTTAGATGCTTGAACCTGAGCAGCCACTTCAGCAGCAAAATCAACTTCCGCAACCTCAATACCTTCACCTACTTCAAAGCGAACAAATGCCTTCACTTCGGCACCCGCATCTTTCGCCAACTGGCCAACCGTTAGCTCTGGATTTTTAACGAATGACTGCTCAACCAAGCTATTCTCTTTCAAGAACTTGTTGATACGACCACCCATCATTTTCTCAACGATTTCAGCTGGCTTACCTGCCATATCTGGCTGCGCCTTAATAATATCTTCTTCTTTAGCAACGACATCTGCTGGCATATCAGTAGTATTGACAACCTGGGGATTCACTGCTGCAACGTGCATAGCGATATCTTTCGCTAATTCATTGCTTGCAGTCACCTGAACCAACACAGCAATACGATTATTTGAATGCGTATACGCATCAACCACATCACCGTCTAATAATTCAATACGACGAACACCGATATTCTCACCAATTTTTTGAACTAATGCTTCACGAGTATTTTCTAGATCGCCCGACATCAGTGTGGCAACATCAGTTTGCTTATCAGCAAAGGCTTTATCAGCAACTGTATTAACAAACGCCAAAAAGCTTTCATCACGTGCAGCAAAGTCAGTTTCAGAATTAACCTCAACTACGATACCGTAACTGTTGTCGTCAGCTATACGCGTAACAACCACACCTTCTGCAGCGGTACGATCAGCTTTTTTAGCTGCCTTTAGGCCACTCGCCTTACGCAAATTCTCAATAGCTAACTCAATATCGCCATCAGCTTCTTTTAATGCTTTTTTACATTCCATCATACCTAAGCTAGTACGCTCACGAAGTTCTTTTACCATTAAAGCAGACACTGCAGCCATGATTCTTTCCTCTAATTTGTTACATTAATATACGAGGTCTTTGCACGAATGATCTTTTGCCCTCATGCGGCGTTAAAAATGCACTCAATCGGTCATTTATAAACATAAACTCCCCCTTTCCGTGCGTTTTTGCCTTGCCTGAACACAAAATTCCCACCCGTGCAAAGACCTCTATACGAATAAAATTGTAAAAAAAGGGGGCAAAGCCCCCTTCATCTCAAACAATAGACCCTGTTAAAACTAAGCCTTTGTTCCAGCTTCAGCTGCTGGAGCGTCCACTTCAACAAACTCATCTTTGTTTGGCACTTCTTGTGTGCTAGCTAAACCATCGATACAAGCATCAGCTACAGCAGTAACATATAACTTAATAGCACGAATCGCGTCATCATTACCTGGGATAACGTAATCAACACCAGCTGGGTTACTGTTAGTATCAACAATACCAAATACAGGAATACCTAACTTGTTTGCTTCGTTAATCGCAATACGCTCATGCTCAACATCAACAACGAATAACGCATCAGGCAAACCGCCCATATCTTTAATGCCGCCAATAGAAAGCTCTAGCTTTTCCATTGCACGTGTACGCATTAACGCTTCTTTCTTAGTTAACTTGTCGAAAGTACCATCTTGGCTTTGCGTTTCAAACTCACGAAAACGACGAATAGATGTACGAATAGTTTTGTAGTTGGTCAACATTCCACCTAACCAACGATGACTAACAAAAGGCTGGCCAGCACGTTCGGCCTGCTCTTTAATAGTTTTTTGAGCAGCACGCTTAGTGCCAACCATTAAAATCTTCTTCTTTTGTGAGCCCATCTTCTTGATGATATCAAGAACTTCATTAAACGCAGGCACAGTGTGCTCTAAGTTAATGATATGAATATTGTTACGCGCGCCGAAGATGTATTGATCCATCTTTGGGTTCCAGTAACGAGTTTGGTGACCAAAATGGACACCGGCTTGAAGCATATCGCGCATGCTAACTGTAGACATAATAATTTCCTTTCGGGTTAGGCCTCCATACACCCCGCGAATCCAACCCCATAATAAACAGCATTACGGAGGCACCCAGGAACACGTGACGGTATATGTGTGACGTTATATTGATACTAGTGAAACTGACTTAACAGCACACAAAAATATCGTTGAATGCGTTATTGCCGAAAGACTTATTTGATAGCGGTCTTCAATCACAACAATAACGGCGCGCTTTATACCATACAATGACACCCCACAACAAGAAATAACTGTTATTTGGGCAATTTTAAGCGCTGAACATCAAGCACTTTAATTGTCGTTCCTTGCGATAAAACTTCACACTGCCAGCGAACATTACAATCCATTAACGCAATTCCGTACTCTCGCACACTGGCTTCCGTAGCATTATCTATTGAAGCACACCCTCTTGAAACCTCTTCTTTTGAGGCCGAACGATGAT
>Ga0233426_10003308_pt1 | contig 12848 bp, 10 predicted proteins | sample SI_118_April2016_6_FD_179875 | JGI IMG/M metagenome (GOLD analysis project Ga0233426, IMG submission 179875) | Seawater microbial communities from Saanich Inlet, British Columbia, Canada - SI_118_April2016_10_MG | ecosystem: Environmental > Aquatic > Marine > Inlet | place: Canada: British... | reverse complement strand
ACGAGGGTTCGAATCCCTCCGACTCCACGACACTCACAATTGCATTGTGGGTAAAAACAAAAGAAACTCGACACGCATGTATGCTTGATCGGGTTTCTGTGTTTTTAGACACCAGGGCAACAAGGCCCTGGCAATTGTATTTGCAACATTGGAAGCCCAGGGATCTATAATCCTGCCCTTACAAAACCACAGCAAAAAAACTAAACTATGCCACTACAAAAGCACTTAAATATATGGGATACTATGGTATGTCGTATTATTTAAGTGATACTTAAAAAAAAAGCTCGATATTGATTGCAAATTAAAATATCACAGGAAAAATAGCTGGGTTTTAATTTTAAGAATACACATTAGATTTGCACTGTTTATTAATTGCGATACAGGTGTTATTTGTTATATTTGAGTTTATTAAATAACAACTACTAATTGTATACCAGAAATTTTATAGGATAACAACTATAACATTTTGTTATAACAAGTTGCCCACAATTATGAAAAACATCTTTGCCATAATAATTTCACTAACAATTGGACAGTCTTCTTTTGGACAGAAAACGCCCATTTCTTACGTGAATTATGAAAAAGACAATGACAGTATTGAAAACCCATTAATTGATTGGGACGACCGAATATCTGAAATAACACTTGAAACGAAAAAGAAATTTGTTTTTTGGAGTAGACCTTCAGCAATTAGTTGCTCAACTTGGAGAGAATATAACGGAACTTGGAAAAGAAAAAACGATACAATAATATTTTCTGACCAATACGAAATTTCGGAAAGTGACGCACGATTTGATTTCTCAAATAGAAAGGATGAAAATAATTACTTACTTAAATTTAAAACTGACCAAAATTCTATTTTATCAGATAAAAAAATTGAAATCCAATTTGTTTATGACTACGATGCTGACATAGATGATATCGAATTGAAAATGGAATTAGAAAATGATTTTAGTTTAAGAATTCCTTTCAAAACTATTCCTAATCGTAAAAAATTAGCATCAATACGATATGAATATTTCTTGCCAAACGGAGAAAAACGATTTGGTTACATATCGGAAAGTAATACAGTTAACGTGAAAGAAAAAGAGCTTCCAAATTCTGTGATAATTACTTTTGTTGAAAAACCTAAAACTGAAACTATATACAGAAAGACAAAGGCAATTTTTGAAGATGATAAAATTAGAATAATATCTAAAAATAAAACTAAATCCGATTTGCCAGATTACGTTGGAGAAATCAAATTTAAAGAAATTTACGAGGAACAGAACGCAGAATAACTGTGGGCAACAACGTATATAAAAAATAGCGCGAGTCATTGCTATCACAAAGGTTCGGGCATTTTTAGGAAGTCGCCAAATTTTTAAATTTGACAAATTCCCAAAAATAAAATAATTAGTAAAATTTAAAAATTCGGCTTGTGTTTCATCCGAAAATTATCGCTTATTTTCAGCGCTACTTTTCATATACAAGACCGTTGGCAAACATTAGATGAAAACCAAAACAATAAAAAAAGGTTGTGGAATAATATTAATAATTCTGATAGTTTTAATTATCGGATTTGTTTGGGCTTTTGATGAAGCATTTGGAGAAGACAAATATTCTGTGACTATTGAACAAAATATTGGAGGGAAATTAGTTTGTGATGTAACATACTCTGCCGATCTTCAATCGTGGTATTATTTTGTTGATTACAAATACGTGAATCGAAATGGAAAAACGTTTGATTTTGGAAAAGGACTTTATCAAGGAATAGAATGGGATGAAAACGACCAACTCTTTGAATATAAAAACTGGACACTATTGCCAACTGAAACTGATTTTGGTTCAATCAAAATAATTACGTTTGACTTAAATACCAATAAAAAATCTGAATTTATAATTGAACCTCATTCAATACAAGAAGATAGTATTTGGAATTCTAAAAATATTGAATCAGTACTTATGTGGTCACCATCAAAAGTAAAAATTGATACTATAATTAACAATAAAATCTTAATAGAATATACTTTCAGAATAGACCGAAAAGACTCTGACAATTTAGGAACTCGATTAATTGAATATGAATTAGATAGTTTGAACGGAATTCCGAAAATGAAAACCATAAGAAAACAATAACGATTTGCCAACACCGTATATAATTTATTGCTAGTTCTAGCTTACTTACGAAAGACCTTGCGGACTTTCTTGGTCGGTAATTATTTACTAAATTAGTTGATTGAAACACGCAACAAACCATATACAAAACCGTTAGCCATAATTCATGAGCAGACCGATTAGAAAATTTCTTGATTATGAATATCCTATTGGTGCAGTTGCAATTGGATACACATTGATAGTTATAGGAATAGCTAGTTTCTTTATTACTGAGAGTATAATTTTAAGTCTTATTTTAATTATTCTCGGAATTTATTTAGCTTCTTCATATGTTGGAATTCTGATAGATTTGGATAAAAGAAAATTCAAGTATTATAAAAGCCGATTCGGATTAAAAAATGGAGATTGGAAGTTTTTTAAATATTATCCATACTTAAGCCTTCTAACTCTTAACCAAAAACAAACGACTTTTAGCCAAACTAATGCTCAAAATACAACAAGGTTTATTGTATACAGAATATACCTTCTAAACGAAAAACATACTGAAAAACTTCAGATTAAGGAATTTAGAAATAAATTAACGGCTGAAAAATATTTAGAAAATTTGGTGAATGAATTAAATCTAGAAACTGATATTTATAGCCCTGATTTTAGCTGAAAAAACTATGGCTAACAAAGTATATACTGTATTGCTAGCCGAATTCCTATCGGAATTCTTTTCTTTTTAATTACATTTAGTCCATCGGAAAGAATCCTACGGATTTTTCCGCAACACAGCATATACAAACACGTTATGCACAAGTTGACTTGAATGCAGCTCTAAGCTAACTTAAATATTGTAAATAAAAAAAAGTAGAAACCAGAAACTACTAAAAAAAACGGGGATAAATCCGAAAATCCAAAGAGTAGGAAATTTTAAACATCATAAATTATTGTGAAAAAATTATTTTTTTTAGTAATAACATTAGCTTTTACTAATGTTATTTTTGCGCAAACCGAACAAGGTAAATTTATATTATCAGGGGCAACTGGGTTACAATTTATCAGTAGTAATGTTGATTATGAGTATGACGGACAATCACAAGGAGATTTTACTCAAAGTTCATTTTCTATTATGCCTTCTATAGGTTATTTTGTAATGGACAATTTGGCTGTTGGATTATCAGCTAATTTTTCTTCAACCACTCAAAAAGACGAAGGATATAAATATACTGTTAGTTCTACAATGTTATTACCAACTGCATTATATTATTTTCCTGTAGAGGGTCAATTTAAACCTTTATTACAAGTAGGAGCTGGTCTAATGTCTACAAAAGAAAAAGATAGTTATGCTGGAGGTTCTGATGAATATAAAATGAGTGGTCTTGCCTTAAATTTTGGAGGAGGTGCTGCTTATTTTATAAATGATTATGTATCATTGAATTTTGGATTATCATATACTATGGCTAACTTAAAAGACAGTGATGATTCGAATTTGGTACAAAAACAAGGCAGCTTTGCAGCTAATATTGGGTTTTCAGTATTTTTTTAATTAATACTTAATTTAATGAATTTTAGCAAAAGTTTAGCTTTTAACTATAGGAATAAAAAACCCAGTGCATAACAACGTATATAAAAAATAGCGGATCAATTGCTTAAATGAAAGATAAATAATAAAACTAAGCGTCAGCTATAAATCGAAAAAATAGGCACTAGATCTCGCTACTTTTCATATACAAAACCGTTGTATGCCATTAGTAAGAACTGAAAAAAATTAAAAAATATAAATGCCATTATACCAAAACTCAGTACTTAAGAAATACCTAAAGCAACAAGATAGCGAAGCTGTTGCTAAAGCATTTAAGAAGTTTACAAAATACTTTCACGACCATAAAATACAAGAGAACATACGTTCGAGTAAAGAAGAAGAATACCAAGGGATTTTTCTAACAGAGTTGTTTTCTAAAATTTTGGGTTACACAATGAAACCAAATGCCAATTTCAATTTGGTAGCTGAGTATAAGAATGAAAAGAACAGCCGAAAAGCAGATGGAGCGATTCTTAAAGATAACGAAGCATTAGGTGTAATTGAATTAAAAGGAACCAATACCAAAGACTTAGAAAAAGTAAGACAACAAGCCTTTGATTATAAAGCCAACCAAACAGGTTGTGTGTATGTAATTACTTCCAACTTTGAGAAGATTCGCTTTTACATTAACAATGCCGTTGATTTTGAAGAGTTTGATTTATTTAACATCAACCAAGAACGCTTTGAACTGCTTTACTTGTGTTTAGCCCAAGAAAACTTACTTAATAATGTCCCTTTAAAGATTAAAGAAGCTTCTGTACAAGAAGAGGAAGCCATTACCAAGAAGTTTTATACCGACTATTCTACATTTAAAAGAGAGTTGTTTAGAGATTTGGTAAAGCTCAATATGAAAAATGAGATTTTTAGAGTTGAATTAAATATTGAAGATGTCGATAGAGCGAACAAGAATATTAAGCACAACTTATTTAAGAAGTCTCAAAAACTGATTGACCGTTTTCTGTTTATCTTTTTTGCAGAAGATAGAGGCTTGTTACCACCTAACTCTACCGTTAAGATATTAGAGCAATGGGATAAGTTAAAAGAATTAGATGAAGTAGTGCCTTTGTATAGTCGATATAAAAAATACTTTAACTATTTAGATACAGGAAGAAAAGGTACGGACAAAACCGCTGAAATATTTGCTTACAATGGAGGTTTGTTTAAGCCTGACCCTGTTTTAGACAGTCTAATAATAAGTGATGAATTATTAGCTAAACATACCAATGCTCTGCAAGCTTACGATTTCGAAAGCCAAGTAGATGTAAATATACTTGGGCACATCTTTGAAAACTCATTAAATGAGATTGAAAGCGTAAATGCAGAAATTGAAGGAACTGATTTTGATAAGCAAACAACCAAACGAAAGAAGGACGGTGTTTTCTACACCCCAAAATACATTACTAAATACATAGTTGACAATACAGTAGGTAAATTATGTACCGAAAAGAAAGCAGAACTTACCATTATAGAAGAAGAGTTTCATTCAAAAAGGCAAAAGGAAACTAAAAAGAAGCTTCTCGAATCTCTTGAAAACTACAGGGAATGGTTATTACAACTTACTATTCTTGACCCTGCTTGTGGTTCCGGAGCATTCTTAAATCAAGCATTAGATTTCTTAATTAAAGAGCATGAATATGTTGATGAATTACAAACCAAACTATTAGGTGGTGGTTTAGTTTTTCCCAACATAGAAACTACAGTTTTAGAAAATAACATATATGGTGTTGACCTCAATGAAGAATCTATTGAAATTGCTAAATTATCTCTATGGTTGCGAACAGCACAACCCAGAAGGAAACTAAACGATTTAAGTAGCAACGTTAAATGCGGAAACTCTTTAATTGATAGTAAAACGGTTGCGGGCGATAAAGCTTTTAAATGGGAAGAGGAATATCCAGTTATATTTGATAATGGTGGTTTTGATGTCGTGATTGGGAATCCACCTTATGTCAGAGCAGAACTATTTGTCTCAGACAAAGATTATCTAAAAGATAAATATCAAGCATATCATGGCAACGCTGATCTATATGTTTATTTTTATGAATTAGGTCACAAATTAATTAACGAAAATGGCTGTCTTGGTTATATAGCTCCGAACAAATGGATTGAATCTAATTATGGTTTGAATTTGAGGAAATATTTTCTGCAAAATAAAAGTATAAATAAGTTTTTAGATTTTGGAGAGGCCAAAATATTTGATGAAGTCGGTACATTTCCAAGTTTAGTTTTTTTATCGAAGAAACACTTTTCTGAAAAAATTATTTTTATAAATTTTAGTGATATTGCCTATATTCGTTCTGGAGATTTAAATTCTTTAGAAAGTGTTGAGGTGCTGTATGACTCTCTTGGCGAAAGCAAATGGGTTTTCGGTAGTTCAAATGTTTCTGATTTACTTCAAAAACTCTCACAATCTCATAATACCTTAAAGGAAATTATCGGGGATAAACTGCTTGCTGGAGTTAAGACAGGTGCAAACAAATTATTTATCTATTCTCACGAACAAGTTCAAGTAATAACTAAAGGTTCAGAAGAGGAATTAAAACTATTTAAAGCAATATGTTTTGGTAAAGACATCGTTAAATATGGAATAAAAGAATCAGGGAAGTATATCTTTTTTCCTTACGAGTATATAGATGGAAAGCAGAATGTTTTGGATTTATCAAAGTTTCCTTACACGTTTGACCACCTACTAATGAAACAAGGAGAAATGGAAAAGCGCGCTATTATTAAGGATGGTGTGCCAAAGGGGACACATACATGGTATGAACTCCAGCAGATAAATAAGGTGTTTGATTACAGTACACCTAAGATTATTTACCCCGATATTGCTCTTGATAATAGATTTTGTCTTGATAAAAGCGGAATAGTTCCGGATATGACTTGTTTTTTTATACCTATTGCCGAAACAGCATTTATTCCTATTCTGAATTCAAAAATGTTCAAATTCTTAGCTGGAAAGTATTGTCCAGTCCTAGGAGATTTGAATGAAGGTGGCAGGATAAGGTATAAAACGAGTTACTTGTTTAAAATTCCATTTCCAGAGGTAACTAATACAATTTCTAACTTAAGAGCACTGCATAAGTTAAGAGAAGAAAGTACATGTAAGTTTAACAATAGTATTGAGTCATTCTTAAGATATATTATGCGCACTAATTATTTATCGAAAACTTCTACGAAACTGGACAATTGGTTTGAAATTGAGTATGTTGACTTTATAAAAGAATTGAACAAAGTCACAAAAAAGGCAGGAGGTGAAAAACTCACCAAAATAGATGAAATAGGTTGGATGGAAGTTTTTGAAATTAAGAAAGCTGAAGCACAAATTCTAAAAACTGAAATAGATAAAACCGATGAAGAAATAGACCAAATGGTTTATAAGTTATACGGGTTAACAGAAGAAGAAATACGAGTAGTTGAAAATAATTAAAACGGCATACAACAATGTGTATAGTGCATAGCACCCTTCGGGATGCTACGACACCATACACTAAACGTTAGCTGCAAGCAAAACAAAAATACTAAATGAAAGAAGAGGAAATATATTTAAAAGTTCTAGATAGACTTTTCAAAGGTTTGAAAATCGAAAAACACGAAAAGTTTAAAAATGACAGATTAGGAGAAAGGAAATTTGCAATCAATGACTTATATCCTGACATCATAATGACTAAAAAAAATACTGACGAAGTTGATTTTATTATTGAAATAGTAATCCCTTCTTATGTAAATAAAGACACTCTCTTTAAAAAATGGAAACCTTTATCTCAAGTCGGCTCTACTTTGTATTTAGTTGTACCGAAAGCACAACATAAAGTTATAGAGAAATGGTGTAATGAGGAAAAAGCAGAAGCTCGTTTTGGAACATATGAATTCAAAAACGAGAATGTTGAACTAAAATTTTTCTGATATGGAGAACTGGAAACTAATAGTTTCCTTCCTATCGGGAGGATTAGCAGGAGCAATTTTTAAACATTTTGTAGATAAGCAAAAAAATAAAATTCAAAAACTTGAATGTAGATATTTAGAAGATGAAGTAATTAGTAAACTTCCTATTGCTTATGAAGATACAACACATAATAATCTTCATTCAAAAAAGTTTGAAATTGTTAATACTACGAATATTGATATAGCAGAAATAAAAATTGTTTTTTCTTTTGAATCTGAATCGGTAGTAGCGAAATGGACGACTTATTCAAAAGCTGGAAATAATATTCCTAAAGGTCGAATTTACACAAGGAAAAATGAATGTCAATTCATAATTAAGTATTTTAATCGTAAAGAAAAAGTTGAAGTATATTTAGAAATAGGAAATGTAAATCAAGACAAATTTAATATTACAGAATTGAATATTACTGGAATTAAAGCAAAGTATGTTGACTTAAGAAAGAATACTACTAAAAAAACTGTGAGAATGGTTGAACGAAGGGAATTAAATGCCGGCAGCTAACACCGTGTAAAATTAATTGCTGGTTTTTGCCAACGCACACTTCCAACGCTCTAAAAACCAAAAGAGCTAAAATTTCCCGACGCTTGAACTGAATAATTGAATTAATTTCCATAGATTTGACCAACTTTGTCAAGACGAATAAAAAAAAGACAAGATGGAACAAATTGGAATAATTATCAGAACGGAAAGAGAAAAACGGAATCTACTATTACGAGAAGCTTCTGCCCTACTTGAAATTGACCAAGCAGTTTTAAGTAAAATTGAAAGAAACGAGAGGAAAGCAACCAAAGAACAGATTGTCAAATTTTCTGAAAAGTACAAATTAGAAAAAGAGAAACTAATGGTTTTATGGTTGGGTGAAAAAATATATAAAGAAATCGAAAATGAGGACTTTGCTTTAAAAGCTTTAAAAGTCGCAGAAAATAAAATTAAATATGGCAATAAATAAAACATTCACTTCTGCAAAGCAAGAGTTTGATAAAAAATTCGAAAACAAGAAAGATTTCGAATGTTTCCTACCTGAACATTTAACTTTAGGGAAACGAAATCCGATAAAAAATAAAGCGGGAAATAATAATGAAGAATATTACAAATGGCAATTTCTTTACGGTATTGTCTATTCAGGAATGTTTGCCAAAGATTTTATAGGAACAGAAGTAAATCTTCCAAAAGGAAATAAAAGTTCAGCAGCCTTAAAACTTGATGGTGCAATTTTTGATGATGAAAATTGGTTTGAATATTACCAAAAATATCATAATGAAAAAGATTTAGAAGCATTAGATTGGCTTCGCCAACATTTACTTGTCGCAATAGAATTCAAAAAAGAAGATAGTAAAGACGTAGAAACAGTTTGGAATAAACAACTAAAAGCTTACCTAAAAGAAAGCGAAAGAGATTTTAGTGTTGGTATTCTTTACGACACAGAACGATTATATTTATTTAGACAACATTTTGGAAAAACAATTCGATATAGTGATGAATTTAATATAAAAGGTGATAAAAGTAGTACTAAAGAACTAAGTCTTCATTTACCAGACCCATATTTAAACCTTCCTAATTTTGACCAAATAATGGAATGGACTAATCCAAAAGATTTAGACCGTTCCAAAAGAGCTAATGATGACTTAGACATTATTTCAGGTGTTCAATCAACACAAATTAATGATGCAATGAGTTCTATTTTAAGAACTATGACTAATCAAGGAATGGTTAATCAAAAAGGATTTGAAATTTTAATTCAAATTTTATCATTAAAGATATTTGATGAAAAAAGAAACGAAAAAAACGCAAAGCGTTTTTTGGATTTCTACATTACCAATGAAGAAAAAAATTACAGCTCTCTAGCAGACAAAGAATTACAAACTTTTATAAAACGTTTTGTAGATTTAAGAGAAGAAGCAGAAGGAACATATTATCGTATATTAAAAAGTAATCCTTTAAATTCAAAGGATGAAAACCACATAAAAATATTAATTGAAGTTGTAAATCAGTTCCAAGACTATTCTTTTGTACGCTCTCATAAAACAGACCTTTATCAATTGGTTTTTTACAAATTCGCTACACCTTTTGCTAAAGAAAGTAACGCTCAATTTGTTACACCTTTACCTTTAATTGACTTTTTAGTAAATATTGTAAATCCAAGAAATGGAGAAACCATAATTGACCCAACTGTTGGTATAGCAGATTTCCTTTCTGTTTCTTATGTTAACTCTAATAGTCAGTTAGACGACAACAACATTTTTGGACTTGATATTGACCCACAAATGGTAATGTTAGCAACATTAAATATGCTTTTAAACGGTGATGGAAATGCTAAGATAAAAGCACAACCTGGTTATGGTTCTTTACTTACAAAATTTGATAATAAAGGTGATTTAATAGAACTCATTCCATCAATGAATAAAAGTGGAGATTGGGATAATAGACCTGATGATAGAAAATTAAAAAAGTTTGATGTTGTTTTAACAAATCCACCTTTTGGTGATGATAGAGCATACGAACCAAAAACCACAAAAGATAGAGAAGTAATAGAATGTTACGAACTTTGGGATGAATATGGTGGTAAAAAAATTGATTTAGGTGTCGTTTTTTTGGAAAACGCATTTCAAATACTAAAAGAAAATGGAAGGATGGGGATTGTTTTATCAAATTCTATCGCTTCTATAGATTCACATAAACGTACACGAGAATGGTTAATGAACAAAATGCGTATTGTTGCAATTTTTGATTTACCAGCAAATGTTTTTGCGGAAACTGGTGTAAACACATCCATTATTGTTGCGTATAAACCAAAAGAAAGTGAGCTAAAAAAACTCAAAGAAAAAAACTACGAAGTTTTTTTTAAAGATATTCAAAAGGTTGGCTATGAAGTTAAAACTAAGAAAAGAGTTAAGTTTTTTGAGCCTAATTACAGAATAAACTATGATACTTTTGAAACAGAAATTGATACAGAAGGTCGAGTATTATTGGATGAAGACTTTACAGAAACAGTTTCAAAATTTAAAGATTGGTGTAATTCTCAAGAAAAAGCAGTTAAAGATTTATTTATTAAAGCAAAATAACAATGAGTAAGTATTTAAACACACCTGAAACAATAACTTTTAACGAGATTGCAGAAAAGGATTTTTCTCTTTCAGCACCACAATATAAAACACTATTAATAAAAAACACGAACTGTTTATTTGTTAAAGATTTTCTTGAAAGAAAATTAGTAAGAAGTGACTTAGGTAATGAAGTTGGCTCTTTAAATTATATTGGTAAATCGTCTAAATATTTTTTAAGAACAAAGGCTTTACAAAAACATTCGTTTTTACCAGAAATAAATTCAGAAACCACAAGACCTATTTACCCAAAGGTTTTTACCCAAATGAACCTAAAAGAAGGGGATTTAATCATTTCTAAAGACAGTAACATTGGTGAAATTGTCATTTTAGATAAAGATTATCCAAATCATATGTTACAAAGTGCTCTTTATAGATTACCTATAAAAAAAGAAACAAAATATTATTTATTTGCTTTTATAAAACACGAAATTTTTAGAGAACAATTAGATTTTCTTGTGCCTAGTGGCGCAACAATTCGGCACGCAAAAACTTTGTTTTTAGAATGTAAAATACCGTTACCAAATACAAATACTGAAAAAGTAATGAAATATGTATCATTACTTACTCAGTCAATTATCAGAAAAGAAAAAATAATTAGAAGTAGACACGAACAAATATTAAAAACAATTGAAAATGAATTAATAAGTAATCAAAAACCTGAAAAATTCAATTTCAAATATCCGACTTTTAATGAATTATTAGAAATTGGAAGAATGGACACAAATTTATATAGAGAAAACTTTAAAGTAATTGATTTTTCAATAAAGAATTATAAAAACGGGTTTCAAACAATTTTTGATTTAGGTTTTACTCTATCAAGAGGTCAAAATTTGCAGGTATCTAACATTGGTAAAAGTATTTATTCCAAAGAATATCATGAAGGTTTTTATTCTTTAATGCTTCCAAAACATTTATCAAAATATGGAACAATTGACACAAAAGCATATCTTGGTAATGGTAAAGAACTTAAAACTTTAAAACAAGGGGATTTAATTTTTGGTGCTGAAGGATTTGAAAAAGGTCGTTCTATTGTTATTGTTGAAGAGAAAGACAAAACAATCACAAATATACACGGTATTACAATTCAGCAAGAAGACCACAACTTAACTAAAGCAATATTTGTAAAGTGTTTTTTAGATTACCTAAGAGACAATGACATAATTGATTTATTTGCTGTTGGAGGCAATGGTGGTAGTTTAGCTCAAAAATATTGGTACTATATTCCTTTTCCTAAATTTTCTAAAAGTATACAATCAGATTTAGCTAAGTTTTATTACAACCCTAAAGCGGAAAATGGAACAGCAAAAGCAACTTTAGAAAACTATTTGGAATTAGACAATACATTTAACCAAGAAGCTGGAATTTATGAATTAGATAATTCTTTAAAAGCATTAAAAGATAGATTGAACGAAGTAATTGACAAAATTGCGAATGATGAGAATATTGAAATAACATTTAACGGAATTGCCAACGCTTAAAGCCATACACATTTGCAATTCGCTTCATCCAACACACAAGCCAAAAATTGCAAAAGAGTATGTCTTCTGCCAACGATAGCAAGTTTGCGGAATAAAGCCAGTGTACAACACCGTATATAATTTATTGCTGGCTTCTCGCCTACTTACGAAAGTCCTCGCGGACTTTCTTGGTCGGTAATTATTTACTAAATTAGTTGCTTAAACCACGCAACAAACCATATACAAACACGTTAGTAAAAATTAAATAACAACAGTTTTAATGGTTATTTTAGCATAAGATAAAAGAGGTCTAATAAATAAACGAGAACTAATAAAATATTTAATCTAAAATTCATTCAAATCCTCCTCAAAAAAGTCTGACTTCACTCCCCTATCTTCTCACCCAATAAATTATAAGATATACCATAGTTTCCCTTAATATTTATATTTTAAAATACTTAAGATTATCTTTTTGATAATATTTATTTTAACTTTATTACAAATTTTAAAAATAGACTTCAAAACAAAATAAACAATTTATAAATAAAATTAAATGGCGAAATATAGTGTACACCAACAACCCGTAGAAACTTTACTAAGTTGGATAAAGTCTGGCGATATCGCCATACCAGAAATTCAACGTCCTTTTGTTTGGAAAGCTGTAAAAGTAAGGGATTTAA
>Ga0233426_10003307_pt1 | contig 12849 bp, 15 predicted proteins | sample SI_118_April2016_6_FD_179875 | JGI IMG/M metagenome (GOLD analysis project Ga0233426, IMG submission 179875) | Seawater microbial communities from Saanich Inlet, British Columbia, Canada - SI_118_April2016_10_MG | ecosystem: Environmental > Aquatic > Marine > Inlet | place: Canada: British... | reverse complement strand
TTTTAAATTTAATTTCTTGAATTTTCATATAAATTGATAATTTTCTCTACAATTTCATCTATTTTTAACACACTACAATTGATTTTATGATTGGATTCATTATAAGTTTTCTTTCTATGAGAGTAAATTTTTTTTATAGATTGTTCCAGATTTTCTTTATTCAATAAAGGTCTTTTGGCAATATTTTTTAACCTTGGTATCAACAAATTAGTATCTATATCAAGCCAAATACTTAACGAAGACTCTTTAACTTCTTTACGAATATTGTCATTCATGAACGCTCCTCCACCTAAGGAAATGACTAAATTATTTCTTTTTAGCTCTTTTAGCGTGGCTTTCTCCTCAACTTTTCTAAAATAATTCTCACCTTTAGTTTTAAAAATTTCTTGTATTGTTTTTTTTTCTTGTTTCTCGATAACTCCATCAATATCTACAAATTTAAATTTAAGCTTCTTAGCGAGCTTTTTACCTACTGTTGATTTACCCACACCCATCATTCCCGTTAATATAAGCTTTTTTTTCAATTAAATTACCAATTTTAAATTTGATTTATCACAAATATGTCTTATTTTTCGAGTTTAAATATATTTTTTTTATATGCAACTTAAATACAATCGACAACAAGGAATTGGAAGCTCAATTGCAAAGATACTTATCCAGATCTTTTTAGCTATGATATTAATAGTAGCAGTAATTTTCTTAATTGAAAAAATAAATTTTCCTAGTCCAGAAAAAAATTATAAAATCGACATTACAGATGATATTAAAAAGCTTAAATAGATATATAAGCTTATTTGTATTAATTATTTTCTTTTTGCCTCTTCAAGCAGAAGATCAAATTGATATATGGAATAAAGAAAAAGAAAAAAATACTGAAATAAAAAGACTCAATAAAAATATTCCTGATCAACAAATAAATTCCAATATAATTTCAAAAACAAATATTAATTCAAATATTCAAATTGAAAATGCAATATTAGACAATTCTCAAGATAAAAAAATATTTGGTGTTTATGATCCCGCTGAAAATAATTTTAACCTAAATATGTGGTCAAACACTGACTCAGAAAAAGTTAGGTCAAGCATTAAAAGAATCAATAAAATAAATCTTTCAAATACCTCAAAGAAAATATTCGAAAAAACTCTTTTCTCATTTGCATATCCCCCAAAAGGAATGAATGATAATGAGTTTATTGACTTAAAAATTGACTGGATGATTAATAATGGAGAAACAGATTTAATAGAGAAATTCTTAAAGCAAAACAACACATTTCACAATAAACAAAAAGTTATACAGTACTTGGTGGATACAAATATTGCGCTAGCAAATATCAAAGAAGGGTGTGCAAAAATAAATTTTATAGATAAAAATATTAAAGACTCTTATTTAGAAAAATTTAGAATATATTGTTTAGTTTTTAATGATAAGAAAAATGAAGCTCAGCTTTTATATGATATTTTAAAAGAACAAAATCAACCAGATAAATTTTTTGATGATAAGATTAATTTTTTACTGGGCATAACAACTAAAACTAGCGATAAAATTAAAGAAGATAATTTATTAAATTTTTACCTATCAAGTGTTACTATTAACAATTTCAAATTTGAGCCTACAAAAAAAACTAAGAAAACAATATGGGAGTATTTAAATGCAGCAAATTTAATAAAATTTGAAGATATAACAAATAAAGAAAAATTAAAAAATCTTGAAATTGCTGCTAACCAAAATCAATTTGATAAAAATAAAATATTTGATATTTATAAAAAAATCCCATTTGAATTAAACTCTCTAATTAATGCAAATAACATTTTTCAAACTTTTGAAAGTACTGACTCTAGAGCGCTGATTTATCAAAAATTTTTGCTTTCAGATAATGCTGAAAGTAAAATCAAATTATTATTTTTATTAGAAGAGTTATTTAGAAAAGATAATTTATCAAATGTTTATGTTGAATTTTTAAGCGACAAGCTAAAAGAAATTAACTTTGAAGATATATCAGATTCTTATAAAGAAGTCGTTCAAAAAAATATTATATCTGATGAGGAATTTAAATTAGGTAAAATCAAGTATGATGACAAAATTTTACATAAATCAAGATTAATAAAATATTTTACCGAAAATGAAGACAGGAAGAAAATTCAGAAAGATCTCGATAAAATTTATAAAAAAATAAAAAAAAACAAAAAATATTTTTATTCAGCAAAAGATTTAGCATTAATCGACTCATTATTAAAAGATGGATTTAAAACTCCAAAAGATCTTAATTTCGAGGATTTACAAAAAAAGTACAATGTCCCAGAAAATTTATTACAATTAGCAAAAAATAACGAGTCAGCTTTTCTTACTCTAAAAATAGTTGAAATTATTGGAGAAGATGAGCCACATCAACTCGACGCAGAAACAATTTATTTTATTACTCACCTATTAAATCAAAACAATTTAATAAAAATAAGAAACGAAATTTTAATTTCGGCCCTACCATTAAGATCATAATTGTAATATAATTATAAAATGGCAATTAAAAAAATCTTAACGGAACCAGACCCATTTTTACGACAGAAATCAAAAAAAGTGGAAAAAGTAGATGACACAATTCGCTCTTTGATGGATGATATGCTTGAAACAATGTATGACGCTCCAGGTATAGGACTTGCTGCAATACAGATAGGTGTTCCAAAAAGAATTATTGTTATTGATCTAGCTAAAGACAGTGAAGAAAAAAAACCTATGTATCTTATTAATCCAGAAATAATTTCGAAATCAAATAAGGATGCAACTTATGAAGAAGGATGTTTATCAGTGCCAAATCAATTTGCTGAGATTGACAGACCTGAAAAATGTCATATCAAATTTTTAGATTACAATGGTAAAGAACAATCTTTAGATGCTAAAGGCTTACTAGCAACATGTATTCAACATGAAATGGATCATTTAGAGGGAATATTGTTTATAGATTATTTATCAAAATTAAAAAAAAGCATGATAATTAAAAAGCTATCCAAACAAAAAAAATCGATAGAAAGAATAGCTTTTTAAATTCATTTCAATGTCATTAAAAATACTTTTTATGGGTACCCCTGAGTTTTCAGTACCAATACTTAAGTCTATTTATAAAACAAAGCATAAAATATTGACTGTTTATACACAGCCACCCACAAAAAAATTAAGAGGACAAAAAATTGTTGAGTCGCCAGTTCATAAAGTTGCCAAAGAATTAAAAATTAACACTAGATATCCAACAAATATAAATCTTAATGAAGAACTAAATTTTATAAAAAATCTAAAACCCGATGTAGTTATTGTTGCTGCGTATGGGCAAATAATTTCAGAAAAATTATTAAAAATTTTAGAAAATAATTTTATTAATGTGCATGCATCATTATTACCAAGATGGAGGGGAGCCGCACCAATACAGAGATCTATAATGGAAATGGATGAAGTAACAGGTGTTACAATTATGAAAATTGTTACAAAACTTGATGCAGGACCTTATGCATTACAAAAAAAAGTTAAAATTGAAGAAAGCACTACACAAGAAGAGCTTAGCAAAAGATTATCAGAAGTGGGGGCAAAATTGATAGTTGAATTTCTAGATATGTTCGAATCTAGAAATATTAATTTTAAAGACCAAGATCAGAGTAAGGTAACATACGCTAAAAAAATCCTTAAGACCGAGTCAGAAATAAAATGGAATATTCCAGCAAAAAATTTATCAGCAAAAATTAACGGCTTAAGCCCTTTTCCTGGCGCTTGGTTCAGGTTTAAAAAAGATAGAATTAAAATACTTAAGGCAAAAGAAGTGGAATTAAACGGTAAAATTGGTGAAGTTTTAAATGATGATTTGACAGTAGGGTGTTTAAAAAACGCAATCAAAATATTAAGATTACAAAAAGAAGGCAGAAAAGCTATTTCAAATGAACAGTTTTTATCTGGAAACTCTATCAAAAAAGGTGAATTTCTAAATTGAAGTATAATTACCAAATAATTGTAGAATATTTAGGCAGTGAATTTGTAGGGTGGCAAATTCAAAAAAATGGGAAATCAATACAAGAAATAGTACAAAAAGCTTTATCTAAAACATTTAAATCAAAAATTAAGATTATTGGTTCAGGTAGAACAGATGCAGGAGTTCACGCAATAGGACAATCAGCAAATTTTCAATTAAGTAATAAAATTAATAATAAATTTAGAACACTTACAACAATTAATTTTTTTTTAAAAAAATACCCTATTTCTATTACTGAAATTAAAAAAAAAAATAATAATTTTCACTCTAGGTTTTCAGCGAAAAAAAGATCTTATGAATATGTAATAATTAATAGGCCTACAAAACTCTCAATAGACAATAAAAAAGCTTGGCTTGTAAAAAGAAAATTAAATATTAAGAACATGAAAAAAGCAGCAAAGTTCTTGATTGGTACCCATAACTTTTCCACTTTTAGATCATCTTCATGTTCAGCAAAAAGTCCAATTAGAACTATTAATAAAGCAACTATCACTAAAAAAATAAATAAAATAATTGTACAATTTGAGTCTAAATCGTTTCTTCAACAACAGGTAAGATCTATGGTTGGATGTTTGAAATACGTTGGTGAGGAAAAATGGAACATACAAAAATTTAAGAAAGTAATTAAATTGAAAAAAAGACAATTATGCGCACCTCCAGCACCACCTGAAGGACTTTATCTTAAAAAAGTTTTTTACTAAAATCCACTATTTTTAAATATTCTAAGCTAATTTTATTTGATTTTACTTTTCTAATAAAAGCTAAAGAGTCTTTAGAAAGTTTTTTACTCAATTTTTTATTATTTTTTAAATTTAAAATTTTTTCTACAAGTTCTTTATTATTATTATAATTCACTACATTGTTCTTAAAATTGAGTGAAACCTTATTACTGCAAATAACTGGAAGACCATAAGACATGTAGGTTAACACTTTTCCTTGAATACCTGTTGCTATTTTAAGATTCGCCAATCCACAAAAAGATTTTTTTACATAATTTTTTACATTATTTTGCTGCCCTACGAATATTACATTTTCATGAAAGGATAATAAAAATTTATTAATTTTACTAACATTTCCGACTATATAGAATTTTATACTTGGAATTTTTTTTTTAAGAGAAGGTAAAATATTTTTGATAAAATCTTTTACGGCTAATAGGTTTGGAAGGTATCCAAGATTACCAATAAATAAGATATGATTATTTTTTTCTGAGAATGAAAATTTATTAGATATTGTGTCTACTGAAAGATTGATATTGAAAACCTTTTTTTTAAAAATTTTATTTATTTTTCTAATTTCATTTTTTGAAAATAATATTATTTTATCAAATTTTATAAAAATATTTTTTTCTATTTTTTTTACCAATAAACTTTCAAAAAAATAAATATATTTTAATGGATTTAGTAAGTTAAGGTTACAAAATGTTTGAAAATAATTGTACGAGTATAAGTCACCCATTTCAATAACTTTTCTACCTTCGTATTTTTCAGGCAGATATTGACTTGATCTTATATGATAAAAAAATAGTAAATCGTAATTTTCAGCAATTCTCTGAATATAGTCTTTCATTTTTTTTGATTTAAATAGACCAAATTGCAAAGGTTTCATTGTGCATAAAGATAACAAAACAAAAAATATTTTTAAAAAAAAATTAGGTTGATTAAAAAAAGTTATATTTTTTTTATTAGCCATTCCTTTTTTACTTAAAGTGACTACATCGACATCATACTTTTTTTTTAAGAAATTTATTATTTTTAATGACCCAATAACATCTCCAGAAAATCTCCCTGAATAAGGATTTCTCGTAGAAATAAATAGTATCTTTTTCATTCTTTTAGCGCTTACGTTTTTTTGATTTTTTTATTCTCCATCGTGAACCTTCTCTCACTATGTACCCGCAGCAGTTTTTTGATCTACATTTACAAGGAAATTGTTTGTAATCTTCATCAAAGCCAAAGCCATAATCATATGATAACTCTTCTCCTTTTTTAATATCTCTTAAGGAAAAGATCCATAATTTTAATCCTTTCCCAGCTACTTCACAATTAGGATTACAAGAATGATTTATAAGTCTCGCGGTGTTATATTCAAAATCTCCGTCTAAGTCGTATCTACTATTAAGATTAAATAAATAAATTGCTTTATCATTATCATATTTAGGATTTTTTTCTGTTTCCTTTTTGGTGATAATTTTTCCTTTATAGTAAATAATTATTGATTGCGCTTTTATATTTTTAGCAGCATAAATACCTAGATTATCTATATTAGATTTTTTAACTTTATATGGTTTCACCTAAAATAATCCTTTAGGATATTTTGATAAATCTTTGTAAGTTTTTTTAGATCAGATAGAGAGACACATTCATCAACTTTGTGCATTGTTTTGTTAACCAAACCAAATTCAAGACAAGGAGCAATTTTTCTAATAAACCTTGCGTCAGAAGTACCACCAGTTGTTGAAAATTTTGGTGTTATTTTTGTAATTTTTTTTATTATTTTTTTTGCCATCAAAATAGTTTTTTCAGGTGTAGTGAGAAACGAGTCACCATTAGCTATAAATTCTATTTTAGATTTACATTTATTCTTTTTGCAGGCATTTTTTACTACTAAATTAATTTTTTTCTTGAGTGTAGAAGCATTGTGAAAATTGTTATACCTGATATTAAATTGTGCTTTCGCTCTCCCAGGTATAACGTTATGTGCCTTATTTTCTACGTTAATGGCTGTAATCTCAAGATTTGATGGTTGAAAATTTTTATTTCCTTTATCAAGTTTTTTTTCTTTAAGCTTTTTGCAAATTGAAATTAAAGTATTAATAGGGTTGTTTGACAAGTGGGGGTAGGCAACATGTCCTTGAGTTCCGGAGATTTCAATCTTTCCTGTAAGACTCCCACGCCTGCCTATTTTAATCATTTCACCAAGCTTATTTGGATTTGTAGGCTCACCAACAATACAAAAATCTATTTTTTCTTTCTTTTTTTTCAAGTATTCAACTACTTTTTTTGTACCATTAATAGCTAGACCCTCTTCATCTCCAGTGATTAAGAAACTTATTGAACCATTAAATTTACCTTTTTTTAAGAATTTGTTCACTGCAGAAACAAAACAGGCAATCGAACTTTTCATATCATTAGCTCCCCTGCCTATTAAATGATTATTTTTAACAGATGGTTTAAACGGATTAACAGTCCAATCTTTAATATTTCCTGGAGGCACCACATCAGTATGGCCTGCATAACATAAGTTTGGATTTTTTTTACCAAACCTTGCATATAAATTTTTAATTGGTTTACTTTTTCTATCTTTAAATTCTAAAATTTTACAATTGAACCCAAGCGATTTTAATTGTTTACTTAAAAAATTAATCGCTCCAGCATCCGTTGGTGTAATACTAGGGAACTTTATAAGATCTTTAGCTAATTTTAATTCGTTAATGTTAGCCATTAGTCTCTAAGTAAATCATTAATTGAAGTTTTACTTCTTGTTTTTGAGTCAACTTTTTTTACAATAACAGCACAATAAAGTGATGGGCCTTCAGGATTTTTTTTATTAGGTAAAGTTCCAGGAACAACTACCGAGTAAGCTGGTACCTTTCCGAAAGAAATTTCACCTGTAGATCTATCTACTATTTTTGTAGAAGCACCAATATAAACACCCATTGAAATTACTGCTCCTTCCTCAACTAAAACACCTTCTGCTATTTCAGATCGAGCTCCAACAAAACAATTATCTTCAATAATCACAGGACCTGCTTGTAAAGGCTCAAGAACTCCACCTATACCAGCTCCACCAGATATATGACAATTTTTTCCAACCTGAGCACACGAACCAACTGAAGCCCAAGTATCTATCATTGTACCTTCGTCAACATATGCTCCAAGATTTACAAAACAAGGCATGAGAACAGCATTTTTAGCAATGAAAGATCCTTTTCTAACAACACCATTGGGTACATGTCGGTAACCAGCATTTTTCCAATCTTCTTCTTTCCAATTAACAGATTTTCCTGGAACTTTGTCATACCAAGAAGTGTAAGGGCCCCGTAAAATTTCCATCTTATTTATCTTAAAACTTAAAAGTATAGCTTTTTTAATCCACTGATTTACTATCCAAGATCCATCTTTTTTTTCAGCTACTCTAACTTTGCCTTGATCAGTTAATTCTATAGTCTCTCTTATTGCATCAATAATTGATTTATCAGAATTTGCATCTATTTTTTCCTTATTTTCAAAAGCTTCATTAATTATTATTTTAAATTTATCTAAGTTCATTTATCTCCTTTAAAAATTTTGCCAAATCTTTTGTTTTATAATTAATAAATTCAGAATCAGAGTATTTGGCTGCCCATGGTTCATCATTTTCTATCCAAACTGTTTTCATGCCTAATTCGTGTGCTGGTTTTAAATTTCTTGCTATATCTTCAAAGAATATACAATATTGTGGCTCTATTTTGAAATTTTCTATGATTTTTTCATAAGGTTTTTTAGATGGCTTAGGAACAAAATCTGAGTCAACAATATCAAAAACACCATCAAAAAGCTTTTCAATACCTAATCTTTTTGTAACATTTGCCGCATGAGCTTTAGAACCATTAGTAAATATGATTTTTTTACCGTTTAGTTTTGTAATTTCTTTTTCTAAAGGTTCATTTTTTTTCAAAAAATTTAAATCAACATCATGAACAAATTCTAAAAATTCATTTGCATCTATTTTATGATTTTTAATCATACCATTCAATGTGGTATTATATTCATGAAAGTAATTTTTCTGTATTTTCTTGGCCGCTTCAATACTTACATTAAGTTTATCAGAGATAAATTTTGACATTTTTTTATCCACTTGATCAAAAACCTTTGTATCTCCTGAGTACAATGTATTATCTAGATCAAATAACCAATATTTTATCTCTTTTAACTCTTTCATTATCTAATTAATGTCCCCACACCTGCGTCAGAAAATATTTCATTTAAAATTGAATGGTTTTTTCTTCCATCCATTATTACCACTCCTTTAACACCTTTTTTTACAGCATCTAAACAAGTATTAATTTTTGGTATCATGCCCCCAGTAATAATTTCATCTTTAATCATTTCTAAAATTTTTGATGATGTAATCTCTGTGATTAAATTTTTTTCTTCATCTAAAACACCCTCAACATTTGTCATTAAAAGTAATCTTCTCGCATTTAACGATTTAGCTATTGCTCCTGCAGCAGTATCTCCATTTATATTATAGGGATTATTATTTTTCCCCAGTCCCAAAGGTGCAACAATAGGTATTTGATTTTTATCAGTTATATTTTTAATGATGTCAGTATTGATTTTGTCTGGTATTCCTACAAAACCAAGCTCTTCCTTTTCAGGAATAACATTTATTATATTATTATTTTTAGTATTTATTGAAACAGCTTCTGAGCCTTTTTTCTTTAAAGCATCGACAATATCATTATTAAAATCAATTAATACACTTTCAATTATTTTAATAATTTTTTCATCAGTTACTCTTAGACCTCTAATGAATTTTGTTTGAATATTAGATTTATCCAACTCTCTTTTTATTCTTGGACCTCCTCCATGCACAACTACAATTGATAAACCCAATTTGTTCAGTATATTAATGTCTTCGATGAAATTATTAAATATATCTCTATCAATTAAAACATTACCACCATATTTAATAACAATTTTTTCATTTTTATATTTTTCAAAATATTTTTTAATGTTATTAATGTCAGGAGCAGTTTGAGGCCAAAACTTTTTAATTTCTTCCAAGGAAATTTTTTTTGACATTTAATTTGTTTTTACAGTTGTTTTTTTCATTATTACCCACTGTTGAGCAATAGTTAAAATATTGTTTATAGTCCAATAAACAACTAGTCCTGAGGGGAAAGAAGCCAAAATAATTGTTAAGAAAAATGGAAAAAAAGCAAATATTTTTGCTTGAATTGGATCTGCTGGAGCAGGATTTAATTTTTGTTGCACCCACATCGATGCACCCATTAATATTGGCCAAATACCAATGATTAAAAAACTAGGTGGATCCCACGGTATCAAACCAAATATGTTAAATAAGGAGGTAGGATCTTGAGCAGATAAATCTTTTATCCAGCCAAAAAATGGCTGATGTCTCATTTCTAAAGAAATAAATAACATTTTATAAATTGCAAAAAAGAAAGGTATTTGGATCAAAACGGGCAAACAACCTGAAGCGGGGTTAATTTTTTCTTTTCTATATAAAGCCATCATTTCCTGCTGAAGTTTCATCTTATCTTCTTTATGAAGTTCTTTTAATCTTACCATTTCAGGCTGAACAGCTTTCATCTTAGCCATTGATCTAAAAGAATAGTTAGCAAGAGGGAAAAAAAGCAATCTAATTCCAATTGTAATAAGAACAATTGCTATTCCAAAATTACCAGAAAATTTAAATAGGTAGTCAATTATGAAAAATAGAGGCTTGGTAAAAAAATAGAACCAGCCCCAGTCAATTACTAAATCTAATTTTTTTATATTTTGATTAGCTGCATAGGTATCTATAGTTTCAACTTCTTTTGCAGCAACAAATAATCTTACCTCATTAGTATTGCTAGAAGACGGATTAATTAATGTTGGTTTATTTAGAATATAATTAGCTTTAAAAGCATCTTGATATAAAAAAGTTGATTTAAAACTTTCACCATTTTTTGGAACCAAGGCCGTCATCCAATATTTGTCTGTAATACCAAACCACCCTTCATTCGCTTCTCTAACTATTTTTTTTTCTTCTATATCGTCGTAGTCGTCTTCTTTAAGCTCTTCATCAAAAACACCTATAAATCCTTCATGAGAAATATAAAAATTTTGAATATCGTCTGGTACTTTATTTCTGGTTATTTGAGCGTATGGGTAAAGTTCTATTTGATTGCTAGAATTATTTTGAACTTGTTGTGTAATTTTAAATAAAAATTTTTCATCTAATTCTATTTGTTTTTTAAATATTATTCCTTCTCCATTATTCCATTTTAACATTACAGGTTTATTTTCCCCAAGAATATTATTCCCATTTACACTCCAAATAGAATTTTTTGAGGGAACTTTTATTTTACTTCCTATACTTGTCCATCCAGTTTCAACATAAAAACCATTTTCATTTTGTGCTGGATTAAAAAATTCAATATTTTTATTATTTTCTATGTTTTGTTTATGATTTTTAAAAGAAATATCATCTATAAGACCACCTTGAAGATTTAATGAGCCAACAATATTATTATTTTCAATTTTAATTCTTTTAGAACTGTTAATAGAGTCATTTCTAGAAATCTTTTTTATTATTTGTGTTTCATTGATGGTTGGAGTTATTGTGTTGCTTTGATTTTTTTCTAATTGTTTTGCAGAGTTTTCATTTTTTACTTGTTTAGGCGTTTCAAAAAATGCTCCCCAAAAAAGCAAAACAGACATAGACAATGCTATTGCTATAAATACGTTTTTATTGTCCATTATTACTTTCCTTAATTATTTTTTTTTAGGCACAAAATTTAAACCGGATCCGCCACCTAAAATTTTAAAAGGGTGACAACTCATTATTCTTTTAATACCTAAGTAAGAACCTTTTATAAAACCATGAATTTTTAGGGACTCAATATAATATTCAGAACATGACGGCAGGTATCTACATTTATTTCCTAGAATTGGAGATAATAAATACTGATAAAATTTAATTATGCTAACATTAATAGATATAAGAAATTTTTTCATTTGTTATTTAATTTTATCAAAACATTTAATCATTGCCGGCATGAGAATACTTTGTTTTTCTGCATAAGCATTTGATTTACCAAAAACTATATAAGTATAATCCTTGTTAATTGCACCTCTTTTTTTTATTAATTTCTGCACAATAGCTTTTAATTTTCTTCTTATTTTGTTTCTTTTAACAGCGTTTCCAATTTTCTTTTTCATTACAAAACTTATTAGTAAATTAGTTTTATGTTTAGGCTCATAAAAATTTTTAGCAGCAAATATTGAAAAGTAATTTGTGTGAACTTTTTGCTCTTTTAAAGCTTTTTTGAATTGGTTGCTTTTTTTTAAACTTTCAAGCTTAACCATCTACTAGATTATGTTGAGATTGATTTTCGGCCTTTAGCTCTTCGTCTTGCTATAAGTTGTCTTCCAGTTTTAGTTGCCATTCGGGCTCTAAAACCATGCCTTCTTTTTCGTACTAGATTACTTGGCTGATAAGTTCTTTTCATAAATATTTAAAGGTATATATTTTAATTGCTGTCTATTGTACAGGTAAATTATGAGTAAAAAGTTAAAAGTTTTTTTAGGAGTTTCTTATTTATTCATTTTACTAATATTTCTGTATTTTATATTTTCAAATATCGAAGTAAGTAGGCTTAACGATTTCCTATATTATAAAGAACTTCAAATAAATTTAGAGAATTTTATTGGAAGTAATATTTATGCAAATTTAGCATTATTTTTTATATTTTCCATAATTTGGGTTACGCTGCTTGGATTTGGTTCTCCTATACTAATTATTTCTGGAATTTTATTTGGTAAATGGGTTGGAACCCTTATATCTGTTATGTCAATTTCTTTCGGTGCTTTGATGCTATATACAATAGCCAACTTTTTCTTTGCAGGCTTAGTTCAAAATATATTTAAAAATAAATTTTCAAAATATATAAATTTGTTTAAAAAAAATGAATTTTACTATTTTTTTGTTTATAGATTCGTAGGAGGTTTAGGTGTTCCATTCGGCCTTCAAAATATTCTTCCAGTAATATTTAATATGAAAAAGTTTAATTATTTTTTTTCAAGCACGTTGGGTTTTATTCCTGGATTTTTTGTTTTTAATACAATTG
>Ga0233426_10003305_pt1 | contig 12851 bp, 12 predicted proteins | sample SI_118_April2016_6_FD_179875 | JGI IMG/M metagenome (GOLD analysis project Ga0233426, IMG submission 179875) | Seawater microbial communities from Saanich Inlet, British Columbia, Canada - SI_118_April2016_10_MG | ecosystem: Environmental > Aquatic > Marine > Inlet | place: Canada: British... | reverse complement strand
GATTTAGCTACTTATACTAAAGGAGTTTATTTCTTAGAAATCACAACTAACAATGGTGTGGTTAACAAAAAATTAATTCTTCAATAGGAAGTAAGTTAATTTTAAATATTAAGAAGCCCGAGCATTTTGCTCGGGCTTCTTTTTTTTATAATAAAGCTCATTTAAGTATGAATACATAAGAATAGATTCTACTAAATTCTCTTTGAAAGATATTTATCTTATTTTTGTAGTTCAATAAAAAGACTAGTATGAAATTAGCTAAAATCCTATTCGTGTTATTTGCAGTATTATCTGTATCAGTTTTTGCAAAAGACATTAAACTTACAGAAGAAAGTAACCAGTTTGTAATTACTAATAAATCAGTATCAGAATTTACTTTTATCAATCATCTTTCTGAGATAAATACAGTTACTGTAAAAAAAGATGTAAATGAGTTTGTAAAACTAATTGTTAGTGGTTATGGTGAAAATGCCAAAAAAGGAAATGCAGAACTTCCTGTACTGGAGGAATTAATTAATGTTCCTTTTGGATCAACAGTTACAATAAAGGTTTTAAATACCGAACAAAAAATTATTTCATTATCCGATTACGGAATTGAAAGTTTAATATTCCCATCTCAACCCTCTTTATTAAAAAGCGAAAATGCTGAAGATATGCCGTTTTACTTTAATGATGAGTATTACAGTTATGATGGATTTTATCAAACTGATTTGATAAGCACTGAATTGCTTGGGAAAATGAGAGGACAGCAATTAGCTAGAATTTCTATTGCTCCTTTTCAGTACAACCCAAACACTAATCAGTTAAAGGTGATTACTAAAATGGAGGTAAAGGTTATCTTTAAAAATATTGATATTGCAGCTCATATTTCTAATAAACAAAAATACTATTCTCCAGAGTTTGAACATTTATTTAAAAGTTGTTTGAATTATATTCCTATGCAAGAAAAGGATGTAATTACTACTTACCCTGTGAAATATGTAATTATATCTGACCCTGCTTTTCAATCAGCATTACAGCCTCTAGTTCAATGGAAAACTAAAAAAGGGTTTATGGTAGTTGAGGGGTATACAAATGACCCTGCGGTTGGAAATACTACTGCATCTATTCATGCCTATTTACAGGATATGTATGATAATCCTATAGATGGAATTGTGCCAACTTACTTACTTATTGTTGGTGATGATGGACAAGTGCCTTCATTTAACAATGGAAACCATCTTTCAGATATGTACTTTTGTGAGTTTGATGGTGGTGGTGATTTTTATCCTGAAATGTATTATGGAAGATTTTCAGCAATTAATGCTGGTGATGTAGAAGCGCAAGTGCATAAAACATTAACACACGAACAATATACTTTCTCTGATCCTTCCTTTTTGGATGAAGTAGTCTTAGTGGCGGGGGTAGATGCTAGTATGGCACCTACTTATGGAAACGGACAAATTAATTATGGTACAGATAACTATTTTAATACAGCTCATGGTTTAACGGTTTATAACTATTTATATGGTTCAGGTACACCTATTACCTCCGATATGTCAGGCGCTTCTGCAGCTATTATTGCAGATGTAAGTGCTGGAGTTGGTTTTGCAAATTATACAGCTCATTGTGGAAGTTCGGGTTGGTCTGATCCTTCTTTTAGTACTTCTGATATTGCTGGATTGCAAAATATTGATGAGTTTGGTTTTATGGTAGGTAATTGTTGCCAATCTAATAAATTTGATGCCCCTGTTTGTTTTGGTGAAGGGCTGTTAAGAGCTGGAAATAAAGGTGCTGTTGGTTATATTGGAGGCTCAAATAATACATATTGGAATGAAGATTTTTGGTGGGCAGTAGGGAATGGAAGTATTGCTGCAAATCCTACTTATGCAGGTACTGGTTTAGCGCTTTTTGATTGTATGATGCATGAAAATGGAGAGCAACAAGCTGATTGGTTCATTACGGCTGGGCAATTGATACATTCAGGGAATTTAGCAGTTACTCAAGCGGGAGGTTCAGAACAGTATTATTGGGAGATTTACCATTTAATGGGTGACCCTTCTCTTATGCCATATATTGGAGTGCCAACAACTCTTTCTGTTTCACATGGTGCAGTTACTCCTGTAGGAGCAACTACTTTTACTGTTACAACTGAAGAAAACGCTTATGTTGCAATTTCAATGTCAGGGGTGCTTTTAGATGCACAGCTAGCAGATGCGACAGGAATTGTAAATTTAACTTTTCCGGCAATCTCAAATGTAGGGACTGCTGATATTGTGGTTACCAAACAGTTTAAACAGCCTTATAGCAATACTGTTCAAATCATCTCTCCAACAGGACCTTACGTTATTTATGCTAGTAATACTATTGATGACTCAGCTGGAAATAATAATCAACTTGTAGATTACAATGAATTGATAAGTATGAATGTTGATGTGCAGAATGTTGGGTCAGTAAATGCAAATTCTGTTAATGTAACTATTTCTACACTTGATCCTGTTGTTACATTGATTAATACTACTGATTTAATTAATGTAATCAATCCTTCACAAACCTTAAGTATTAATAACCCTTTTACATTTCAAGTTGATAATAATATAACTGATCAACATATTGTAGTATTTACTTTAGATATGTTGGATAATTTAGGGAATTCTTGGAGCTCAACTATTAATGTTACTCTTAATGCTCCGGTATTAAATCATACAACTTTTACAATTAATGATGCAACATTAGGAAATGGAAACGGACTATTGGATGCAGGGGAAACATTAGAGTTAATTGTAGATGCAACAAATATTGGTCATGCTGATATAGTTAACTTAACAGCTATTTTAGGAAGTTTGTCTTCTTATGTAATTGTAAATACTGCATCAGCAAATATTACTTCATTAAACATAAATAATCAGCAAGCAACAGTATTTAATATTACTGTTGATGCAAATACTCCTGCAGGAACTTATGTTGAGTTTCCTTATGATATAACGGATGGAACATATACTTATGCGAATACATTTTCTGCTGTTGTAGGTGTTATTAATGAGGATTATGAAACAGGTGATTTCACAAATTATGCTTGGGTTAATGATCCTGTTTATCCTTGGGTGATTGATAATGTAAATGTGCATGAAGGAGTTCATTCTTCCAAATCAGGAGCTGGTCTTCCTGATAATATGGTATCTCATTTAAATATAAATATTGATGTTACTGCTCCTGGTGATATTTCTTTTTACAAATTTGTTTCTTCTGAACAAGATTATGATTTCTTGCAATTTTATATTGATGGGAATAAGCAAGGAGAATGGTCAGGTATTGATAATGCTTGGAGCTTTGTTTCTTTCCCAGTTTCTGTAGGAAATCATGATTTAGAATGGGAGTATGATAAAGATTCTGGTTGGGATGATGGTGAGGATTGTGCTTGGATTGATTACATAGTTTTCCCCCCTATTAATTTAGGTGCAACAGCTGTGATAGATACTGAAATTGATTTTGAAATTTTCCCAAATCCAACTATGGGTGGCTTTAATTTAACCTTTAATGATACTGAAATTCATACAGTAGAATTATATGATAATAGCGGAAAGTTAATTTCAAAAATGGATAAGCAAAAAGGTGTATCTTCTTTTGATATTAAGAAGTACTCAGCAGGAACATATACTATAAAAGTAATGCCTGAAGGGATAACTTATCAAATTGTAAAACAATAATGGGGAAGGCGCTTGGTATTGATTATGGTACTAAGCGTACTGGTATTGCAATTACTGATGCAATGCAAATTATTGCTACAGGTTTAACAACCGTTTCTACTTCAAAGCTTGATGATTTTATTGCTGATATAGTAGTAAAAGAAAAAATTGAATGTTTTGTAGTGGGTGATCCTAAAAACTTAGATGGGACTGCAACTGATAGCACGGGTCATGTGAATGGTTTCGTTAAAAGATTAAAACAAAAATACCCTACTATCCCTATACATCAAATTGATGAACGCTTTACTTCTAAAATTGCTAAACAAAGCATTTTTGCAAGTGGAATAAAAAAGAAGGGAAGGCAAAATAAAGCACTAGTGGATGAAGTAAGTGCAACTATTATTTTACAGAATTATTTGGATTATAATTAAAGTTTCTTTTTAAGAAACTGCCCCGTAATCGATTTTTTACATTTTACAATTTCCTCAGGAGTTCCTTCAAAAACTATTTTTCCTCCTTTATCACCTCCTTCAGGTCCAAGGTCAATTATCCAATCGGCACATTTTATTACATCTAAGTTATGCTCAATACAAACGATAGAGTGTCCTTTTTCTATTAAGGCGTAAAAGGAGTTTAAGAGCTTATTAATATCATGAAAATGAAGTCCTGTAGTTGGTTCGTCAAAAATGAAAAGTGTTTTTTCGGTAGTATTTCCTTTTCCTAGAAAGGAGGCTAATTTTATTCTTTGCGCTTCACCACCACTTAAGGTGTTGGAGGATTGTCCTAGTTTTACATAGTTAAGTCCAACATCTTGTAGGGGCTGTAATTTTCGTGCAATATTTGTTTCATTATTGCTTTCAAAAAAGGCAATTGCTTCATCCACTGATAGGCTGAGTATATCTGCAATATTTTTATCTCCTACTTTTATTTCTAGTATTTCCTTCTTAAATCGTTTCCCTTTGCAATGTTCACATTCTAAATGAACATCTGCCATGAACTGCATTTCTACTGTCGTTTCTCCTTCTCCTTTACATTGCTCGCATCTTCCTCCGTCTACATTAAATGAGAAAAATCCTGTCTTGTATTTTCTGGTTTCAGCTAAAGGTTGGCTAGCAAATAGTTTTCTGATATCGTCATATACCTTAATATAAGTTGCTGGGTTCGATCGGGATGATTTTCCAATAGGATTTTGGTCAATAAACTCCAGTTTGCTTAAGTTATTGGTGCTGATGCTTAGCGTTTCATAGTTTTTATTGGCTTTAGTAAAATTCCCGAAATGAGTATTTAAAGCAGGCTTTAAAATATCTCTTACTAAGGTTGATTTTCCTGACCCACTCATTCCTGTTACTAGCGTTAATCCATGTAACGGGAAATCAACATCTACATTTTTTAGGTTATGTTTATTTATCCCTTCTATTCTGATTTTATCTTTTGTACTTCTTCTATTTTTTGGTGTAGGTATTTCTAATTTCCCTGATAGATATTGTGTTGTTAAACTTTTTTTCTCCTTGTAAATATCCTTTAATTTCCCTTGGAAAATTATTTCTCCACCATGAATTCCAGCTTCAGGTCCAATGTCAATAATCTGATCGGCTTGCTCCATTATTTCCTCATCATGCTCCACTACAATAACGGTATTTCCTATATCTCTTAGTTCTTTTAGGATTTTAATCAGGCGTTCGGTATCTTTGGAATGGAGGCCAATACTTGGTTCATCCAAAATGTACATAGCACCAACCAATGAACTACCAATAGAAGTAGCAAGATTGATCCTTTGTGACTCTCCTCCTGATAGTGTATTGGATTTCCTATCAAGTGTTAGGTAGCTTAGTCCTACTTCATTTAAGTAGTGTAGTCTGCTGCTAATTTCCTGTGTTAGTCGGTCAGCAACTTTGCTGTCAGCAGTATCTAGCTTTATATTTTTGAAGAATAATAAGGCTTCACCAACATTCATTTTTACAATGTCTGCTATGTTTTTATCGGCAACCTTTACATATAGTGCATCTTTTCGTAATCTTGATCCGCCACATTCATTGCAATCAGTTTTCCCTCTATACCTTGCTATAAGTACTCGGTTTTGTATCTTGTATTTGTCGCTTTCAAGTTTATCAAAAAATTGATAAATTCCCTTGCACTTATTTTTTCCATTCCATAGAATATCCTTCTCTTCAGCAGTTAGCTCATGATAAGGTCTATGAACTGGGAAATTGAACTTGGCAGAACGAATAATAAATCTATCTTTCCATTTGCTCAATTTTTCACCACTCCAACAGCTTACCACTCCCTGATAAACAGATAGATTTTCATTGCCAATTACTTTCTTTTTATCTATCCCAAGTATTGATCCGAAACCCTCACATTTTTTACAAGCTCCATAAGGATTATTAAAAGCGAATAGATGTGTGCTGGGCTTTTCAAATTGTATCCCATCTAGTTCAAACTTATTGGAGAAATGATATGATTTTTCTTTTATTTGAATAGTGCATTCTCCATCTCCTTCAAAAAAAGCAGTTTGTACGGAATCAGCAATTCTACCTTCATTGTCTGTGTCGTCAATAATAATACGGTCAATTACAACTTGAAGATTACTTGCATCAACAGTTACTTCATTTTTTAATAAGTCTTTTATTTTGGCAATTTCCCCTTCATATATAACGCGTGAGAAGCCTTGTAACCTTAATGTAGAGAGTATATTACTATCGCTTTCTCCTTTGTAGTTAGCAGAAATGATTACTATTTCCTCCTTATTTTGTGTTTTTATAAAATCAACAACATCACTTACTTGGTGTCGTTTTACTTGCTTTCCTGTTATTGGAGATATCGTTTTTCCAATTCTTGCAAAAAGCAGTTTTAAGTAATCGTATATTTCGGTACTTGTTCCTATTGTTGATCTAGGATTATTGGTAGTAGTTTTCTGTTCAATAGCAATAGCAGGGCATATTCCTAGTATTTCATCTACTTCTGGTTTTTGTAATTTTCCAAGGAATTGACGAGCGTATGACGACAGGCTTTCAATGTATCGTCTTTGCCCTTCAGCAAACAAAGTGTCAAAGGCTAATGACGATTTTCCACTTCCTGACACGCCAGAAATGACAATGAGCTGATCCTTTGGAATGCTAATTATGATGTTTTTGAGGTTGTGAAGACGTGCTCCTCTAATCTCAATATTGTCGGTAGTATTTGTTTGTTTTTTAGCCATCTATATTTTGCAGATTTTGCAAAGCTAAGAAATTAGATTTGGATATTTAAATTTGTTTTACTATATTTGGACCTGAATTTGTACAATTAATTAACAATTTACCCGCCTATAGACACACATCTACTTTAAAATTTTTATTAACTAAAAACAAAGTTTATGTTGTCACACAATCTTACTGATAAAATATTAGTGCAAAATTTCTTAAATGGAGATAATAAATCATTTGAAGAATTATTAAGCAGACATAAAAATAGAGTATTCGCTTTTATTATGTCAAAAGTTAAAAATCGTGATATTACTGAAGATATTTTTCAGGATACCTTTATAAAAGTCATCAATTCCTTAAAAAGAGGAAAGTATAATGAGGAAGGAAAATTCCTGCCTTGGATGATGCGTATTTCCCATAACTTAGTGATTGATCATTTTAGAAAAGAATCTAAAATGAGAAAAATAAGACCAACTGCTGAATTTGATATTTTTGATGTATTGGATGATGGGAGTAAGAATCAGGAAGAAATGATGATACAAACTCAAGTCCATGCTGATTTAAAAGTATTGATTGAGCAGTTGCCTGAGGATCAGAAAGAAGTATTAAAGATGAGGTATTTTGAAGATTTATCTTTTAAAAAGATTGCTGATTTAACAGACTCAAGTATTAACACCTCTTTAGGTAGGATGCGTTATGCCTTAATTAATTTACGAAAGTTGGCCGAAAAGCAACATATTGATTTGCAAGTAAAATAAATTATAAACTTGTATAATATAAAGTAGGCTATTGCGTTCAGGGTGTGTAATGAATCTTAAAAACATATTATATGAGCAAAAACTCTACTTTAAAATTGTGGGATCATCTGTTAAAAGAAGAATATACTTCTTTTGATAAATCGGTACACAACTTCCTTTCTGAAACACAGTTAGGGCCAAAAAAAGAAACAATAGATACTATTCTTGCGTACGCAAGTTCAGTGAAAGCAATTAGGACAAAATCGAATGATAAAATTCTAATTTCGTTAAACTAAGTGGTTTTGGTTAGTAAAAGAGGTCTTTAGGCCTCTTTTATTTTTTACTTTTGTTTCTGTGAATAAACAAGAAAGAACAAAACACTTCATAGCATATTTTTCTGAAAATATGCCAGAGGCAAAAACAGAATTAGATTATACTAATGTTTTTGAACTTACGGTTGCCGTAATCCTGTCGGCACAATGTACGGACAAGCGTGTAAACATTATTACCAAAGATTTATTTAGGGAAATGCCAACTGCTGAAGTAATGGCAGAAGCCTCTATTGATGCTATTTTTGATTTGATAAAATCCTGTTCTTATCCAAGGAATAAAGCAAAGCATTTATCAGGAATGGCAAAAATGCTAATGCAAGAGTTTAATGCTGAAATCCCTGCAGACCTAGAAGATTTACAGAAATTACCAGGAGTGGGGCGTAAAACAGCCAATGTAGTAGGATCTGTTTATTTTGATATTCCTGCCATGCCAGTAGATACTCATGTGTTTCGGGTAGCAGATAGAATTGGACTTACAACTAATGCCAAAAATCCTTTGCAAGCAGAATTACAATTGCTAAAACTATTTCCAACAGAGAAACTAAATATTGCTCATCATTGGATGATATTGCATGGCAGATACCTTTGTAAAGCAAGAAGGCCTGAATGTGAAAGATGTGGAATTACTTCAATTTGCAAGTATTTTGCTAAAAAGTAATTTTGTTAATAAAACAAGCGTCTTTTTTTTGATGTTTGCTTAAGAATTTCTCTAATTTGTATAAAATATTTAACTATGAGCAAAAAGGATCAAAGTGCTAAAATGAAGGCACTAGAACTTACATTAGGTAAGTTAGAAAAAACATACGGAAAAGGAGTTGTTATGAAGTTGGGTGACAAAGTAGTAGAAGATATTGAAGCAATTCCAACTGGCTCAATTAACTTGGATTTAGCTTTAGGTGTGGGTGGTTATCCTAGAGGAAGAGTGATTGAAATTTATGGTCCTGAATCATCAGGAAAAACAACATTAACAATACATGCTATTGCTGAAGTGCAAAAACAAGGTGGTGTAGCTGCTTTTATTGATGCAGAACACGCTTTTGATGCTTCTTATGCTGCTGCTTTAGGTGTAGATGTAGATAATTTATATATTTCTCAACCTGATAATGGAGAGCAGGCACTTGAAGTTGCTGATCATTTAATTAGTTCTGGAGCTGTAGATTTAGTAGTAGTGGATTCAGTTGCAGCACTTACTCCAAAATCAGAGATTGAAGGAGAAATGGGAGATAGTAAAATGGGTTTACATGCTCGTTTAATGTCGCAAGCACTTAGGAAATTAACAGCAACTATTAGTAAAACTAAATGTACTGTTATCTTTATTAATCAAATAAGAATGAAGATTGGAGTAATGTTTGGTAACCCTGAGACAACTACTGGTGGTAATGCTTTAAAATTCTATTCTTCAGTTCGTTTGGACATCAGAAGAATTGGTGCAATTAAAAATGGAGAAGACATTGTTGGAAATAGAACTAGGGTTAAAGTTGTAAAGAATAAAGTAGCTCCTCCATTCCGTAAGGTAGAATTTGATATTATGTTTGGTGCTGGAATTTCTCGTTCAGGAGAGGTATTGGATAAAGCAGTTGATTTAGAAATTGTGAAAAAAGCAGGTTCTTGGTTTAGTTATGGTGATACAAAACTAGGGCAGGGGCGTGATGCTGTTAAGCAAATGATTGCTGATAATCCTGAACTTAATGAGGAAATTGAAACTAAAATTAAAGAAGCTTTAACTCAAGAATAATTGCTAATGATGCGTAATATTGCAGTTATTGCTGTACTTTTTTTGTGGGCTTGTGGTAATGTTAAGGATAATACTACTGAAAAATCAGAGATCATTTTGCTTTCAGAAAGTATTGAGAATGACCCTACTAATACAGCTCTTTTGTTGGATAGGGCAAACTATAACAAGAAGAAAAATAATTTAGAATCAGCACTTTTTGATTTAAATCAGTGTGTGCAATTGGATTCTTTAAATTATGCTTTTCATTATGCAGTAGCAGAAATTTATTTTGAACTTTCAAAAAAAGAAAATGCTAACGGAGAGTATCCTTCACTAGTTAGGCATCATCTTACTAAGGCAATTAAACTAAATGATAAGCACGAAAAATCTCATGCTTTATTAGGCGAATTGCTGTTGGCTTATGCTGAGTACAATGATGCAATTGTTTCTTTTAATACTTCCTTGAAACTAGATTATAATCAAGCAAAAACGCATATGTTAATGGGTTATGCTTTTAAGCAATCAGGGCAAGAGGATAATGCAATTAATTGTTTTAGAAATGCAGTAAATGTTGATCCTGAGTTTAAAGAAGCCTTTGTTCAGCTAGGGCAGATGTTCCATTTGAGAGGAGATACAATAGCGGCTACCTATTATAATAATGCTTTAAAGTTAGATCCTTTTGATGAAATGACGCTTTACAATAAAGCATTGTTTTATCAGAGTATTATGGATTGGAATGCTGCTTTGGAGGCTTATGCTGCTTTGCATAAAGTGGATTATACACACAGTAGTGGGCATTATAATATTGGTTTTATCCACATGGAACTTGGGCTTTATGATGTAGCGTCTAATAATTTTTCTGATGCGATTTATTCTAATTCTGAGTTTTTTGAAGCCTACTACTCCAGAGGGAATTGTTTTGAAACATTAGGGAATATAAAGCAAGCCGAAATAGATTATAGAAGGGCAATTGAAATTAATCCTGATTATACTTTTGCAATAGAAGCCTTACAAGAATTAGAAAAAAGAAATAAAAACATTAATAAATAATGAGCGTACAAGACCAAATAACAAGCGATATTAAAGAGGCAATGAAAGCCAGAAATGTAGATAAACTAGCTGCACTAAGGGCTGTGAAATCTGCAATAATGCTAGAAGCAACTAAGGAAGGTATTCCTGAAGTAAAGGATGAAGTTTCCTTAAAGATAATTGCCAAATTAGTAAAGCAAAGAAAAGATTCTGCTGCTATATTTACAGAACAAAACAGACCTGATTTAGCAGTTGATGAAAACAATCAATTGGTTTACCTTGAAGGCTATTTACCAGCACAGATGGGAGAGGAGGAAGTTAGAAAAATTGTGCAAGAAGTTATTGCAAAGGTGGGTGCATCATCACCAGCTGATATGGGAAAATGCATGGGGCCATTAATGGGTAGGTTAAATGGTAAGGCAGATGGTTCGCTTATTTCTAAATTAGTAAAAGAGGAGCTTTCTAAATAGATACTAGATTTTAGATTGAAAAATAGAGGTAATAAAAAAGGCGAACAAATGTTCGCCTTTTCTTTTTTAGCACCAACTAAAAAATTTATTTTACTTTATTCACAACAGCTTTAAAAGCTTCTGGATGATTCATTGCTAAATCAGCTAAAACCTTTCTGTTAAGTTCGATTCCATGAGCATGAATTTTACCCATAAATACTGAATAAGACATACCTTGCAATCTTGTTCCTGCATTAATACGAGCAATCCATAATGCACGGAAAGTTCTCTTTTTGTTTTTTCTATCACGGTATGCATATTGCATTCCTTTTTCTACAGCATTCTTTGCTACTGTATGTACGTTCTTTCTTCTTCCAAAGTATCCTTTGGCAGCTTTTAAAATTTTGTTTCTTCTAGCTTTGGCAGCTACTGAATTGACCGATCTTGGCATAGTTTAATGTTTTTTGGTGTATAGTGGCTTTTAATTTTTGTGCCCTTGTGTGAACTACATACCTGGTTAATAACCTAATTTGTTTTAAAGTCCTAACTGAAGTTTAACACTCTTTGCATCAGCTTTTGATACATATCCTGTCTTAGTTAAGTTGTGCTTTTGTTTAGTCTCTTTCTTAGTTAAGATGTGTGACTTAAACGCATGCTTTCTTTTTAATTTACCAGAACCTGTAAGTTTGAATCTCTTTTTGGCTCCAGCCTTTGTTTTCATTTTTGGCATTGTCTCTTTGTTTTATTTCTTCTTTTTTGGTGCTATAATCATTATCATTTTCTTTCCTTCAAGTTTTGGCATATTTTCTACTACACCAACATCCTCTAGCGCTTGTGCTAGTTTTAACAGTAAAATCTGACCTTGGTCTTTAAAGATGATTGTTCTACCTCTAAAAAATACAAATGCTTTTACTTTTGATCCTTCTGCTAAAAAGCTTCTAGCATGTTTTAATTTAAAATCAAAATCATGCTCTCCTGTATTTGGTCCAAATCTTAACTCCTTAATAACAACCTTTTGTGCTTTACTTTTGATTGCTTTTTGCTTTTTCTTCTGATCGTAAATAAACTTTTTATAATCTATTACTTTACAAACTGGTGGTTCTGCTTTCGGAGAAATTTCTACTAAATCTAAATTAAGATTTCTAGCAATTTTAAGTGCTTCATCAAGTTGAACAATATTTGGTTCTACTTCATCACCAACCATTCTTACGAATGCAGCTGTAATTTCTCTATTTGTTCTGTGTAGTTTTTTGGCTATTACCCTACCTCTGAATGGTCTCTTTTTTGCGATTGCGTTACCGTTTTAGTTATTAAAAGTGATTAAATTATCTATTTCCTCTGTTATTATTTCTATCAATCCATCAACCGAAATGCTTCCTAAATCCTCACCTCCATGTTTACGAACTGAGATAGTTCCTTCTTTTTCCTCTCTTTCGCCAACTATAATGATGTAAGGAACTTTTGAAACTTCAGCATCTCTTATCTTTCTACCTGTAGTTTCAGCCCTATGGTCAATTGGGCCGCAAATATCGTAATTTTTTAATAACTTGGATACTTTTTCTGCATAATCATGAAACTTCTCACTTATGGGTAAAATAGTAAATTGATCTGGAGCTAGCCAAAGAGGGAAATTACCTCCACAATGCTCAATTAATACGGCTACAAATCGTTCCATAGAACCGAATGGCGCTCGGTGAATCATTACAGGCCTGTGTTTCTTGTTGTCCGAACCTGTATATT
>Ga0233426_10003301_pt1 | contig 12864 bp, 7 predicted proteins | sample SI_118_April2016_6_FD_179875 | JGI IMG/M metagenome (GOLD analysis project Ga0233426, IMG submission 179875) | Seawater microbial communities from Saanich Inlet, British Columbia, Canada - SI_118_April2016_10_MG | ecosystem: Environmental > Aquatic > Marine > Inlet | place: Canada: British... | reverse complement strand
TATTATTAGAAAGAATCAAATCGTTGATTCTAAGAAATCCTATTTCAAAACTTTCCTTTCATTAGTCGCATAATCTCTAATTCAAATAGGATTTTTAGATAGAGGTCAAATTAATGCGACAGAACCAAACACGCTTCGGTTCAGCTTAATAATTTGATTTAAAACCCACTGATTTAATTTAACACTTCTTCATTACAGTGCTATAAATCAATGTTTTGTATTAATAAAACACTTTGCATAATCCACTTTTTACAATTTACCTATTGTTATTACAGTCATATGGAAGTAATTTTGAGTGTTGTATTAATCGTCATGATTCTAATTTGTATAGAGTCGCATGCTTGATTAAAAACTTACAAACACAACCAATCTAGAGTCATTCTTACAAGTAAAAATGATTACAAATTTAATAGGCCCCTCTGCCTTATGAATGTCTCGAAATTGTAAACAAAGTATACCTATGTATAGATTTAATAGAATAAAATTAATCCTCATCACACTAGTACAGATAGGTTTTTCTGGCATTGCTCAAAACCCTCTTGAGCAAGTCATCCAGCAGAAAATAGACAATATGTCTTTATCTGAAAAGATCAAACAACTGCATGGCCAAGACATGTGGTCAACAGAAGACAACACCAATCTTAATATCCCGGGGTTTACGGTATCTGATGGTCCTCACGGTGTTCGATTTGTGGATGCAACAGCATTCCCGACAGGAATAGCAATTGCTGCCTCATGGAATCGCAACCTAGCTCATGAGGTTGGACGCGTTATGGGAAAAGAATTTCATGCTTATGGAAAACACCAGCAGCTCGGACCTGCACTTGACCTATGCCGAGACCCGAGGAACGGCAGAAGTCCTGAAACAGGCGGAGAAGATCCTTTTCTCTGTGCGCACATAAACATAGATCTGATAAAAGGAATACAAGAAAACCCAACCATTGCAACCATTAAACATTTCAATGGAGTTAATAAACAGGCAAACAGACACGAGGTAAATCATAACATGTCTTACCGACAAATGATGGAACATTACGGATACAACTTTCGTCGGGTAATACAAGACGCCGGACCGCTTTCCCTAATGAACGCATACAACCGTATTGATGGCGATAAATGTGCCGAAAACAGCGATTTACTTACCCACGTACTTCGCGATCGATGGGGTTTTCCTTTTTATGTGATCTCCGACTGGGGATCGGTTTTTGACGCTAAAAAAGCCCTCAAAGCAGGATGCGATCTAGAAATGGTTGTATCAGGCCAACCCTCTCAATATCAAAACAATCTTCTAAACCTTTACAACTCAGGGGAAATTACTGATGCCGATCTGGATAAATCAATACGAAGAGTGTTGAGGGTAAAATACCTCACAGGAATGATGGACAATTTCCCTGAAGGAAACCCATTTGTTGGAGCAAACACTCCTGAGCATCAGCAAGTGGCCTTAGAAGCAGGTCGTGAAGCTATTGTCCTGCTCAAAAATGAAGCTAACATACTCCCGATTACAGACTCAACAAAAACCGTGGCCTTAGTTGGTCCAAGTGCTAAAGTGGCACAGCTAGATGGATTCGGAAGCAGCTGGGTAGACCCACCCTATGCGATTACACCCTATCAGGGAATCCAAAACAAAATACCCGAAGCACAGATCCAATATGCAATGGGTTGTGACATTAACAACTCAGATACTACAGGATTCGCGGCAGCAAGAGCCATTGCAAGCTCATCCGACTACGTGATTTTTGTTGGTGGCTTGGATCAGACTCAAGAGGGCGAAAACTACCATCCTGGGCCGGTAGACCGAACCGGTGGGTCAATAGAATTACCCGGAATGCAACAAGAACTAATTAAAGAACTGGCAAAAGTAAATCCAAACGTAATCGTAGTAATTAAAAGTGGAGGAATTTGTTCCGTTCCAAATGCAATAGATGATATCAAAGGATTTCTGTATGCTTTTTACCCTGGAATGGAAGGAGGAAATGCAATTGCTGATGTAATTTATGGAGATTACAATCCAAGCGGAAAACTTCCGGTTACGATGCCGGTAAACGATGCTCAAATGCCACAGTGGAACGATGATTTTTCGGACGATTACAATGGTGGATACCGCTATTACGATGAACTTGACCTAACACCCCAATTTGCATTTGGACACGGGCTAAGCTATACCACATTTGCCTACAATAACATTCAAATAGCTTCATCTACATTTACTGCAGGAACGCCAATAACGGTAAGTGTGGACGTACAAAATACAGGAACATTAGCCGGCGAAGAAGTTGTACAATTGTATCTAGAAAACAATGCTGCAAACCTATGGATGCCAAGCAAAGAACTTAAAGGCTTCGAAAAAATAGCATTTCAAGCCGGCGAAACACAAACAGTCACATTCACTTTAACTGCAAACGAGCTCTATTATTTTAACCCAGAAAACGATGGATACGAAATTGCCCTCGGAGAATATATAGCCCACGCAGGCGGATCCTCTGACATGCTTACTGAATCTGCACCTTTCACAATTACCACAGGCACAGCCGCTCCAGACCTAGAGATTACTCGTATCTTTAGTTATCCAAGATACCCATCAATGGGCGACTCTGTTTTATTTCTTGCTTTGGTGAAAAACCAAGGTACTCAAGATGTTATGCCCGGGACATCCGTAAAACTTATGTTCGAAGTAAATGGATCTGAAGTGAGTTCCAATACAACTATTGATGATACACTATTTGTAGGAGGTGCAATTTTGATAGGTGCTAATCAGGGAATTTCTGAAACTCCATTATGGGTTGCCACAGAAAATAACAGCTATTCAATTACCGCCACAATTGACAGCAATGCTGAAATAACAGAACATATCGAATCTAACAACGCACTTACGACAAACCTCTTGGTGGCAGATACTACAGAACAAATTAATACGAATCTTTGCTATCAAAAACCCGTAAATGCTTCCTCAATTGAAAGCGTTGAACACCCAGCAGAAAATGCAGTTGACGGAAACTTCAGTACACGTTGGAGCTCGCAATTTTCAAATCCGCAACAGATTGTCGTTGATCTGCTTGACCTATATCATTTAAATATGATTGCATTAGCATGGGAATCAGCGTATTCCTCTGAATACACCCTAGCAGTGTCAGAAGACAACATAAATTGGATTCAGATTGTCCATGAAACAAATGCCAACGGTGGAAATGATCTGTTTTATCCAGAAATTAATGCAAGATATATACGAGTTAAAGGTCTTCAAAGAGCCACTCAATGGGGACACTCATTATTTGAGATTCAGGCCTTTGGTGAATTAACGTCGGGTCTAGCAAATAAAGAATTTATAAGCAAGAATATTCGCCTGTACCCTAACCCTACATCCGGAGAATTCTTTATCACTGGGTTACCTGCTAATGAAAATGTAGACCTTGAAATCTTTAATATTCTTGGACAGCTAATTTTGAAAACCGCTACCGCTGATTACCAAAGAATCGTTCTCCCGATTCAGGCAGACTCTAAAAGCATTTATCTGTTACACATTAAAGGCGAAAATTTCAAAGAAATACGAAGTCTTATAATGGAATAAGACATTGATATAATGTGACTTCTGCTTAAATAAAGCTACAATAGCGGTTCTGTCGCATTAAAACACCAAATATAGAATCATAAGGTTCTATTAAAAACGATTACTATGTTAAAGAAGGTTCTGTCGCATTAATTTGACCACCATCTAAAAATCCTATTTGAATTAGAGATTATGCTACTAACGATAGGAAAGTTTTGAAATAGGATTTCTTAGAATCAACGATTTGATTCTTTCTAATAATGCTGACTACTTCAATCCCTGCTAGTGTCCTCTGTGCGGATTCAAATTCTTTAAAACCAGTGTCAATAGCAATCCTTCGCTTTATGTTTCTGTGATCTTGTTCAACACAATTATTAAGGTATTTACATCTTCTGATTTTGATGTTTTTATTCCAAAAATTATTTCTGTTAACCGCTCTAATAGCAGTGAAATTAGAACCACTTTTATCAATATTAATAATCCTTGGATTCTGATTATTAGCAATGGCTTTATTGAAGAATTTCTGAGCAGAACCTTTCATTCTTCTTTTTGTTAGAAGGAAGTCAACGGTATCTCCGAATTTATCAACAGCTCTATAAAGATACCTGTCTTTACCAGCTACCTTAATATAGGTTTCATCCATCCTCCAGCTGGTGCAAACTCTATTTTTTCTTTTGTGCATAGATGCCTCAATCATAGGAGCGTACTTAAACACCCAACGTTGAATAGTAGAATGGTCAACCTTGACACCTCTAATCTTCATAAGCTCTTCAATGTCTCGATAGGAGAGCGTAAATCGAAACTTGAAATAAACAGCTTGAAGAATAATGAATTTAAGATATCTGTGGTGCTTAAACATAGGAAGTAATTTTAATTCAAAACTAAATAATCTATATTTGGTATATTAATGCGACAGAACCGCGTGTTTACTACAATAATGTTTACAGATTTTAACAAAAAACAGATCTTTTAGATGGCCTTTATCATCTTTTCAAAATTTTCTTTATCAATTGATGATTTATTAATTGCGGCTCTGTAATTATATATTGTATTCACAGAATATCGTAAGATTTTTGCAATTCTTGAGCTGTTTGTAATACTTAATTTAATGAGTGCCAGGATTCGTAATTCAGTATTTAGAGTGGTATTATCTGATTGTTCAATTTGTTTTTCTGGTTTTAACAGCTTGTTAACATCGGTCACAAAATTTGGATAAATATGTAAAAATGACCGATCAAAGTTATTGTTAAATATTTGTAGTTCTTCATCTTCAAACTGTTTTGATTCAGCTAGTTTCAGTAGAGCGTTCGTTTGATTTGTATTCACATATTTTCTAATTAATTTTCTGTACACATCTAATTTTGAAATATATTCAGAATAGAGATTTAAAAAGTTTCCTATATAATGCACTTTAATTTTATCAACTTTTGAAAGCTCTAGATATAATTTTTTTAGATCTTCATTGGAACTATTTAGTTTGGCATTAAACTCTTTGAGTTTCTCATTTGCTTTTCTCAATTCATTTCTTGTAATAGAAACGTTCTTAATTTGTTTGAGAATAGAAAACACTGCGACTAATAATAAGCTCGCCAGAATACTTATAAAAACGAGCGAATTTTGCAGTTTACTTTTTTGTTTTAAATTTTTCTGCTCATATGCTTTTGTAATTAAAGGCATACTATTAGCGATATAAATAAAACGTATTTGAGAACCATAAAACTTAGCATCATTGTAAGAAAAATTTATATAGCGATGTGCACGGTCAACATTTCCTTCTGCAAAGAAGATCATTGCCAATATGCCCATTGAGGCATTATCCTTTACAGAGGCTTGAATGTCCGATATCGCTGAAAGAATTAAATATTTTTTCTGTTTTGCAAATTCGCCATTCTGTTCAAACAATAAAGATCTCTCAAACGCAATTAATGCAAACTCCCTCGAACCCTCATCAACATTTGCCAGCCTTTGCGTATTAATACCTAATGCCCTTACTATATCATGACTATCTCTGTTCTGCTTTTCTTTGAGTCTTAAAGCTTCTTCTGTGTTTGGCTTTAATCGAGTGTATAATGAATCTTTATATGTTGTATAGAGTTGAGTATAATTTAACTTACTTCTTTTAACAACCGTATTATATGCCAAGCCTACAAAAGCATCTTTGTGAGCAATAAAATAATTGTTAATTAATGATTCTGAAAGAGCGTTGCGATCTATCTGTTTTAAAACGTCAAGAGATTCTTTAAATCGACCAGAACCAACTAAAAGCTGTCCCATTTTAATTTTTGCTTGATTTAATAATATATTATTATTAAGTCTTTCTGCTATTTGTATATTTTCTTCAATGTATTTAAGTGCATTATCAAAATTGTAAAATTCGTACTCCTCGTAAATCTCATTGTATAATTTATATACCTCTCTAAGATCATCTGTTTTGTTGCTTTTTTCAAGTAATATTTTTATGCGATTTTCTTTTTGTAAGTCATAAATCGTATGATTGTCCATATTAGCCTCAAGCTCAACTAACAACGAATCAAGGTTTTGATTGCAGATGCCACCCTGCGAAATAATAAATGATAAAATGAAGATGATTAGCCTCAAACCGGAACTTTAGATACTATTAAATATGGATCGCAAATTTAACACAAAAATTTAATTGCATTTTAAGGTTCTGTTGTAAGTATTATCATTTTTTCTTTAATTTCTGGATATTATTTTAAGCTTCTTAATTTACTTCACCTGATCCATTCGATCCTGCTTTCTCGTATCCATATTTGTGCATTGTCGGAATTGAATAAACCAACGCTGAAGTTGAATTACCATTTCTTAGAGTAATCGTTGTGAAATCAGCTTTCTAATCGCTGTCACTTCTGTTCCTAATACTACGTTTCGTTTTTTTTAAAAGTAACTTGGTCAATAAGGCTCCCCTTTTAGGTTTTCGTTCGAACCGCTTTTGGAAAGATTTAAAAAAGTTTAGATACTAAAAAAGCCACTCAGTAGAGTGGCTTACTTTTTCATGCTTGCTTCAGTTTACCTAGAAATATATTTCTTTTGAACGGTTCCATCATCATAGATGTAAAATAATAGCATACCAGATTGTTGGCTTTTATATTCTCTTCCTAAAACATCTATTATTTTTATTAGATTTATACCACTACTCATTACTTCAACAAACCCTAATCCATCATCATAATTACAGGCGTCTCCCTCTCCATCTTCATCATCATCAAGCTGATCTGTATTACTTATATCTATACAGTTATCTTCTTCATCACAAACATCGTCTAAATCTAAATCATTTAAACAATCGCCATAACAGTCATAATATATTTGAGCGAACACACACTCAGTATTAACGTCTGCAGTAGAATCATAATTACAAGCAACACTATCTAGACATCCTGTAATAATCGAAACGCAAGACCCGTTGTCTATATTGGCTTCAGAGTTATAGTTAAAAGCGGAAGCATCTGTACAACCTAAAATGTTTCCAAAAGCACGAATAGGTCTAACTAAATAACCATTCATCTTTCCTCTACTTAACTCGAATGAGCCCTGAAGCGTGTCAGCAAGATTAACAAAATTAACTACCCAAGCATCTGTCAAATTAACTTCTGATGAAGACCACAGAAACATAAAGCGAAGGATTGCTATTGACGCTGGTTTCAAAGAGTTTGAATCCGCCCAGAGGACATTAACTGGAATTGAAGTAGTCAGCATTATTAGAAAGAATCAAATCGATGATTCTAAGAAACCCTATTTCAAAACTTTCCTTTCCTTTTCGCATAATCTCTAATTCAAATAGGGTTTTTAGAGGTTGTTCAAATTAATGCGACAGAACCAATATTTGTTCTTAGCTAACTTTATTAAATGATTTTAATTTGTCTTTAAAATTTTAAATACCTGATTAGCTAATTTCAAATAGTAAATATTTGGCGGTAAATTTGATAAATCAATCTCTTGATTATTCGATTTAATTGTTCCAACAATCAATTGCTTCCCTAAGAGAGAAAATAGCTCATAATTGACTTCCTTAGAAAAACTTAATGACAAATTAATGTTTGAATTGGTTGGGTTTGGATAGATATACCCTTGTCTGTTTTCAAATTCATTGACAGACAATGGGCCATTAATATCAAATTTTGAAAAGAACAACCAGATTTCCATGGAGGCGTCAATATCTTGGTTTGTTCCTGGAATATTAATAATTGAGCCTGGCCAAGTATGACCTCCTCCAATAACTTTCATATGCTCTGTAGTAATCCCATTATCATCATCTTCATATACACTATATTCTACAGTGCTGCCATCTAAAAGATCTAAATCTGGAAAAGTTGTAGTTGTTATAGTTGCTTCACAATTATTATAATTAACCCAGTAAGAAACTAAATCCACTATGGGTAGTGTCCAAGTACTATTACCATCATAAGGAACAACACTATCATTTGTTCCATGAATTTGCAGAACGGGTGTTGGATGTTGAGCGTTGCAGTCATTAAAAGTATCTGGAGTCATAGATCCTGTAACCGACGCGACAGCAGCAATTTTTTCACTCAATTGACAAGCCAATAAAAAACTCATAAAACCACCATTAGACATTCCAGTTGAGTATACTCTATCTAAATCAATAGCATATGAATTTGCTAATTCATCGATTAAGGCTTCGGTAAAACCAACATCATCTATTGTACTTGATGTATTTCCTGGAAATCCTACATTCCAAAATTGATCTCCATTTGATAAAGTTCCTTCAGGATGAACCAAAAGAAATCCTTCTGTGTCGGCTATATCACGAAAATCTCCATAAAACATTTGTTGGGTTGCATTACTCCCATATCCGTGAAAATTTAAAACTAAAGGCACAGCTGTGCTGCCATCGTAAATCTCAGGAATATATAATATATAGTTTCGCTGAATTCCATCGTGTGTAATAGACCCATTGATGGTTTGTTGTGCTGAAATAGGAAAAGTGAATCCTAAAAGAAGAAGTAATATTTTTGTTTGATTCATTATCCAAAATTAATGGTTATGTCGCATAATATACCAATTATAGACTATTTAGTTTTGAATTAAAATTACTCCCTATGTTTAAGCACCACAGATATCCTAAACTCATTATTCTTCAAGCTGTTTAATTAAGTTTAAATTTACACTCTCCTATCGAGATATTGAAGAGCTCATGAAGATTAGGGGTGTAAAGGTTGACTATTCTACTATTCAACGATGGGTGTTTAAGTACGCTCCTATGATTGAGGCATCTATGCACAAAAGAAAAAATAGAGTTTGCATTAGCTGGAGAATGGATGAAACCTATATTAAGGTGGCTGGTAATACCCGTATCTTTATAGAGCTGTTGATAAATTCGGAGACACCGTTGACATCCTTCTAACCAAAAGAAGAATGAAAGGTTCTGCTCAAAAGTTCTTCAATAAAGCCACTGCTAATAATCAAAATCCAAGGGTTATTAATATTGATAAAATTAGGAGGTGTAAATACCTTAATAATTGTGTTGAACAAGAGCACAGAAATATAAAGCGAAGGATTGCTATTGACACTGGTTTCAAAGAGTTTGAATCCGCCCAGAGGACATTAGCTGGAATTGAAGTAGTCAGTATTATTAGAAAGAATCAAATCGTTGATTCTAAGAAATCCTATTTCAAAACTTTCCTTTCCTTTTCGCATAATCTCTAATTCAAATAGGGTTTTTAGAGGTTGTTCAAATTAATGCGACTGAAAAAAACTAATACGTTTTAATTAATTTAAGCTTCTTATTTCCTGTTTTAAAATGATATATATTTGGAGGTAGAGAAGAAATGTCAATCGTTTCGATTTTGCAATTTAGCATTCCGTCTAAAACAATTTCTCCTACACAATTGACGATTTGGTAATCAACATCTTCACAAATTTCACTTTCAACAATAATATAACTAGTAGCAGGGTTTGGATAGATTACAAAATTTGCTTCATCCTTTTCAATATACCCTATTTCATCAATAGGGTATTCCTGTTTATATATCCAAGCCATATTAGTAGATGTGAAACCATTCGGGTCAAAACCTCCAAAATATAAAGCACTTTCATTTTCAAATGGAGATGATGTATAGCATCTACTTGCAATTAAGGCCGTGTCATTTAATCCAATATTATCGTTTATTTCTTCAACCGAATACTGCCCATTAGAATCTCTTTTGGCAAATAAAGCACCTTTATAGTAGCTGTTCCATGTAGGGTGACCACCTTCAGATATATTTGCCTCGAACCCAACTATATGAACAGTATCATTACTTATAGGATCAAAATACTGATAAAATTCATTATACGCTCCAAGAATATAACTAGCGTTTGAACCTATCAAAAAATTCTCGATCAATAAAGATAATTTAGTTTCATAAATTCGATTAAAACCCCCAGAATCATCTGCTTCAAGACGGTAGACAATTCCTTGAGACTGACCATTAGGACACCACATTAAGAGGAAGGCATCGTTAAGCCCGCCCTGATTATGGATTGTTGTTAAGCCTCTTATTCCGCCAACAGCAGAGTTTATTGTAGCTCCAAGGTCACTAAAATCATGGTCTATTACATAATTTGGCGCAACTCCATCTATACGCCTGTACAGTTTACTTCCAGATGAAAAATAGAGAGATCCATTTGCTATTTCAATTCCTAAAGGTCTAATACTTAGGGGGCCAAATTCTGCTGCTGGGATCCAATCTATTTTTCCTAGTTTTGCAGGATTGTATTTACCCTTATAAATCCCTTGAGTCCCAACGGTAGCAAATACATATTCAAACCCTGTCTCTTTATCAGTATACATTTCAATATCTCGTATCGAATAGTTCTCTCCGGCGGGAAACCCCCCTTGAACGATTAAGCTTTCTCCCCAAATCCCATTTAAATCGTTTCGTACAAAACTAGTTACTGTAACATTACTTGTTAAATAATTGGGGGAGTAACCTGCACAAATCAAAAGCGTATCCGGAGTTAAGAGTGTATTTCCAAATTGGTCCTTTGTAAAAATTATTTGTTTAAGAATTTCAGGTCGAAGAAAGCTTGAGCCAAGAAACAAATCTTCTTGCCACTCATCCGTAGGGTTTTCTAGGCGATTTATCTGACCCCAACCAAAGTTAGTATTTGAACCTCCATACCATATATTACTTTCATCTTGCCAGTAACCTACTGATGCATATAATGTGTTTTTATGGTTAACCAGGTGTAATACCTCAGACCCTCCTAAGAACTTACTATTTAAATCATATCCTCCAGCCGTGAAAGATTTACTCCACATCTGTGCATTGAGGTTAATCTGTGTAAACAATAAAAACAGTATTGTGAATATTTTCGCTCCTAAGTTTATTTGCATTTTCTGTCGTATAAAGGGTTCTTTTGAATGAACACATCAAATATAGATTATTTAGATTCAAGAATTTTAGAGAAGGATTTATTATACATTCTTTGTAAATTTCAAATACTGCAACCAAGATTGCTTAAAAAGTCCTTTTGCAGAAGAATTTTTTTACAAAAAAGTTCGAATAAAGAACTCTTTAGCTCAGGCAAGCGGAAAACGGCTTGTTTATATCCGGTTCTCTGTTTTTTCTCTCTAAGCTTCCTTGATGTATATGGGGTACAGGAGAAAATAAAATTATCGTTTGCGATTCGAAATTTTCCATTTGACTTTTCGTGTCCTATTCCGGATAGAAACACCAAATTTTGAATTTTATTTTTTTGACCTAAATCTCCACATGGCTTTATTTCACTAAAATTTGATGACCTATAAAGATCTGTATCGTAGTCTTTTTCTAGGTTAAAACTCGAAATGATGTATTACAGTAAATGGGACGAGGAATCTTTTTAGAGAACCCCTATTTTAAAGCCGTAAACACAAAAGTCACATCATTAAATTTACCTAGAGTGAAATTTGAAGTGCCAAACGAAATTCGGGTCTGTAATTAAAACTACTGAATGTATATTTTTCGTTATTGTATGGATAATACCAAACATTTTTAACGCTGAGTAAATTTGTAGCACTCAGTGCCAATTTAGTCCTTGCAGATATTTGTTTAGACAGGTTCATATTTAGTATCGGTCTTGGAGCTTGATATACGTCTACAGGTCCTTTTTGTACAATTACAATACTTTCGCCCGATACATTAAAGTTAACACCTAAACTAAATCCGTTGCCTTGAAATTGTGTGTAGACATTAAAAATATATGGAGCTTGACCGTACATTCTTCTTGTATTTGAATGCGTCGGATCAAAGGCGCGAATTAATTCTAATTCGCCATCGTCAATTTGTGTTTCAGATTTAATTATAGAAGTATTAAACCCAATGTTCAAGTACTTACTCTGGTCTATCACAACCTTCTTTTTTAACTCTAGTTCTAAACCAACTATATTAGCTTGCTTAACATTTCGCCATGACAACTCTACATTTTGGGCTTCCACATTCATTACTTGCTCAATAGGATTGGTAAAATGCTTATAAAACCCTGAAATAGATAAAAGGCCAGCACCTGGTAAATATTTTTCAAATCGTATGTCAAAATTATTAATTAATGTTCTCTTTAAATTTGGATTTCCTGTAAACTGATAATTCGTTGTAAAGTCATACCAGGAAATTGGTGAGATCTCTCTAAAACTAGGTCGCGCAAGAGTTTTACCGAACGAAGCTCTTACATGAGTGCTTTCATCAATGTTGTATTTTAAATTTATTGCAGGTAAAACATCTACGTTGTTTAAATTCCCCTCTGGCTTTGAAGAGTCTAAGCTAATTGCTCTTATCTCAGCAAACTCTAGCCTAAGCCCCCCCGTAACTTCAAAGGTTTCTTCTGATTTAAATTTTGACATTGCATAGGTGCCTAGCACTTTTTGATTGGCTGTGTACTGGTTGCTCAGCTCAGAAAAATCTAGCACTTCTAGATGAGATGTACTTCCACCGTTACCTAATTGTGACTGCCCCACAGTCATCTGATCAGAATTAAAGAAATGGTATAGGTTATTGTTATACTCTAGCCCTGTTGACTTAAAGCCATAACGATATTCTCTATTTTCTCGATCTTTTTGAAGAAAAGAAGCTCCAACTTTAATATAATTTTCAACACCAAAATTTAATTTGTAATCCAATTTAAAGTTCAAATTTTCTTCTTCTAGTAAACGGAAATAACCAGTAGGTACAGAATATAAGTCATCTCTAATCGCAAATGTTGGAGTCGAATCCTGAATAAAGTCGCCTGTATCTTCATCTTCAACATATAAATACTGAAAAGAATTCGTAAAAACTCTTAAATCTGGTGTGTTTTGATAGGACTTTGTATATCCT
>Ga0233426_10003299_pt1 | contig 12874 bp, 8 predicted proteins | sample SI_118_April2016_6_FD_179875 | JGI IMG/M metagenome (GOLD analysis project Ga0233426, IMG submission 179875) | Seawater microbial communities from Saanich Inlet, British Columbia, Canada - SI_118_April2016_10_MG | ecosystem: Environmental > Aquatic > Marine > Inlet | place: Canada: British... | reverse complement strand
GAGCAGGTCGTCTTCGAATATACCTACGTTGATCATACTCATACCCTTAACCGTAAGGAGATAGTCGGCATGTGGGGTGAACAACGTCGGTGGAATGTCGCAGTATTCGGAAATAGATTCCTGAGCGAGAATCGGGCTGCCTGCGGCAACTTGCCCGATGATTGGGAGGCCTAGTTGCTCATTGATCGGTAATCGTAAGCCCCTAGAAGCACCGGGTTGGATTTCGATGGCCCCTTTTCTTGCTAATGCGCGCAAATGATCCTCGGCCGCATTGGGAGAGCGAAAGCCCATTTTTTGGGCTATCTCGGACCGAGTCGGCGGGTAGCCTGTTTCAGAGAGATAGTCTTTTATGTAATTAAGTATCTGCTGCTGGCGGAGGGTAAGCTTTAACATGGGTTTCTCCTGTGTTTATCAACAGCTGTGATTATATACAGTAAAGAGTGTGTTGCAAGCAATTAATTCAGCCATGGCTTTACGTTCAACTCGATGCAACGCTATGGGATAATCCCGGCATAGTAGATATTTGGAGTGTAAGAACATTAACGTTAAAGACTCGTTAAGCGCATCGCGCAAGCCCCCACCGAGGGGAGCGTTGATGGTAAGTATTGAGGGAGCACAGTTAAGTGCTGCGGATGAAAATCTGCTAAAGCGCAGCAGTGTTGGCGGTCTCATCCTATTTTCGCGTAATTACCAAACCAAGAGCCAAGTTACTGCGCTGATCCGTGCTGTGCGGGGAATCAATCCGTCCTTGTTGATTGCCGTAGACCAAGAAGGCGGGCGGGTGCAGCGATTTCGCGAAGGTTTTCTTTCGCTCCCTGCTTTGGCGCGCCTCGGCATGCTGTTCTGTCAGGACGAAGCGGCAGGTCTTGAGGCAGCCGAAGAGTGCGGATGGGCGATGGCCGCCGAGCTTGTGGCTATCGGAGTGGACTTCAGCTTTGCGCCGGTTCTCGATGTCTTTAGTGAAACGAGTCGCGTTATTGCAGATAGGGCATTTTCCTCAGACCCCGAACAACTATGCGCGCTTGCACTAAGGTATGTAGAGGGCATGCGCTCCGCGGGAATGGCGGCAACCGGAAAGCATTTCCCGGGCCACGGGACAGTCGACGCAGATTCCCACGTTGAACTGCCTGTCGACCCGCGTGCTTTTGAACAAATCGAAGCACATGATCTTGTGCCGTTTAAGGCGCTGGCAACCTCGCTAGGTGGCATAATGCCTGCCCATGTGATTTACCCGCAAGTAGACGCCCAGTGTGCAGGCTTCTCTCCCTTTTGGTTGCAGGACATTCTTCGTGATCAATTGGCCTTTAATGGTGTGATTTTTAGCGACGATTTGACGATGGATGCGGCACATGGCGTGGGCAGCGTTGAGGTCAGAGCGCAGCTAGCGCTCGCAGCGGGCTGCGATATGGTACTGGTCTGCAACGACAGCGAGGCTGCTCGACGAGTTGCCGATTATCTCGAGAACAATCCCGAGCAAAGGAACGAAGCCTCTGACCGACGTCTTGCGGAAATGGCCCGTAACGAGGAGATAGTTAACTATCACTTTGCTGATTCGTCGCGATGGTCTCGAGCGATTCAAATAATAAAATCATTGCCGGTTAGTTAGGCTGAATTCTTCGAAAAGGTAGACCGATGCAAGATTATTTTTCAGTAGAGACGCTCCGTGAATTAGACTGGGGTGCAGAGCTATTCCTTATTGTCACGCTAACACTGCTATTTAGATTAATAGCGATGCGTGCGTTAGTGGTTCTTGCAAGGCATTTCGAAAAAACCGCTAATGTTTGGGACGATGCGTTACTCGAGGCGGCTAAGCGACCACTGAGTTCGCTAATTTTAGTGTTTGGCCTGCTAGCTGCAATCGGCGTGAGCGACGGCTATATCGACAATTCTTTATTCTCCGTGGAAAACATTAATCTGGCTCGGCAGGTTGCGCTGGTCATACTCATGGCTTGGTTTTTGGTGCGCTTCATTTCTCTGGCCGAAGAAAGAATCCGGCGCAAGATTCTTGCTGGTGAAAACCCAACTCAAACCTCACTAGACCCAACGACGCTAATTGCATTGGCAAAGCTGCTGCGATTGTCTGTCGTAATCTCGGCGATCTTGGTGTTACTACCCACGCTCGGAATACAAATTACGGCACTGTTGGCATTCGGTGGAGTTGGTGGTATTGCCGTTGGTTTTGCTGCACAAGACCTGCTGGCCAATTTTTTTGGCGGTCTGATGATTTACCTTGATAGGCCTTTTGCGATTGGCGACTGGATACGCTCGCCCGATAGAGAGATCGAGGGCACGGTTGAAACAATAGGCTGGCGACTTACCGTGGTAAGAACCTTCGATAAACGGCCATTGTATATTCCCAATTCATTGTTTAATAAACTGGCGCTCGAGAACCCCTCGCGTATGACCAATCGTCGTATCAAAGAGACAATTGGCATTCGCTATAGCGACGCGTCGAAAATGGGCGTGATTGTTAATGAAGTGAAAGCAATGCTGCAATCGCACGAAGCGATAGATGCGTCTCATACATTGATCGTCAACTTCGTGTCGTATTCAGCATCCTCGCTCGATTTCTTTATCTACACGTTTACGAAGACAACGAACTGGATTGAGTTCCATGAGATCAAACAGGATGTCATGTTGAAAATTATCGACATTGTTCATAAACACGACGCCGATTTTGCATTCCCGACTCGCACTATCGATGGCTTAGATAAGATTCAATTAGTTCAGGCCGCCCAGTCATGATTTTGAACGCGCTACATGCCGACACTTTGGATATTGAGCGCATACGCCAAACGGCAACGTGTCTGTTTGATGACAAAGCTTGCGATGCTGCGATTGTGCGCATGGCAGAGAAGATTACGCGCGATCTTGCAGGCAGCGATCCTTTGCTACTCTGTGTTATGAATGGCGGGCTGATACTCACGGGGCGCTTGGCGCCGCTTTTAGATTTTCCATTGCAGATTGACTATCTGCACGCTACCCGTTATCGAGATGAAGTGAGGGGAGGGGAGCTCAATTGGTTAAGCTATCCTCGAGAGCGGTTAGCGGGCAGGCCTGTTATTGTAGTGGACGACATACTCGATGAAGGCAATACGCTTAAAGCAGTTTGCGATTATGCTCTCGAGCAAGGCGCTACAAAGGCTTACGGTGCCGTGCTTGTCGAAAAACTGCACGAGCGCCGAATCCATGGCGCGCGCGCAGAGTGCATTGGTCTGCAGATAGAAGACAGGTTTGTATTCGGTTTCGGGCTCGACTACAAAGGTTATCTTCGAAACGCGCCGGGCATTTTCGCTGTTGCTGACGCCGAATTAGAATAAGGATTGATCACAGCTCAACGAGCGCATCGATCGAGGTTAGCAGTAGCGCAAGACGCTGTGGCGTGTCTTCGAACCCTCTAAATAATTCGCCATAGCTCTCCAACTGTGGCCGATATTCTTCTTTCTGTGAGGCAATAAATTCTTCTTCAGTTTGCGCCTCATGTTTGTGAGAGGTCTTGAAGTCGATAATCCAGCGTTCTTCATTGACGACTAAGGTGCGGTCGACAACTCGGTGTTTATGATACTCCTCATCGCCTTGGCGCTCACTCGTAGCGAGCTTGAGTTCGCATTCAGCTTGTACGCCGACGCTATCAAAAACCCACCTATTCGAGCCATTGAGACAGCGCAAAAGTTCCCGCTGCGTTTCCACTATTCGAGCCTCTGCCTGCGCTTCGTCGACACCGAGTCTGATCAGTTTGCGCCGCCAGCGGGGCGCTAAAGCATGGAGGGTTACCTCGGGATCGAAGGCGCTGAGACAGAATGCTTCGAGAAAAGCGTGGCTAAGAGTCCCTAGCAGTTTCGACAGTTGGCGCTCTTTGTCTTGAGTATCTTCATTTGCTTTTTCTTCGGCAAGTGTGGGTGCCAGTTGCTCTGTAATGATTCGCATCTGATCTTCGGATACGCGGCATACAGTGCGAAACCGCTTAATCGGTGTGATCGCAGGGAAGTGATCAGCGGATTCGACTGGCGTGTTTTTGGTTGGAGCGCCGATCGCTATTTGCGCGGGCGAAAAATCGCTAAGACCTAATAGCGGCTCCCATATGCGTGCCAGAAGGCAGTTGTTTGCGGGTGCTAGGGCTTTCGCATTACCTTCTTTGTCTGTGTTTTCGGGCAGCGTGGCATAGAGGCTTACGCTATGCTTTGCGCGTGTCATCGCAATATAGATCAGACGAGTTTCTTCGTAGAGATCTTTCTGCTTATGCTCGCCTTTGACGAATTCATACAGTGTGTCGTCTGGTTGTTTGTTGCCGCCGGTTTCGTTTCCAGGGTCAGGTAACGCAGCAATGAAAAGCCTTGCGACTCCTCTTCGGTTTAGTCGGTTGTGCAGGATGACGAGATCTTTGTCGTTAGAGCGGCTTTTTCCATTGAGCTGCGGGATAATGACGTGATCGTATTGTAGTCCTTTCGATTTGTGAATCGTCATGAGATGAACTGTGCCACTTTCCTGACTCTCAGCTTCATTTATTTCGCTGGGTATAAAACTCTGCTCAATCGTTTCTGCAAACGCCTCGACATCATCTATCCCATAGCAGTTTTCATGTTGATCGCACTGTGTGAAGAAATACGCTACGGATCTCTCCTCAACGTTGTTAGCTATAAGCGCGTCGCCCCCAAGCAGTTGCCAGGCGCATTCCATGAGTTCGCGGACAGAACAATGCATTCTTGCCTGCAGTAGCACATCGAGCGTGGAGCTAATCGCTGTTACCCGCGCTAATCCCTCTTTTGACAAGGTGTACTCGTCGTTTTGTGATTCGGTCAAGGAGCGGCTTAATGTTTGTAGGTTTTTCCAAATGCTCGCGTTTTTATCACTGTTTACCACATAGAAAAGGTCTGCACTGTCGAGGCCACACCAAGGCGCGCGAAGGATAGCAAGCCAAGCAATTTTGTCAGCGGGATTGATCAATGCTCGTAGCAAAGCGATTAGATCGCTAATGATTGTGAGCGTGCTGAGACGGTCTATGTCAGTGGCGAGCCAGTCGATGCCTTCGGCTCTGAATTCGGCGACGATGTGTTTAAACTGAGTGCGTGTTCTCGCGAGTATTGCTATCGAAGCGCTCGGGTCATCCGCTTTCAATTGTTTAACTCTTTCCGCTATTTTTTTCGCCTCGAGACTCTTTGCTTCAGGCAAGCGCTCGCTTTCGGGGTAGCTAATCCATGTCGCGCTTAAGGGTGCGATTGTTAATGCCTCGCGGCCAGCAACTGAATTTGAGTAGCGAACAGCACCTTGAGAGATATTCTCATGCTCAGGAAAAGCCTGTGAAAAAATTTGATTTATCTTTCGTACCAAAGGCGCTTGAGAACGAAAATTCATCGTTAAATCGAGCGGTAATACGGGATGGTCGTCGATGCCATTGGCGCGTACATTCAAATAGATACCGACATTCGCATTACGGAAATTGTAGCAAGACTGCATCGCATCGCCGACCACGAAAAGCGTTCGACCATCCCCGGGCGTCCATCCGCTAATCAGTCGCTTAATAAGCTCGATTTGGCGCTCAGAGGTATCTTGAAATTCGTCGATCAAGATATGCGAAAGTTTGCTGTCGAGCGCAAGAGCAAGCTCTGTGGGGCCGTCATAATCGGCGAGTGCAGCGACAGCGGCGCCGCCTGCTTGAGTGTGATCGATCACGCTGCGGCGTGTGAATTCTAGAATCAGCTCCTGGTTCAATCTGCGCAGCGTCTTGAGAAGTGCAGACAAGAGCGGCCATTGGTTATTAATGGACGCTGCGGAGGGGAGGCCTGTAAGTGTTTGTAACGAGTAACGGATTAATTCACCTTGCGGGCTTTCGGCGATTTCAGAGATGAGACTTTTGATTTCTTGAATCGCTTTAGTAGCAGTTTCCGTTAGCTCTTTCGGCACGTTCTTAGGATTAGGAAAGCCTTCTGTCACGGTAATACGTGCGCGCCAACTGCCTGATCCGGTCAAAAGCAGTCGTGTAAGCTGTGTCCAATGTTCTAGGTCTTCGCTACTGACCGTGGGCATCGAGGTGAGAGCAATTGGTCCAGGGCCATTTTTGGCTAACCAATGTTCAGACGTATAATTATTGAGTTGAATTAGGGTGGCCGCATAAGGCGCTAAATAATCGGCGAGTGACTCGAGCGTTTCGACTGCAAGCTCATCGATATAATTTTTTAGCGTATTCTGTGCATCGATGGGATTGGAAAGTAATGCCGAGAGAGAGTCCAACCACTGGTCTCGTTTATTCAATAAACTCAGCAGCAATGGTTCGATGCGTGATATGTCATTATCTAAATGAGAGAACAATGCTCTAACGCTCGCACCATCATCACTCTCATCTTCGAGTAACGACAGCGTCGCGGTGATAGCCGATTGAAAGAGTGGCGTGACGTCGGTCGTTACGCTCAAGTCTCCACCCACTCGCGAAGCGATGGGCAGTTGATTAGCTAGATAAATATTGAAACTGTCGATTGTCTGTATACGCAGCCTTCCCGGATGCCGGTCTAAGTTCCAGCCTTTCTCGGCATCTGCGTCGAGAACGCTGTTTGCTATGCGAAAATTTTGCCGTTTAAGGGAGTCCTTAATCGGGTTTTCTTCGCTGTTGCTCATTAGTAGAGTAATACTGTACTTGCTTCGGTGGTCTTTAGCCGCCAGCAGCGATTTAATAATCCTGTCGCGCATTTCCGATGCCGCTTTACGAGTAAACGTGATAGCTAGCACTTCCTCGGGCTCATCGCAGCGAGCTAAAAGGCTCATGTAACGCAGCGTTAGAAGCTCTGTTTTTCCTGAGCCGGCAGGCGCTTGTACGATGTAGCTGTTTTCGTGATCGAGCGCCATTTCGCGCTCGCCACTGTCCTCTACAACACCCGTCATACTTCTGCTCCATCGCTGTCGTCGTCTGCGTCAAATCCGTCATCTGCTCTTAGTGCGGTAATCCGGCAGACACTTTGTAGTCGGCAGTATTCACAGACTGTCGTTGACTTGATCGGGGCAACCCTCGACTCGCCCGCTACAAACTCTGCGCCAAGTTCATCGACCAGCGTTGCCCAGCTTGCCCTTTTCTCTGACCATTTTGCGGCGTCTGAAATTAGGTCTCGCTCAAGGGTTTTGTCTTTTGCAGTCGGCTTGCCTCCGGTCAGCGGGGCGATGCTCGGATCGAAGTTGGCGCCTCGTGCCAAAGCCTTGTAACCAACCGCTTTGAGATTAACCTGAGCGATAGCGAGTGCAGAGACATCGAGGTTTGCATCTCGCGTGACCGCAGTCGAATAGACTGGAAGCTGCATCTCTTCGGGCCGCGCGTGCTGAAGCGAGCTGATCGCCTTGATCGTGCTGCCAGTTTTATAATCGATTAGCGCAAAACTGCCATCATTGAGTTGATCGATCCGATCGATTTTTAGGCTAAGTTTTAGGCCCTGTAAGGAGAGGGTGAACTGTTTTTCAAGCGAGCTCGACGTGAAGTCACCGCGCTCACTGTCTCGAAGGATAAACCTCGTAAGCATTCGTTTGATGCGCGCAGACTCAATCTCTGAGAAAACAGGCCCCATCAACTCAGGCTGTTGTTTTTTAAGCTCCTCTACGGCAATCGCCACAGCCGCGTCTAGCTTCGTGTCTAATTCCTCTTCGCGGCTGCTTATTAAAGAGACAAGCGCTGCTTTATGCGGGATTTCGGCATACAAGTTTTCCAATGCCACATGAATCGCTTGGCCACGTTCACGGTGATCGAGGCCGTGTTTAAATGCGTCGAGCTCTTCGGTGTTGAGTCTCCTTTTAACAAAGGCTTGGAATGGGCATTGCGACTGAGAGGTGATCAGCGCTTGTCCGCCACGAATTTTTTCGATGCTCGAAACGGGCACTCGACGTTGGTCGAGAAACTCTTCTAACTCTCCCCTTTGGTCTGCACTTGGCGGTTTGTCTGCGTTGAGGGCAATGGCCTGCGCGGCGCCATTAAAGGGCAGACTCGATAATAAATTGCTGAGGCGGAATTCAGAATCGCCACCTTGTGAGAAATAGCTGGCGACGACACTCTTACTCACGTTTGAACACAATACTGCTAAATCGTTTCTAGCAGCCGAATATTGAAGCGAGGCATTAGAGCCTGGAATGTTTAGATCCCGTTGCAGCGCAGGCGGAATGAGCGGATTGGGGTGGGCGGCTTGTGGCCAGCTCTGATCGTCAAAACCGAGAAGCCACAGATGCGTAAAACTCATTCCAGCAGCCTCTGCCGGCGAATACAGCGAAAGCGCGCATTGCTGGCGGTAAACATTCTGCCCCCGATGCTCGTCTACAAGGCGTTGTAACGCGCCGAGCGCTGCATTGAGAGTCAGTGATCTGCCTAGTTCGCTGCTTTGTTCGAACGCGTTGAGTACAGTTTCCCAAGCATTGAGTGACGCCTTTTCGATAAGTGAGTTTTTGTCACCAGGCCAGCCAAGGAGGGCGAGTTGATCGCGGAAAACGCTAGCCCATGCACGCGCCGTGGTCTTGGTTTCGGCTGACCGAAGAAGAGTGCGGGCGTCGAGCATGGCGTTGTGTAATAACGGGCATGCATAATCTTTTTCATTCGCCCCTGTGATTCTGGTGATCGCGTGGCGACGAGTGCTAGCCTGCAATCGGCGCCTGAGGACTCGTTCGCACCTGATTCTCTGCTCGGATTCTTCCTTTGCCCCGATAACAAAAGGTGATCTCAGCAATCTGCAAAAGTCGACGAGCGATTGCCGCTCTTTATTGAGCCCCAGTAAGAGTAGTGCATCCTTGGCTAGTGCGGTGTCGGACAGTGTGGTGCCGGTGTTGCTCGAGTTTATCAGATGGGGCTTTTCTATAATGTGGAGGAATGCGTTTTGGTCATAGCCGCGGCGAAGCGCACGCTCGAGATCTTGCTGCACGTTTGCAGGTGCCGGCGTTATGATACCGATATGAGCGCCAGGGTCTTTTTTTTGCAGCATCAGTGCCCAATTAGCCGCGGCTTGGATTTCGTTAGCCTGCTCTTTGAATTCGGTCCTGTAAGCAGTCACGTTGTTTGTAGCCAGAAGATCGTTCGGCGTTTCTGAAAACCGGCTTTCATCGAGCGTCAGAAACCCGCGTAACGAAGTGTGTTCGGATAGACGCTCGAACAGGGCGCGATAATTTGCCGGCGTTTCATAGAAATTGAGAGTCGCTATATCGCCGAGTAATTTCGCGCTCGAAGCGTCTAATTTCTGGGCGAGTAGGGAGGTCGCCTCGACCAAGGTTATGCGTCCTAAGGCGTCACATCGCGATAAAAAATGGGTTTGCCATGTATTAAAAAGTGCGACATCGTCGAGATAATCATACTCTTGTAGCCAGTGCACACTGCTGTCGGCAGAGGCGCGGCGAAGATCTTGAAAAGCGCGCGAGGCAATGCGCGCCATTGCGGAGGCGTCGATAAGAGGATGCTCTTCGCGTGTCTCCTCTACGGCTTCTAGCCAGAGCTCTCTTTCGAGGCCTGGTTCCAGTATGTCCAAGTCGACATAGGGGCGTAGTCCGCGTGTCGAAAGCATTTCCCACACTTGCGCGATCCAGATGTCGACAGGAACAACATTGGGCTCGCGCCAGCTTGTAGTGGCGGCTGCACTGCCAAACGCTTCGAGGACAGACGCGGCAAGACGATAGTTTGGGGTGAGTAACGTAATGCCCGAGTCGAGGGCTCTCCGGAGTGTGTCGTCTAATTTGAATCGAGTTATGGCCATGCGCTTCGTGCCGCCTAGTTTAGGTTACTTCTTGTGACTTAGGTTTGTAGCTGATCGAACTCGCTTGCCCATTCGAGGAATGTGTCGCTGTCGCCCTTAAACACAACGCGTTGCGCTTTCTTTGTCATCTGATACTCGTACATCGGGTCGTAATAATCGACAAGTAATCCTCGTATCCATGCGCGATGCTGATCATGGTCGTTATTGCTAGTGAGAGCCGCAGACATGATGTCGCGCAGAGCCGAATGACGCTCGCCTCCGAGTCGCTTTTTTATTCTATCCAAACTAGCAAGGAGAGACTCCGAAAATAAAGAGTCTCCTTGCACCGGGTCTAGCCGCCTGAAATCCGTAAGGTTAGACACAATATAATCGTTAAGTATTGTCTCAACCCGAAAATCCAACGACTCTTCTACGCGAACGATTGGCGCGACGCTCATTGCACGATGCAGTTCTAGAGGGAGGGAGATCGACCCGATCGCTCTGCTTTCATCCTCAAGAAAAAGTGTCGCTCCGCCCTCGCGCTCTTGTCTCAATAAATCGAGAGCTAATAGATTTTCAAATACGCTTTGAGCGGGCTGTGCTGACACGCGCCTGCCGAATGCCGAACCGCGATGATTGGCGAGACCTTCGAGATCGACCGAGCGCGTGAGGTTGTTGATCAGGTGAGTTTTACCCGTTCCGGTTTTTCCCGCTACGATTATGATCTTTTTTTCGCTTGCGACCCGTATTGTCGTGCTCAGCAAATGACGGCGCAGGGCTTTGTATCCTCCGCTTATCAATGGACGCTGCAATCCGCTTTCGGCAAGCCATTTTTGTACAGTCTGAGACCTCAGGCCTCCTCGAAAACAAAGTATTACCGCCGTTGGGTTGTCTGCTATAAAGCGTACCCAAGCAGTCATTCTTTCTTTTTTAGTATCACCGGAAACGAGCTCAGTGCCTAACGTGATCGCTGCCTCTTGCCCTTTCCGTTTGTAGCAAGTGCCGACCTCCGCCCGTTCTGCATCGTTTAGCAAAGGCAGGTTGACCGAGTGAGGGATATGCCCATCGTGGTATTCACATTCGGCTCTTACATCGATCAGTGGGGTTGAATTAAGTAAAAGTTCGGTGAAGCGATCGGCAGGTATTTGCGCTAGTTTTCCGGCCTTAGGTTTAGGGATATCCATGAGTCTTCGGTCCGTCTGGCTGCCTGCGATTCTTAGTCTTGCAGTGTAACAGCTCTATGCTAAATTGGAGAGCAATTGGGGGTGTGTCTGGTGCGCCGAATACGTCGCCAAATACGAGAAGCAGTAGAAAATTACGGCAAAAAAACGGGAGAGGCGCTCATTAAAAACTTAGCAGCAGATAAAATTAAGTCGATAGCAGCGGCTGCGGAATCCGGTGATTGGCGCGGCGCGGCGCCTGTGCATTTGTGGAATCCTCCCTTCTGTGGAGACATCGATATCGAGATCCGTCGGGATGGCAGTTGGTGGCATGAAGGTCGCCCGATCAGGCGTAAAGGTATGGCAGAGCTGTTTGCCTCTGTTCTCTTGTTTAACGAAGGGGAGTACTTTCTGGTAACCCCCTTTGAGAAAGTGCGCATGCGAGTCGAAGACTGTCCGTTTCTGCTGACCACGCTCAGGGTTGAAAATGCCGGTGACGCTTCGACGCAGACGCTCTATTTACGCACAAGCCTCGGCGAAGAGGTTGCGATCGGCGCGGAGCATCCATTGTTTATCGGTGCTGATAGCAGCGGAAACGCTGAGCCTCATCCTACCGTAAATGTGAGAGCGGGACTGCTGGGCTTGGTTTCGCGATCGGTGTTCTATCAGCTGGCAGAGCTGGTTGTTAATCGAGCTGATACTGCTGTTGAGAGTGCTGTTGAGAGTACTGTAGATTGTGCTGCAGATAGTGCGGCAGGAAAGATAGGCGAACACTCAACTCATAGTCTTGGCATTTGGAGTAGCGGAGTATTTTTTGCTTTGGCATAAAATGGTTTTTCGCGACACGCACACACAATTTTTCTCGCGCCGCGCTATTGGCAATACGCTGTCATAAATGCTCTCGTTATTTGACCTGAGCCACCAAAAGCGGCATGATTAGCGGCTGTTTTAAGGCGCTGAGGGCAGTGTCTTAACCCCGCAGAACGCCGCGGATCAACTTGTATACTCTGCTGTATACCACCTCGTAAATCAGACCGAAGCCTGCTTTGAGTGCAGCTTCCAATGGGAGAATCCATGAAGGTTCTTGTAGCTATTAAGCGCGTCGTCGACGCATATGTAAAAGTTCGAGTGAAGTCAGACGGGACAGGTGTCGACCTCGCCAATGCCAAGATGGCAATCAATCCTTTCTGTGAAATTGCCGTTGAAGAGGCTATCCGCATGAAGGAAGCCGGAACTGCGGATGAGGTTATCGCGGTATCGATTGGTGCGACACAGTGTCAAGAGCAGATACGCACTGCGCTCGCGCTCGGCGCCGACCGGGGCATTCTTATTGAGAACGATGAAGCGCTTGAACCCCTCGCCATTGCCAAACTCCTGAAAGCGGTTATAAAGAAAGAGGGTATAGACCTCGTTATTCTCGGTAAGCAATCGATCGATACCGATAATAATCAGACGGGCCAAATGCTTGCCGCGCTCTGCGATTGGCCACAAGGTACTTTTGCCTGCAACGCCGAAGTCCGCGAGGGTAAAATTGAAGTAACGAGAGAAATCGACGGTGGTGAGCAAACAGTGCTCCTGGATCTACCGGCAGTGTTAACCACAGACCTGCGACTGAACGAGCCCCGTTATGCCTCATTACCTAACATTATGAAGGCGAAGAAAAAGCCAATCGATACAACAACTCCTGCCGAACTTGGCGTGGATGTCAGCTCTAATCTTAAGACGCTCAGCGTCGAGGCGCCTGCCGAACGGTCTGCAGGAATCATGGTTGAGTCGGTCGACGAATTGGTCGCAAAGCTTAAAACCGAAGCCAAAGTAATATAGGTGGAAACGATGACAACATTAGTAATAGCCGAACACGATAACGCGAGTATTAAGTCTGCGACGCGCAATACAATTACTGCGGCAGCAGAGCTAGGCGCAGAGATAACCCTTTTAGTCGTCGGTACCGACTGTCAAGCGGCAGCTAACGAAGCCGCATCGATCGCTGGCGTTGCCAAGGTTTTGGTGGCGGACTCTGCAGTCTACGCGCAT
>Ga0233426_10003298_pt1 | contig 12875 bp, 13 predicted proteins | sample SI_118_April2016_6_FD_179875 | JGI IMG/M metagenome (GOLD analysis project Ga0233426, IMG submission 179875) | Seawater microbial communities from Saanich Inlet, British Columbia, Canada - SI_118_April2016_10_MG | ecosystem: Environmental > Aquatic > Marine > Inlet | place: Canada: British... | reverse complement strand
AAATCTCATTTCGACCAGTTTTTTATCAATATAGTGTTAAAACTGGTCGAAATTATCTCATTGAGCACCGCTCAAATCCAATAAAATCAGTTGCTTATAGGTTTTTCAGGTTCGACTAATTAACCCTTCTCTGGGTTCTTTTGCGGTGCCGTTAAAACGATCTTCTGATCGTGCGTCTAAAATGTTGATGTGTTTTTGCTCGATAGCTGCGGTCATGTCATCCATGTTTTTTACATATTCTGTTTTTAAATGAGCCGTAAAGTTGCCAAGCGTTTTTATCGTTTTTATCGTTTTTATCTTTTTTATGTTCGGTTCATCTATGCAAGATTCAACCATTCCATTATGTGCAAGCCATTCAGGTAAACCGCCATTTAATACGGCGCATTGTGTATGCCCCATTGTGGTAAACATCCACCATCCTCTTGGCGCAGAAAAAATACCGGCGCTGTCATAAATCACAATCACGCTATCTTGGTTGATCCCCAACGCTTGAGCTTTTTTCGTAAAGATCTCGGAGGAGGGCAACATATGGGGTAAGTCTGATGATGAGTCAGCGAATTGGTGGTTGAAGTCAAAAAAGTGCGCATGAGGAATATGTTTTTCTTTAAATTCTTGAGAAGCATCTCTGTCTGTGCCGGGCATATGTGCGCTTGCATCTAAGATGATCAGTTGTGGGTGATCAATATTGTCTGCTAGCCACTTGGTATCAACTAAAGCGCTGGGTAAGGTGAGTGTTGACATGATGCTTCTGTCCTATAAAAAGTACTTTGCCGATATTGAAGGCATTCGTTTATCGGCCTATATGTTTTTTCTCGGTGAGCTACAGCTGAGCAAAGGCTTTTTCAGCAGCATCCAATGTGGCTTGAATATCGACATCACTATGAGCAATCGACATAAAACCGGCTTCATAAGAGGCTGGCGCTAGATAAACACCCTCTTCTAACATTAAATGAAAAAATTGATTAAATCGTGGAATGTCGCAGTTCATGACTTGTTGATAATTCGTCACTGGTTTTTGATCGCTATGTTCTTTTAAAAAGAAAAAGCCAAACATCGAACCGACATGGTTGGTGGTAAAAGGAATGTTGGCGGCATCGGCGCGTTCTTGCAGGCCTTTCACCAACGTATCAGTTTTGGCAAATAGATCATCATAAAAATCAGTCTGGGTTAACCCTTCTAAGTTGGCGAGACCGGCGGCCATAGCGACAGGGTTGCCGGATAGTGTGCCTGCTTGATAAATAGGCCCTATAGGCGCGATTTGATCCATAATGCTTTGCTTTCCTCCAAATGCTCCCACTGGCATACCGCCCCCCATCACTTTGCCTAATGTGATTAAGTCAGCATCTACCTGATAGCAGCCTTGTGCTCCTTGGGGATGAACGCGAAAGCCGGTCATGACTTCATCAAAAATCAATAATGCACCGCTATCATCACAAACCTTGCGTAACGTGTGTAAAAAATTATTCACAGGAGGAATACAGTTCATATTGCCGGCAACGGGTTCAACAATCACACAAGCTATTTCGTCGCCTATCTCCGCAAAAACCTGTCGTACTTGTTCGCTGTCGTTATAGTTTAGGGTGATGGTATGGTCTGCAAGGCTGCTCGGTACACCCGGGGAACTCGGTACGCCAAAGGTGAGTGCGCCAGACCCTGCTTTTACTAATAATGAGTCAGAATGGCCGTGGTAGCAGCCTTCAAATTTAACAATTTTGTCGCGGTTGGTTGCGCCTCTTGCTAAGCGAATAGCACTCATTGTGGCTTCTGTGCCAGAGTTAACAAATCGCACTTTATCCATATTAGGAATGATGTCGCAAATACGGTCGGCGAGCTCGGTTTCTAATTGCGTGGGCGCGCCAAAGCTCAGCCCATCTAGCGCGCGCTCTCTTACGGCTTCTACGACCGGCGGATAAGCGTGGCCTAAAATCATCGGCCCCCATGACAATACATAGTCGATGTATTGTTTGTCGTCTTCATCATATAGGTAAGCACCTGTGGCGCGCTTAATAAAAATAGGTGTGCCGCCTACGGCTTTGAATGCACGTACGGGTGAGTTAACACCGCCGGGAATATGTTGTTGGGCTTCGGAAAATAATTGTTCTGAACGGCTCATGTGTTGTCCTAATAATACGTAAAAAATCGGTTTGCGCGTAACAGTAATATTACGCTTGATATTGCTGAATAGTTTGGTTTTTTATTTGCTATTGGACGCCCTACCAATAAGGCTTAACCACCACCAAACAAACGGTAATCACTAAGAGTAATACGGGAAATTCATTAAACCAGCGATAGAAAATATGTGAGCGCTGATTATTTTCGGCGCCAAATTGTTTCCAGAGGTAAATGCAAGCAAAGTGGTAGAGCACTAACATACCCACCGCTGCTATTTTTACCCAGAACCATGAGGCTGATTGGTAGTAATCCCAGTTATAGGATGCTAACCACACGCCTAGAACGAGTGTGGCGATCATTGACGGGTTGCCAATGCCACGGATGAGCTTTCGCTCCATGATAATAAAACGATCTTTGCTGATTTTATCTTCGCTCATCGCGTGGTATACAAATAAACGTGGTAGATAAAATAGCACGGCGAACCAGCAAATCACTGCGATAATGTGAAACGATTTAATCCATAACATACGGTTTGTGCCTGATTTTATTAAGCTTAAGTGCGCTGTTTTATTTGTGCCTCACGTTACAGAAAGTCACCACTATTGGCAATAGTACGCGCAATGGCTTCTCCGGTAGAGCAATGGTTGCACGTTATATTTGATAATGAGTATTGATCGCTTGGCGAGTTATGATGCCCAAAATAAGAGTGTTTGGTTGATTTTTTATTCGTGGTCTATGTTGCGTGACGGTAACCGGGGGAATCACATACAGCGCATCTGTTTGTGTCTTTTCCATGACTTGTTTGGCTTCGTACAGTGTGGCTAATGAGTGAATGGAGGCGAGTGTCATTCGTTGGGCGGGTATATTGAGCAAGTCAATTTTTTGTTCGGTAAGTATCTCTGGTTTATTTTCATCATCAGATTGTTGGCTAATATAAGTGGCAAGATCAGCCGCTTTTAATAGTACTTTTGGTGACTCGTAGGCCATCCTCTCTTCATCGCTATTGTTAGCACTATCATTGTTGGAAGATAGATGAATAACAATCCATAGAGGGTTGTCTGTCAGCGCTTTTTTAGCAGTAACACTTGTTACAAATTGTTCACACTGAACCATCGTGGTATTCATGACGCTAGCCACGCCGATGTTACTCAGAATTTGATGGGTTGGACTGGAATCTAAGGATGTCCCTTTCGCACGCAATTGTTCAATGAAAATACCTTCGCATTTAAAGAGCAGCCGTGTGGTGATGCAAGAAACCACAATGATGAGCATGCTGGGAAAAATTAACGATGGGTTATACGTCAGCTCAAGTACGGTCATTAATGCGGCTAATGGCGCATTAATGACCGAACCCATCATGGCGGCCATACCTAATAAAACATAAAACCCTGTATTACTAACGTTATCGGGAAAAATGCCATTAATCAGTGTCCCAAGAATGGCGCCTACACAGGCGCCAATAAATAGTTGAGGTCCAATTAAGCCGCCGGGCATACCCATTGCCACGCTGAAGCTAGTGACGATTATTTTCACGATCAGAATAATGCATAAGGTATGAATAGCGAGGTGGCTGTTCAGTAAAAGATTTATCGTGTCGTATCCTAAACCTAAAACTTCGGGCGCCACTAATGCGGCGCAGCTAGTGAGGAGACCGGCGAGTATGATTTTTATGGTGGTGGGATAGTGTGAAAAACGCATAAAAGCTAACTGTAAGCGCATGTAAATTGTAGCGATAACCCCGATAATAAATCCTGCCGCAACCATTAATGCTAGCTCCCACAAGCCATGCATGGGGAAGCCACTAAAGGTAAATAACATGTCTTCACCAAAGACTATACGTGTGATTAGCGCACCGCATACCGACGCCATCATAATAGGAATAAAGCCGACGATGCTGTAACTCATCAGTACCACTTCCATTGCAAAAATAACGCCCGCAATGGGAGTGTTAAATGACGCCGCAATGGCTGCTGCGACGCCACAGCCAATGAGTGTGCGTAAGCTATTATGTGGCAGACGGCACCATCGCCCAAAAGCGCTAGCCATACCAGCGCCTAAGTAGACGGCAGGCCCTTCTCGACCAACGGATTGGCCGCTAATGAGGGATATAGCAGAAGCAAAAAATTGTACCGCCACATTGGTCAGAGGAATGTTTCCTTGATAATTATGGAAGCGTTCAAGGACATCCCCCACACTTAAGTCGCTATTTTTTTTGGGAAGATAATAAAAAATAATAGCCAAGATTAGCGCGCCAGTGATGGGGAATAAAAACGCTTGCAGCGGAGATAGCGCTTCAAAGTTTTCGATATGTACAGGCAGTAGCGCGTAGAGTGTGCTTTCAATCAATAATCGGAAGCCCGTGACCAGTCCACCCGCTAATAGACCGATAACAATACCGACTAATGTGAGCTGTGGTAATGCGTCGATTTTGTGCAAGCTTAGACGAAAGTGTTGCCAGTGTTTATTGATCCAGCGTCTGAGGGAGTTGCCTTTAGCGCTTTTTTTCAAGTTTGCTTACTCATAAATAGTATATTTTAAGAGCCTAATTGATGTGCGTGCTTTGTGATGTGGGTGTGATTGATTTATTATAGCTTTTTTAACAGATTATTCGTCGGTTGAGTGTATTTATGATAAAAGTGGGAATTGTTGGTGGTACAGGTTATACCGGCGTTGAGTTATTGCGTTTACTGGTGAGTCATCCTCATGTTGAATTGACAGTGATTACATCACGTTCTGAAGACGGTGTTGCAGTTGCTGATATCTACCCTAGTTTACGTGGACACTGCGATTTGCAGTTCAGTGTGCCTGATAACAAAACTTTATCACAATGTGATGTGGTGTTTTTTGCCACGCCCCATGGTGTCGCTCATAAACTGGTGCCAGCGCTATATGAGAGTGGTGTTAAGGTGATTGACTTGTCGGCAGATTTTAGACTTCAAGACGCTGAGCTTTGGTCAGAATGGTACGGGCAGCCACACGGTTGTGAGACTTTGTTGCCTAAAGCGGTGTATGGTTTGCCAGAAATGAATAGAGCTGCGATTAAAGAGGCGCAGCTAGTAGCCTGTCCGGGTTGTTACCCTACTTCGGTTCAATTGGGCTTCTTGCCTTTAATAGAAAATAATTTGGTCGACCCTGAGTACTTAATCGCTAATGCGGCAAGTGGTACTAGTGGCGCTGGGCGCCAAGCGAATATCGATACTTTACATTCTGAAGTGAGTGATAGTTTTAAAGCTTATGCGTCGGCGGGGCATCGTCACCTTCCAGAAATAGTGCAAGGTCTGAATCTGATGCAGTCACCTGATCAAGCAAAGGCGAAGTTGACTTTTGTGCCGCATTTGCTACCCATGGTAAGAGGTATTCATTCGACCCTTTATGCACGCTTGCGAGTGGATACGGCAGCTGATTTGCAAACACTCTTTGAAGAGCGTTACGCCAACGAGCCTTTTGTTGATGTAATGCCTGCTGGCTCTCATCCGCAAACACGTTCGGTTAAATCTTCTAACATGTGCCGTTTGGCTGTAGTAAGGCCTCAAGGTGATGATATGGTTGTGGTAATGTCAGTGATTGATAACCTAACGAAAGGTTCTTCAGGACAGGCCATACAAAATATGAATATTATGTGTGGCTTTGATGAAGATGAAGGTTTACGCCAGGTAGCGCTTCTACCTTAATTGATATGCTTTACTGTACTCATTATAAATATTGTAGTTAACCATGTTAGTTAACCAAGGATCATAAGGATCGCTATGCCCCCAGTAGAACCCACTCCAGAATATGATTTGGCGGTTGTCCCTTATAGGCCTTACCGTCCGTGGTTGTTAGGTATGATAATTGTGTCAGTCATCGCTGTGTTGACATTGTTGGGTTATTACAGCGGCCATTATCGTGGATCTGTATTAGAAGGTAGTGCGATTGCTGAGCGAGATCGGTTGCAGCAGGCATATGCCGATGCAGAAGTTAATATTCTAGAACTAAAGCAACGTGTAGCAAATCTAGTGTTAGGTTCTGAAGTTGATCGCAAGGCCACTGAGCAGGTTAGAGGGGAGGTGGTCGAGTTAAAAAATCGCATAGCCGAGCTTGAGCGAGACAACATTTTTTATCGAGATCTTATGCGGCCAGAAAGTGATGATCAGGGTGTTTCTGTCGTAGCGCCAGTACTCACTACATACCCCGGTATTCCTAATGCTTATGATTATAAAATGGTGGTTAAGCAGCAGTCAGCTAATCGATCACAAGTGGTTGGATATTTAGAATTTACGCTAATAGGGGTGAATGCAGAGGGTAAAGCGAAGCGTTTTTCTCTTTATCAGCTATCATCAAGCATCACTGCTGAAAAAATTAAGCTAAACTTTAGATACTTTCAGCGGCTAGAAGGGCAGTTAATTTTGCCAGAAGCGTTTACCCCAGAGCGTATAGAGCTAAAAATTGTCTCTCTGAAACCCAAAAAAGCACTAATCGAAAAAACCTTTAACTGGATAATAACAAAGAGCGAGTAAGTGGTATGTTCGGCAAAAAAGAAAAAAAGACAGCTTTTGCTGCAGGTGGAACAACTCTCATTTCTAAAAGTACGGAGATTGTTGGCGATGTTCATTTCTCTGGAACGTTAATGATTGAGGGGCATATTAAAGGTAATGTGTACGCACAAGATGCTGATAATGCACAAGCCCGAGTGCTAGAAAGTGGCAAAGTAGAAGGCGAGATTCGTGTGCCTAGCTTGGTCATTAATGGCACTGTCACGGGTAATGTTTACTCAAGCAAGCATATTGAGTTAGCGTCCAAAACCGTCATTAATGGTAATGTACATTATGCATTAATCGAAATTGTTAAAGGGGCTCAGGTGAATGGGAGTCTTGTTTATACGACTAAGCAGGATGTATTAAAACCGAAAAAGGTCGCTCCATCGACGCCAGTTCCAAGTAATCCATCGCCACTAGCTAATGATACCGTTCCAAGCAAAGTATAATACTTGACTAAAATACTGGGTGATGCGCATAATGGGTGAGTTATCAAATGCATCGCCTATTTCCTATGGCGCTTATGGTTTTATGTTCTACACAACAGTCTACGAGGTTTAACGTTCAGCATGAATGCCCCTGAAGTATTTACTCCCCAGCCTATTATGGTATCCGACAGCGCTGCTAATAAGGTGAAAGACCTATTGGAAGAAGAGGGAAACTTCGATCTTAAATTGCGTGTTTTTGTTACCGGAGGTGGTTGTTCAGGTTTCCAATATGGTTTTACGTTTGATGAGCTAGTTGCGGATGATGATGCAGTTATTACCAAAGATGAGGTTAAAGTGTTGGTAGACAGTATGAGCTATGCTTACTTGGTTGGTGCGAAAATTGACTACAAGCAAAATCTAGAAGGTTCTAAATTCGTTGTTGAAAACCCTAATGCAGAAACGACCTGTGGCTGCGGCTCTTCTTTCTCTATTTAATTCCATTGTGACTATTCGAGCACCAAGTGTTTTCTTGGTGCTTCTTCTTGTACCTTTTTCGGTAGTTGTTTTTGCTCAAACAGATGATCCTTTGCTGTCAGAAAATGCTAATGGTTATGTGGCGCGTATTTTGAGTGATTCTCCTGACGAGGTGGCGAATGCTTTAGAGCGCGTTGAAAAGTTGTATACCGAAGGTAGGCTGCCGCAAGGTGCTAATCCCATTGCCATTATTTTACATGGTCCAGAAGTAGAGATTTTCTTTAAAGATAATTATGATGAATATAAGAGAATTGTTGATCTAGCTGCTCGCTTAAGTGCGTTTGGGTTGGTCGATGTGCGTGTATGTGAAACCCAGTCAGGTATTATGGGGCGTAGTCGTACTAGTATTCACTCTTTCATTGGGACGGTTCCCTTCGGCCCAACAGCGGTTAAGCGCTTATTGGATCAACAGAACTACGTATATTTTTAGTGCGTAAGACGTAATGGTCTAAGCAAAATATACCCCACCTAAAATAACGTCATTCTTGGCGCCTGTTGCCGACGGTAAATTACCGGAGGCTCTATTCATGGTTTGTTTAGCAAACCAAGCAAATGCCGTTGCTTCGACCCAGCTAACTTCAATCCCTATTTTTGCTGTTGTCGCTAAATCTCGGGGTGCTACATAATCAGCGAGCTTTTCCATTAGTGCTTTGTTTTGTGAGCCGCCGCCGCAAGCGTATACTGTCGCGTTTTTATGTGGGTCTACTTTGTCGATATCTTGTGCGATAGTTTTTGCGGTAAGTGCCAATAGAGTCGCTTGGATATCGGCAGCAGAGGGAGTGGTTTTTAGTTGGTCTAGGTGTTGTTCTAACCATGCCAGATTAAAATATTCTCTGCCGGTGCTCTTCGGAGCTGGTGAAGAAAAGTAGCTATCCTTGATCAGTGTTCTCAGTAGTTCATTGTGGCAGTGACCCGTTTTGGCCCAGTCCCCATCCTTATCAAAGCGTTGATGTTGATGTTTTAGGCACCACGCATCCATTAATGTGTTTGCGGGACCGGTATCGTACCCAATAATTCCACCATCTTTTGGTAAGTAACTAATATTTGCAATACCGCCCAAATTGACGATAAGTCGGTCATCTTGCTTGGACTGAAAAGCTGCACGGTGAAAGGCGGGTACTAGGGGGGCGCCTTGCCCGCCTGCAGCAATATCACGTCGCCTAAAGTCCGCAACAGTAGTAATGCCTGTCATCTCCGCAATAAGATTAGGATCTCCTAGCTGTAAAGAGTAGCCCTTCACACTTTTTGTTGTTGGGTAATGTCGTACCGTTTGCCCGTGACTACCGATGGCTTTAATTGTGGATAAAGCAATATCGGTCTGTTGGCAAAGTGCTTTAATGACTTTGGATGAGATGAGGGCAATATCGAGATCGACTTGGCGTATCAGCGCTATTTCGTCTTCGCCAGATGATGTGAGTTGTTGAACTTGCTGCCGAATATGTTCAGGTAATGCGATGGAGTAGGTGCTATGTATTATTGGTGTATCGTCAGGATCAAACTGGACTAATACCGCATCTAATGCATCGACGCTTGTTCCTGTCATTAGTCCAATATAATATTCGGTCATCGTTAATTGGCGCTGATTGCGTCGTTCTTTTGTGGTGTTTCTGTTGATAGCGCTAATGTTGTGCTGTTAGTGAACTCGTGCATTTGTGCAACCAGTGGTTGGGTTTGTTGTTTGAAATTAGTGAGTAATGACTTTGGTATCGACTCTGCTTTGGGGAGCTCAACACGCACTGGGTTTCTTACTACGCCATTTTTGTAAAATTCATAGTGTAAGTGCGGGCCAGTAGCTAAACCAGATTTTCCTACATAACCGATAATTTGTCCTTGTTTGACTCTTGTGCCTGTTCGGATACCTTTGCCATATTTGTGCATGTGCGCGTATAGGGTTTTGTAGCTTTGCCCGTGACGTATGACGACAGTTCTTCCATAGCCACCTTTGACGCCTGCAAATTCAACTTTGCCATTACCCGCAGCCTTGATGGGGGTGCCAGTGGGTGCAGCGTAGTCTGTTCCTTTGTGTGCTCTGATGCGATTTAAGATCGGGTGTTTACGCTTTAAATTAAAATGAGAGCTAATGCGTGCAAAGTCAACGGGTGTGCGCAAGAAAGCCTTTCTCATGCTTTTGCCTTCAGGGGTGAAGTAGTTGGTGTTGTCATCGACATCCGTGTAGCGCACAGCTTTAAAGGTTTTGTTTTGATTGGTAAATTCGGCGGCTAGTATTGGCCCGTTACCTATTTTTTCTCCGTTAATGAAGCGTTCTTCGTAAAGTACTTTGAAAGAATCGTTGGTGCGAATATCTAGCGCGAAATCGATATCCCAACCAAAGATATTGGCTAGTTCCATTATGCTGCCTTGTTCTAGACCTGCTGCGGTGCCTGCTAAGAAGAGCGAACTAGTGATAGTCGCTTCTCTATAAGCGATATGGGTGTCGGGGGTGATGGCGATGCTGTTGTCAACAAAGCCTTTATCTGTTTTGGTGAACTCTATGTAATTGAGGCGGTTTTTTTGAAACTTTAGTCCCAGTAGTTCGCTACCCTCACTGATGTTAAATTCGACTCGTTGCCCTGGGTAAATTCTTTTCAAAGCTGCTGCACTTTTATTGCCGCTAAGGAATTTGTGTAGGGAGAGGTCGGAGAGGCCTGCTCGATTAAATAGAAAGGATAGGCTATCTCCGGGTTTAACAATTTCGGTGTGCCAGCTGTTAACGGGTTCTGTAATTGAGGTGGAGGCAGTTAATTCTGCGGCTGTTTCTGTCGACTTACTTTTTGCCGGTTTTATTAATTTGTTTGTTTTAGCTAGTGCAATCTGAGAAGCGCTTTTCGAGCCAGATGTCGGCGCTAGATTGGATGGGTGTAGCTGTAAAGCGATTGTTTGTGTCGTGCGTTCGGCTGTTTTATCCGAATATGTCGCCATTGTTGCAGCGAGCAATACGCAAGCAAGTCCGCTAGCCAGAAATAAGTGGCCTTTAGGAAAAAGAGCAACACTTTTTGAGGTGTCATCTTTTTTTATATTTCTTTTAGTAAATTCAAAGGGTTTCATTATAGTGTTGATATTTTGCTTTATGTTTCTTCAATTATTCAATGTTTGTAGGTAAATAGCAATGCTTCCCGATAATTTCTTTGCTGTTTCATGAGTTCCTTTGTTGTGTTTTCTTTCTTTTTTATGTGAGCTTGTTTTTATGGCGGTTTTAGGTATGGTATCGCCTATTTTTTGCGCCTGCTTTACGGGCAAAAACAATATCAATATATTTCATAATGAAGGGTTGAAGTGATGATGACGGGTGCGGATTTAATTGCAGATTTGCGGGCGAGAGGCTTGGTGGCTCAAATTACGCGAGAGGAGGCCTTCGAATCTTATTTGACAGAAGAGGCTCGTACTCTTTACTGCGGCTTTGATCCTACCGCCGATAGTTTGCATATCGGTAGTCTAGTGCCGCTGTTAACGCTCAGGCGATTTCAGTTGGCTGGTCATAAGCCTTTGGCATTGGTCGGAGGTGCTACAGGCTTAATTGGTGATCCTAGTTTTAAAGCGCAAGAGCGTAAGTTGAATACCCCGGATATTATTGAAGAGTGGGTAGAAAAGTTAAAACGACAAATTTCAGATTTTATTGATTTTGAGTGCGGTGAAGCCTCGGCAGAGGTTGTGAACAATCTTGATTGGACAAAAGATTTGAATATATTAGATTTTTTGCGAGATGTTGGTAAGCATTTTTCAATCAATAACATGGTGAATAAGGAATCCGTTAAGCAGCGCCTTGATCGTGACGGAGAAGGAATCTCTTTTACTGAATTTACTTATATGTTGCTACAGTCTTACGACTTTTCTGAGTTGTATCAGCGATACGGTTGTACATTGCAAATTGGCGGTTCTGATCAGTGGGGAAATATTACCGGCGGGGTAGATCTTGCGCGCCGACAGCATGGTGGGCAGGTGTTTGGCTTAACGATGCCGTTAGTGACAAAAAGTGACGGTACTAAATTTGGCAAAACAGAATCCGGTACAATTTGGCTTGATCCGCAAAAAACGTCACCCTATGCATTTTATCAATTTTGGGTTAATACGGCAGATGCTGATGTGTATACGTTTTTGCGCTATTTTACCTTCTTGGATGTTGCCGAAATAGAGGCGATAGAAGAGGTAGATAGGCAGGCTTCGGGTCGTCCTCAGGCGCAAAAAATATTAGCCGAGGAGGTGACTCGTCTTGTGCATGGTGAGGATAGTTTGTTAGCTGCTCAGAGAATCACGGAGGCATTATTCAGTGGTGGAGTTGATCAGTTGAGTTTGTCTGATATGCAGCAGTTACAGCAAGATGGGTTGCCTACCACTTCTTTAGAGGGGCTAGATTTATCCAAAGAGATATTAACTAATCTGTTGGTGTCCTCTGGCGTGGCAAAAAACGGTAAGCAGGTCAAGGATGCTCTTTCTCGGAATGCGATTGTGGTCAATGGTGTTCCAGTGCCGTCCAAAACAAGCGTTGGTTTAGATGGGGTGTTCTCGCTGGCTAGTGCTCGTTATGCCCGTTTCTTTGTTGTTCGATTAGGCAAAAAAAACTACCATCTATTCACGCTTTAGTTTATTTGTCTTCTGTTGATCGCTTGTCTAGCGGTTCTTGGTAAGTAGTCTAGAATTAGATTGAAGGCAGTTAACTATTTATTGGTGGGGTCGTGTGTCCGAAGAGATTAAAACTGAAAGCTTAGTGCCCAGCGAAGGTGGGGATGATAAAGGTGATGCTAAGACTTCTGCCCGGCAGAGAAAGAGTCCTCGTTTTAAAGTTGACTGGCCTTCTCGTGCATTGCTTCCTGGTAAGCGTATTATCGCTATTCGGACTAAGGATGCGTCTTTAGGCGGGGTGGGTTTTGAGTCTGGAGAATCGATGGCGGTAGGTTCGGAGGTTAATATAGAGTTGACTCCGTGGGTCGGTGGTAGGGAGTATGTTATTAGGGCGAAGTGTGTGATTACCTATAATATGTTGCTTGCTGATAATGCTGGGTTTAGTCATGGGGTGAGGTTTACTTATGTGCCGCCTGAGCAGTTAGATAATTTGAAGATGGTGCTTAAATCTCTCGAATGATGTAAGTGTTGTAAATTTTGCCTGTTTTCTGGTCGTTCTTTGTGTGCTCTCTTTTTCTTTTGTCGAATTCCATTCAAATGTTAAAAATAGCGCTTGCGCGAATGAACTGCGTCCGTATAATGCGCGGCTCGCTTGTCAGCAATGGTAAGTGGGGTGTTTGTATTTATCTTTTTTTATATTGTTTTGTTGGTGTTTTGCATTGATTTCAAA
>Ga0233426_10003295_pt1 | contig 12880 bp, 4 predicted proteins | sample SI_118_April2016_6_FD_179875 | JGI IMG/M metagenome (GOLD analysis project Ga0233426, IMG submission 179875) | Seawater microbial communities from Saanich Inlet, British Columbia, Canada - SI_118_April2016_10_MG | ecosystem: Environmental > Aquatic > Marine > Inlet | place: Canada: British... | reverse complement strand
TCTATAATTCCAAACAATCGTTCACGGTCAGCGAACATATAAAACACAGGAGACATTTGGCCGACGTCTTGAACAAAAGTCCCATAAAATACTAGGTGACTAGAAATCCTGAACAGCTCAGACAGCATAATACGAATAATCTTGGCGCGTTCTGGCACCACTACGCCCCCGAGCATTTCCACTGATTGAATATAGGCTAAGTTATTCATAACCCCGCCAAGATAATCAATTCGGTCTGTGTAGGGAATGTAGGTATGCCATGTTTGGCGTTCACCCATTTTTTCAGCGCCGCGATGGTGATAACCAATATCAGGGACCGAATCAATAATTACCTCGCCATCTAATTGCAGCGCAACCCGAAATACTCCATGGACACTGGGGTGGTTCGGACCCAGATTGAGGAACATATATTCACTATCTTCAGTCGCCTTTTCCATACCCCATTCTTCAGGGCGAAAACGTAGCGCCTCCTGTTCTTTAGCAACCCGTTCAGGACCCATCTCAAAAGGCGCCATCTCGGTGGCTCGCGCTGGGTGATCTTTGCGTAAGGCATGACCCTCCCACGTCGGCGGCAGAAGAATTCGATAAAGAGTGGGGTGACCATCAAAGACGACACCAAACATGTCCCAGGCCTCTCGCTCATACCAATTGGCATTAGGCCAAATACTAATAATCGTTGGAAGATGAAGATCGGACTCATTCAACGCCACTTTGATTCGAATATCAGCATTGCGTTCCATAGAGAGTAGCTGATAAACAACAGTAAAATCTGAAGCAGGTTGGCCAGACCGATGTTGTCGGGTGCGCTCATCAATCGCGAACAGATCATAGAGCATTGAAAACTGCGGCTTTAGGAACCGCAAAACGTCAGACAATAGAGTTCTAGGCACCCATAGTGTCAGAATGGAGTCGGCCGTAGGTTGAACAGTAAACTGTTGCTGTCCAAACTGGCGATACAAGGTTTCTTCTACTTGGCTATGAACCATGGATTCAGCCGTCTGCATTTAACCCTCTCAGATTGTTATTGGGACCCTATGTTTTTGTCGGTTCCCTTAATTCTGTTGCCTGAATGCGTTGCGCGGTAAGTTCATCACGCTTGCTGATTTTGGCTGGCTTGACGATCGTTTGATCCCCAGCGGCCCAGGTAATGGGGCGTCGCTCCTTGCCTATCGATTCTTGAAGCATTATCAAACCCTGCATAAGAGCTTCTGGGCGTGGCGGGCAACCGGGGACATATACATCTACCGGAATAAATTTATCTACACCTTGTACCACAGAATAAATATCGTACATACCGCCCGAATTAGCACATGACCCCATCGAAATAATCCATCGAGGCTCTAATAACTGCTCATAAAGACGCTGAATCACCGGCGCCATTTTCAAAAAACAGGTCCCTGAAATAACCATTAGGTCGGCTTGACGCGGTGTGGCGCGAATAACCTCAGAACCAAAGCGCGCAATATCATGTCGACTAGTAAAAGACGTCGCCATCTCGACGTAACAGCACGAGAGGCCAAAATTGAAGGGCCACAATGAATGAGCGCGTCCCCAAGCGATTAAATCCTCAAGCTTGGCAAAAGCCACATTACGTTTAACCTGCTCTTCAATAAAATCATCACTCTGCCCAACCAAATTACCCTGTTCAGGTCTCGTCAAACTCCAATCCATTATTTCACCTCAGACGATTTCAGCGCATCTTTTAATCCCGTGCGCGTTTTGTTACCCCAGTCCAATGCACCGGACCTCCACTCATATACTAACGCCAAACCAAGTATGGCAATAAACACCACCATAGATAAATAGCCCTGCCAACCAAGCTCGAAAAAAGCTATAGCCCAGGCAAAAATAAAGACTGTTTCCAGATCAAAGATAACAAAGAAAATGGCGACCAGATAGAATTCGACTGAAATACGAATTTGCGAACCACCTACTGAAACAATACCGGACTCAAAAGGATCATTGGTCGCTGCTTCTCGACGTCTTTGTCCGAGCAACCAAGAAAGTACCAACATAGTGATTACTAAAAGAATCACCATGACAAAATAAACGGCCAGCGGCCAAATTTCATTAGCGTAGGAATTAACCACTAAAGCTCCCTACCAATGCAATACTGAGGTGGATTAGAGCCCCTAAGTAGAGTGATGCTTAAATCAAAAGGGTATTCGACCGACTGCGATAGACGATAAAGAGAGCTGTAAAAAGAATAATCCTTATACAGTTTAAGTGGCATAAAACACCCCAAACGCAATGGGTTTCTTTCGCCTAAGATTTATTAGCTAGGGAAGAACCCTTTTTTTATTGTTAGGTAGAGCCCAATAACCTTACCTAAGGTGTGGGCTTTGCGCAAGCTTGCAGTTGAAGTTTATTCTCTTATGGAAGATTAAGTATGTTTTACTGAATAGATAATACAACCTACTATGTCCCCTCTGAATTACACCCCAGATCAATAATGCTGATCTAAATAAGAAAACCACCCCAGGGCTGCTTTTTAAAAGATAGTGTGGTGTTCATTTGGTCATATCTGCATAATTTTACAAGTGATTCAAAGATGCGCTATCGATTAGCGTTCCACATCTTTCGTCATAAGGCCACTTTTCACGTGGGCAGCCACCGCTCCTCTCGAAGTAGTCACTGGTGGGATCGGCCCATTTTTTGACGCATAAGGTCGCCACTTTCAGCGTTTGACGGTAGAGCGCATAATCTCCATCAAGAGTTCCAACCGATTTTCAACAGAGCTCTTACAGCGTGGGCATCAAAGTATCAAAGCATGCTTCAACATCAGCAGCAGAGGTTATAGTTGCATCTGCAGCTATAACGCCTTTGATAAGTGCATCTCCTTCCAAACCAAATAAGTATCTTAAGATCAGCAACCCATCTGTCAAGGCATCTACTTGACCATTACCATCAATATCCAAACGATCACCGAGCGTTGCAATTTGGGACTCAATATCTACTGACTCTACGTAAATCGCATCAGAGGCTACGGCCCCAGCAACAAGAGCATCACCCGTTAGACCAAACATGCCTCTTAATAATAAAAGGCCATCGGTAAGCGCGTCATATTGACCATTCCCGTCTATGTCTATTGTTCCAGACGGAGCAGTTCCCGCTAAAAATTCGTCCAATGCCGTCACACCATCATCGTCAACATCACTTGAGGCATCAGAGGGGTCATTTGGATCTAGTCCATAACGACTTTCCCATGCATCGGGCATGCCATCACCATCTGAATCAAATGCATACAGACTATTATTGGGGTAAACATCTGAATTATCCCCTACTCCATCAAAATCAATATCTGTTGTTTCAGTTGGATCTAACGGAAAAATATCAATATTATTGGCGACACCATCACTGTCGGTATCGTTGGTTGGATCTAGCGGCAAGGCGTCATCTTCATCACTCACGCCATCGCCATCATCATCGGTATCAGCATTATTGCCGATGCCGTCTAAGTCTGTATCTAATATCTCAGTCGAATCTAGAGGAAAGGCATCTAAGCCGTCAACAACACCATCACCATCATCATCGGGATCAGCATTATTACCGACGCCGTCTAAGTCAGTATCTAATGTTTCAGTCGAATCTAGCGGAAAGACATCTAAGCCGTCAACAACACCATCACCATCATCATCACTATCGGCATTGTTCCCTATGCCGTCCAAATCTGTGTCTAATGCTTCTAAAGGATCTAACGGAAACGCATCAAACTCATTGGTCACACCATCACCATCAGTATCTAGGAGAATGGTGATATCCACCTTGGCAACATCACTATCTAAGCGTGCGTCGTTGACATTGAAGCTAAAGCTATCAGCTATCGCCTCTGCAACTGTGCTCGTATAGCTAACAACCTGGGGCATTTTATCGCCCGCCACGAGGTTCGAAATGGACGCATTGACGATTTGCAGTCCTCCTACGATACCAAGATAAGCTGTTGCACTGTCGTTAGAAAGTGCAACGCCATAATTGGCCCCGCTGCTGGTGATAAATACGCCCATAGATGTAGGCGATTCATTGTCCCTAACGTCTATTACTGAAAGGCCAAGGTAATCTGCCACATACACAAAGTTACCATCCGCTGAGAGGGTCAACCCCCATGAATATCCATCCGTGTCAATGTTACTTAGCAAGCGTGGATTGGCCAAATCATTGATATCGATAATCTGTAAGCCAAAGGAATCATCAGTGACGTAAGCCGTCTTATCATCATTGGACAGCTCCACTGCTCTAGTTTCACCAGGCGTATCCTGAGTACTAATTAGAACCGGACTTGCAGAGCTAGTGATATCAATAATATCCAAACCAGCCGCATTAACCGCCACAAAAGCAGTCCTTTCATCAGTCGATAGAGTAACGTTATAGGCCACGCCTGAGGTAGCAACTGAACCCAACAAATTTGGACTTTGAGCATTGCTAACATCGATGATTTGTAGGGAAGAGACATCTGCCACATAGGCTATTGATCCATCGCTAGACAACTCTATACCGATAGCATAACCCTCAGTAAGAAAGTCACCTATATAGCCTGGATTAGATCGATCACTTACGTCTATTATCTGTAGTCCGTTTGACTCATCAGCCAAATAAACCGTATTGCTGTCGCTAGAGAGAGCCACATCAAAAGCTAGCCCGTCAGTATTTAAAGTGCTGAGTACAGCAGGTTCTGAGGCGTCGCTGATATCAACAATCTGCAGGCCCCCTTCATAGTCTGCGACGAATGCCGTATTTCCATCGTCTGAAATAACCATATTAATGGCGATACCATCAGTGGAAACCGAACCGAATAAGCTAGGACTAAAGGAAGTAAAAGTTCCCTTCGAAGGCTCAGAGGAAAGATAATACGTTAGATCATCATTCTCTGGATCTACGCCAGTTAACGTGATGTTCGTTGGTATTTTTTCAACCAAAGTTACCGCCTGCGCATTGGCTACTGGTGCCTCGTTAGGGTAATCACCGACATTAATCGCCGCTGCTCCTTCACGGCCAGAGCTGAGCGATCTTGTGATAACCAATTCTCCTGCAGCTGTCAGTACTGAAAATTCAGCGCCATTCCAACCATCGCCATAGGAATCAGACATTTTTAGGGTATAACGCGCATCCCCTAAACAGATCAGACCGCTGAAAGGAGCAACCCCCTCATATAATCGGGTACCCGAGGCATCTTCTAGATACCAATTAATTTCCTCCGGATAACTGCCAGCGGTCATAGCCACAAAATAAACGGACGAAGAGCAAGTGGATATTGCTATATTGACTGAATCAATTAACGCCTGAATTTCTTTTAATTCATCAAGAACTGCACCCCCAACGAACACCTCAATGGCTGTTTGATAGACCGTAATATTATTAGCATCAACATTGGTAAGCCCAAGGACGGAATTCAAATCTGCTGCAGAAATACCACTAGCATCTCCTGAATCAACGGCAGCATTTAATTCACTTAAAACACCATTATTCCTATTGACCGAGTCGCAATTTTCAATAGGCTCTACGTCACGGAAGCCAACTGAAATTGAATCACCAGGCCAACCTAGTTTTCCATCACAGAAACTCATATGAGTTAGAGCTCTGTTACCAAAAAAGCTATCACTCGCCAAAGAAGGTCTGTCACCCAAAAAGCTCACTGCAAATAGCTTGTTGTTTGAAAACGCATTTTTACCAATAACAGTCACGCTATCACTAAAGGTCACTGAGGTTAGATTGTTTGTTAAAAAAGCATAATCACCAATAGAGGTGACACTATTAGGAATCGTGACCGATATTATATTACTGGCAACGAAAGCGCCGTCTCCGATCGCAGTCACCGTAACTCCATTAATCGTTTCCGGAATAACTAGATCAGTAGGGCAAGCAATGACATCTGCAATGCCAAAGGTAAACGTTGGCGCGCAGCCTGTGATAGTAAGGGACCCAGCAAGAGGCTCCAAATAGGTCCAGGTTCCGTTGTTACTAAGGGAATCCATCCATAGATCGACCGCCGCCACATTACTATCAAGAGCGCCATCATTGACCTTAAAGGTAAAGGTATCAGTCGCAGCATCAGCAATAACTTCCTGTGAGGTGTGCGTGTAGACAAGAACTTCAGGAATAACATCTCCAGCTACAAAGATAGTTGGCACCACATCAACAACCTGCAGGCCATTACCATTAGCGACGTAGGCTTTAGAGCTGTCAGCAGAGAGGGCAACGCCGGAGGTATTTTCGGCTTCAAATGACCCCAATAGGCTCGGAGTTGAAGCGATCTCTATGTTTATGATCTGGATACCTGACATATCAGCAGCAATGTAAGCTATGTCGCCATCGGTTGACAGCTCGATATCTACTGCAATGCCTGGGGTATTTAGTTGTCCTAATAAAATGGGTTCAAAGGCGTAGCTTACATCAACAACCTGTAAACCTGCCGATCCATTAGCTATATAGGCTACATCTCCATTAGCTGAAAGCGTTATCCCCAATGCATTTCCGAGGGTAGCCAATGACCCAAATGAATAAAGATTGCTAGCATCACGCACATCAACAATGAGTATTCCAGAAACCCCATTAGCAATATAAGCTTTGCTGCTGTCGCTTGACAGCGTTACACCTAATGCCTCGCCACCTGTATCAAATAACCCCCATGAACTCGGGTTGGCTGAATCGCTCACGTTGATAATATGTAGTCCAGACAAACCGTCAGCAACATAAGCTTTAGTGCCATCAGCCGACAGTGTTACGTCTGATGCGTAGCCATCAGTGTCAAACGTACCTAACAATGATGGACTGGACGGATCACTAACATCGATAATATGTAATCCTGAAGGTCCATCAGCAACATAGGCGTAGTTACCTCGCACTGCTATCCCGCTCGCGTCCCCCGTTGTATTTATGTAGGCAGGCGTGCCTGGACTAGCTGGATCTGAAACATCGATAATAGCTAAGCCTGAGCCATAATCCGCCACATAAGCGTAATTACCAATCACCGTTACCTTCGTTGCACTTCCACTTGTATCGGTCGAACTCAGCAAACTAGGCGCTAAGACACTCAACTCCCCACGTATTGGCGCATCTACCATAGAATAAGTCAGAGTCTGTTTTTCAGGATCTATAGCCTCTAGAGTGACTCCGACTGCGCCCTGAGGTATGGCCTTGACTGACTGGGGCACTGCAGTGGGTGCCCGATTAACATAAGCACCATCAGTGCTGATTTTCAACGTGAAGTTATCTAGACTTCCGCCATCTCCAGGGTAAATATCCTCTATGGAAAGAACCCAATCACCCTGCGTACTCTGCTCATTAAAGAGATCCAGCGACCCTGTTTGAGTTTTTAAGGTGCCAGAGACCACGGGACTGGATGACCCACACACAAGGTCTGAGCCATCATCGTCAAACACAGCATTGATATCAGGTATGGGGTAAAGGCCCTCAACATAACAAGCATCTTGCAGTAATGTAAGGCTTATTCCTGTCGGCGATGTCAGAGTGATAATCAGCTCGGCAACATATGTATGTGCAATGTCGACACCAACATTGATGTCAGTAATGACCAGATTTTCTGAGATGGAAATGGTAGATGAGATAGAATTAGCCACATCAGACACTATCACCAAGGGTAAGGTTTGGGCTTGAAACAAGTTAGGAGTAGTAAAGCGATACACGCTGCCGGCAGCGGCTACGCCACAACTATTAACCGGGGTCACCCGCCAATAGTAATCAGTCTCACGCTGCAGTCCAGTCACCGACAAAAAATCAGTAACGACAGTTGAAGTAACGACAAGATCACTAAAGTTCTGATCAGTCGCAACCTCTACCTTGTAACTAACGGCATTACTCTGTTTTTGCCATTGGAGCTCGGTTTTCAAGCCGTCAATAACATCTTGATCAGCTGGGGATATTAGAGAAATAGGTGAAAATGTCGAGCTATAAGCGGACACATTAAAGGTCACCGACTGAGTGCGTATATCTGATGTCGCAATGATATCAACCGGATAGGTGCCCACTATAATATTGGCCGCAGCCGAGAAGGTCACATCGATAGGCGTCTTATTCGCTGCAGCACTGACCGGGGAGAACCCAACTGACAAACTAGACGGTGCATTTAAAGATGAGAAGACAGCCGTGTCAGTAAATGCTGAGGACGTTTCATAGGTCAGCGAGGCAGAGACACTTTCATTGTTGCAGACGGGGTAATTAAGCTCGCTATAAGTTAAAACAATATCATCACGAGTTACACCAAAATTACGTGTATTTATCGCGTAAAAAATATTACTGGCTGACTCAACACGCACCCGTGCAGCATCGCTAACAACATCTGGGATAGTCACATTATGACTCCCATCATTACTGACATTTTCTGCTAATACATACGGATAAGTCAATCCACCGTCAACTGACAAGCTAATATTAACCGATTCGGCCAGAATAGGTGAAGCATCAGTCCCTGCCACTTGCCAGCTAATAGCCTGCTCTGAACCGGCTAAGTAAAGTTGCCCATCGCTTTGAGAGGTAACAGAGAAAACACCACCATTATCCACAACGGTAACCTTTGTTCTTGACGAGGCTACTCCACTTCCTCCAGCCGCGTTGTCCCTAGCAGTGAACGCAAAGTTAAACTCCCGCGGTACAGTAGACAAAGTCTCCCAAGTTGACCCAACATTAGGGCTTGATAAAGTCAGACCCCCAGAACTGACACTAGCTAATAAGGGGAAATAGCGCGTAGGGTCTTCAGATGGGGGTAATGATCGAAAATTTGCGCCCTGGGTGTTTTCTGGACCAAATACGCTACTGGGTACTACACCATCGTCAACCTGTTCCCAAGTATAGGTAAGAATATCACTCTCATTAACGTCGGTCGCGGACCCCGTCAGCACAAAAGGCGTCCCCACCGGAATCGTATAATTTTCGAGCGCTTTTACCGTGGGCACATTATTGTCAATATCTTCATTAATGTGACATGACTGACCTTTGAGATAGTTTAAACCCTGTAGAATACTAACATTGTGATAGTAATCATCCCCACTCAGAGCTACGTCATCAGGGCCTGTGATACCTGCATAACTCATAATGGTAGTACCACTACCAGGCTCTATATTCGTTCCAGTACCTTCGGAGCTCCATGAGAAAGTATGGTTGGCACCCAACTGATGGCCCATTTCATGAGCCACAAGATTAACAAAATAACCACCTTCAGGTTGGGTTGAAGCAGACCAGGCACTTCCTTTCACATCATCATTACAAAAGGCGCCAATAGCCCCCGCGTTACCACCACCTCCAATGCCACTAAAAATATGGCCTACATCATAATTTTCACTACCAATCACTGCGTCCAGGGCGACTTGGAGCTCTTCATTCATAGTGCCATTTAAATTGTCGGGGTCATCTTGAAAAGGGTCAGTATCAGGATCGGTGTAGACAATAAGGTCGTTGTCATCTATCAGCTCTAATCGAATTCCAATATCAGTTTCAAAAATAAAATTGAGGGCGGTTAAAGTAGAATTGATAGCCGCTAGGGCGGAGTCAACAGTGCCTCCATGATAAGCAGTGTACTGGCCATTAGCTGCCACAGCTAATCGATAAGTTGTCAGAGTTCTTTCATCAGAAAACCCCATTAGGGGTGACATCTTGCCAGCCAAATCAACCATCACCTGTGAGTTTCCCGCAGCCGTCAAACTTATTTTTGAAGGCTCTGGGGTTGAGCATAAAAGTGCCTGTCTGGGCTTGGAGTCGTCTAATTGGGTGTATGCAATATATCTATGATCTTTTGGGGATATCTTTTTTATTGTGGTTTTAACCCTAGTGCCTACATCAACGAATGTTGCATCCAAACCTGAAGGTGAATAACTAAAGTAAAGCCTTATCTCCGGGTGATCTGAAGAGAAACCGCGATATGCTTTGATGTTTGGGTATTTTGCTGCCAACCCCGGCGAGAAGTTAGATACCTCACGAATATCAAAGCCAAGCATCTCGCCCTGAGTATTCGGAAAATAAACTTCCCCCCCGAAGATACCTTGGTCAAATGATCTGTTGAGAGTTGATTTTAGAGTGCTCTCATCAAGCGAAAAAACCATAGACGTCGGCAGATCGGCATCTAAAGATGTACCAGAAAGATGATCGGACGCCCTGCCCTGGGATTGCCAATAAGGCACTCGGTCATAATTTTCCTCAAAATCTAAAGCTTTATCAGCTCCATAGACGGGCAAAACAATAGCAATAAAAACGCCTATTACTGTCAATAAAATCCTACGCATGCCCTTTTCACCTAAAGTTAATAACTTATAGTTATTTCTAAAACACTATGTGACATAAAATTCAATTAAGTCACCCTAAATCATGATGACTCGCACTATATGCCCCGTCGCTATGCACTGCTATGAAATTTATATTTTAAAGTGCACAGATCTATCTGTTCGTGTTTTCACTAAAGACCATTTACAAAGAAGCGTTGAGGTGATTTAGTTTCTGATTAGGCGAAAGCGTGCCTTAAAACGATCGTCTCGATACGATCCGGACCCGTTGATACCACATCGACCGGCGCACCTGTTAACTCTTCAATACGCAAAATATAAGCTCGGGCGGCCTCGGGAAGGTCCTCAGTACGCTGGGCACCGACCGTCACATCTGTCCAACCTGGCATAGACTCGTAAACCGGAGTGATAGTTTCAAAATCATCAGCATGCATGGGCATACCTGCATCGGTGCCATCAGCCTTTTGATAGCCGACACAGATTTTAATCTCATCTAGTCCATCAAGAACATCAAGTTTGGTTAGGCATATCCCAGAAATACTATTGATACGCACAGCTTGACGTAGTGCTACGGCATCGAACCAACCACAACGACGCTCACGACCGGTAGTGGTGCCAAATTCGTGGCCTTTTTCGCCAAGATATTGACCAATTTTGCATTTCAACTCAGTGGGAAAAGGCCCAGAGCCAACACGCGTGGTGTAAGCCTTGGTAATTCCCAGCACATAATCAAGATACAACGGGCCAAAGCCTGTCCCTGTCGCTGTGCCACCAGCGGTGGTATTCGATGAAGTAACAAAAGGATAGGTACCATGATCAATATCCAACAGAGACCCTTGAGCGCCTTCAAAGAGAATATTCTCTCCCGCTTCACGAGCGTCATGTAAAATCTTTGTCACATCGGCTTTCATCGGCAGTAAGGCTTCCGCCCACTGGGTGGCAAGCGCCAATGTCTGATCAAAATCGACGGCCTCTGCTTTATAGTATTGAGTTAAAGAAAAATTATGATATTCAAGGACTTCTTTTAGTTTTTCTGAGAATCGCTCCATATTGGCCATGTCGCCAATTCGTAAGCCGCGCCGCGCCACTTTATCTTCATAGGCAGGACCGATACCACGACCTGTAGTGCCTATTTTCGCGTTACCACGCTGTGCTTCTCGTGCGTTGTCTAGCGCTATATGATAAGGCAATATTAGAGGGCAGGAACCAGACACTTTAAGGCGATCACGCACCTCAACCCCTCGCTCTTCTAACATCCCAATTTCTTTAAGTAAGGCATCTGGCGCAACCACTACACCGTTACCAATCACACAGGTTACATGCTCTCTTAAAATGCCCGAAGGCACTAAATGTAAGGCTGTTTTCTTGCCGTCGATCACCAAGGTATGGCCAGCATTGTGTCCGCCTTGAAAGCGAGCGACCAAAGAGGCTTTGTCTGTTAGTAAATCGACAATTTTTCCCTTACCTTCGTCTCCCCACTGGGAACCAAGAATTACTACATTTCTACCCATAAGATTTCTTTCTCTACTGAATTAGTCAACCCTACCAGTCAGGCTAGGTTCCACTTTGAATTACATATTTTCCGTCAATATTGACCAATTGACGATCACATTTCAGCTCTAAAAGGTCAACAATCTGATCCTGAAAACCCTGTACCACCCTGTTCCCCTGACTGCGTAAGACAGCTACCTGATGATGACATTCGTTATCAGAGGTATAGGGTACGAAAATACCACCGACCGTATTTTCAGGCCGCTCGCCTTGAATAACCAGAGACTTGAGATCAAAAGCAAAACCAGTTGCGGGACGAGCGCGACCAAAGGCCTCGCCAACATGGTCATAACGACCACCATTACCTAGTGCCTTGCCGTAGCCCTGAACATATCCCGCGAAAACAACACCCGTGTGATAGTGATATCCAGGTAGTTCACCTAAATCGATATGAATAGACACCCCTGTCTTAGCAACAGCATCTACCACTTTTTCTAACTCATCAATGGCTTGCATTACCGCAATCGGTGCACCGTTTAAGGCCTTCTTCGCTGCACCGATGACTTCAATACTGCCGGCCAAACCAGGAAGGGCTTTAAGCCAGCCTCCTAGTTTCTTGTCGCTAATATTTAGGTTAATCCAATCATTTAGTTCTGCAGAAGCTTTACGCTGCAATAACTCAAATAACATACTTTCGTTGTCTGCGTCCAAATGAGACCCTGCGAGCAAGCCCCGAAATATGTCCACATGCCCCACATCAAGATGGACTTGATCAACACCGGAGGTCCTCAAGGTCTGTAAAAAAAGTTCGATAACTTCAATATCGGCGGATAGGGCTGCTTCGCCAAACAATTCAACGCCGATTGATATAGGTGTTCGAGACTCCAAAGGCCCTCGCGGACGGGTGTGCAACACAGTGCCTGCGTAGCAAAGGCGACTAGGGCCTTGGCGGCGCAGACTATGCGCATCCATACGAGCAGTCTGGGGAGTTATGTCTGCTCGAATCCCCATTAATCGGCCGCTAAGCTGGTCTGTAACACGAAAAGTCATCAAGTCTAGGTCTGACCCAGAACCGCTGAGCAGCGACTCAGTAAATTCAATCATCGGAGGAATAACAAGATCATAACCCCAGATGTTATATAGGTCGAGAATCTGGCGTCGCA
>Ga0233426_10003294_pt1 | contig 12881 bp, 10 predicted proteins | sample SI_118_April2016_6_FD_179875 | JGI IMG/M metagenome (GOLD analysis project Ga0233426, IMG submission 179875) | Seawater microbial communities from Saanich Inlet, British Columbia, Canada - SI_118_April2016_10_MG | ecosystem: Environmental > Aquatic > Marine > Inlet | place: Canada: British... | reverse complement strand
CAACAAATTCATCAACACGGTCTAATGTACCAATTTCTTCAAGCATTGTTAAACAAGCTTCGTTAGCACCGCCATGCGCTGGACCCCATAAAGATGCAACACCTGCAGCAATACATGCATAAGGGTTTGCGCCAGAAGAACCAGCTAGACGTACTGTTGATGTTGAAGCATTTTGTTCGTGATCAGCATGTAATGTAAATATTCTATCCATTGCACGGGCTACCGTCGGACTAACAACATATTCTTCAGCAGGAACAGAAAAAAGCATGTGTAAAAAGTTTTCTGCATAGTTTAAGTCATTACGTGGATATACGAATGGCTGTCCAATACTGTATTTGTAAGCCATTGCAGCAATAGTAGGCATTTTCGCGATTAAACGATGTGCACTTCTCATACGCTGAACAGGATCTTCAATGTCTAAATCACTATGATAAAAAGAAGATAAAGCACCAACAACACCACATACCATAGCCATTGGATGCGCATCAGGTAAAAAGCCTTGGAAGAAATGTGCTAATTTTTCATGAACCATCGTATGGTTAGTAATAATGTTTGTAAATTCATCATATTGTGCTTTTGTTGGCGCGTCGCCGTTCAGCAAAATATAACAAACTTCTAAGTAATCAGCTTGTTTTGCTAAGCTGTCAATTGGGTAGCCACGATGTTGTAATACACCTTTACCACCGTCTATAAATGTAATAGCTGATTCACATGAAGCGGTTGCTAAGAAGCCCGGGTCATAAGTGAAATAACCATAATTACCCAAAGTTCTGATGTCTATTACGTCGTTACCGGCGCTACCTGAAAGTATTGGTAAATCTGCAACTACGTTACCATCAATACTGAGAGTGGCTTTAGATTCAGCCATATGTTTAATCCCCTATAAATTATTTAATTCGCTTTTCTGATTTCGCTTTTGAAAACTTAATCAGTTTTTATGAATATAAAACTGTCCGTATTGTACTTCATTATACCCCCTTAAAGTCAAACCTAATGTTTCAACATTAGACTAAAGTCAAAGATTTGCTAAAATAGTTTAAATAATAGTCTAAAGCCTTTGAAATAAAGGTTAAAATGTCGCGTAAGAAAATTGTAATTAAAAATATTCAGCTATATAATCAATTCGACCTAATTTTTATTTGTAGATTATTTTATTAATGTACAATTATTAGCTAGGATCGCTGGGGTGTTGCTCAATTAATTATTGTAAACATTGTTTACTTTTTATTTGAGCAATAATAAAAAAGTTGAAGGCTCAAAGAACTCTTTAGGCGCAATCGTGAAAAAACAACGTCCTGTAAACTTAGATCTGACTACAATTAAAATGCATCCTTCGGCAAATGCCTCTATATTGCACCGTGTTTCTGGTGTCATTATGGTTTTTGCTATAGGTATTTTATTGTGGACACTTTCATTATCTTTATCTTCCGCTGAAGGATTTGCTCAAATTCAAGCATGTCTTGATGGCTTCTTTTTCAAATTCATTATGTTTGGCATAATCTCTGCTCTAACGTTTCATATATTAATGGGTGTAAGACACTTGTTTATGGACTTAGGCCACTTTGAAGAATTAGCTTCAGGTAATAGCAGTGCTAAATTTGCCATGGCACTTTGGTTTGTATTTACTGTCTTAGTAGGAGTTTGGTTATGGTAAATAACATTGCTACTGTAGGCCGTAATGGCGTACATGATTTTATTCTTATAAGAACAAGCGCAATAATTTTGACGTTGTATACGTTATTAATCGCTGGTTTTTTTGTTGTTACCCCTGAAGTTACTTATGATGCATGGCATGGCTTCTTTAGCCTGATGTCTGTGAAGATAGCAACATTACTTGCTGTTCTATCACTTGTTGTTCATGCATGGATTGGTGTTTGGCAAGTATTGTCTGATTACATCAAACCAGCATTTTTGCGTGGGTCATTACAATTTTTCTTTTCTGTTACTTTATTAGCTTACCTCGCGGCAGGCTTTTTAATTGTGTGGGGTGTATAAGTGAGCGTTCCAATTCGTGAATTTGACGCTATAGTTATTGGCGCCGGTGGTGCAGGTATGCGCGCCGCATTAGCTATTTCTGAATCAGGCAAATCTTGTGCCTTGATTTCTAAAGTTTTTCCTACTCGTTCTCATACTGTATCTGCTCAAGGTGGTATCACCGTTGCACTAGGTAATGCCCATGAAGATCATTGGGAACAACATATGTACGATACAGTTAAGGGGTCTGATTATATCGGTGACCAAGACGCTATCGAATACATGTGTAAAACAGGCCCTGAATCTATTATTGAACTTGAGAAAATGGGCTTACCATTTTCACGCACTGAAGAAGGTAAAATTTACCAACGTCCTTTCGGTGGTCAATCAAAGAATTTCGGTGGCGAACAAGCCGCTCGAACTGCAGCAGCTGCTGACCGTACAGGTCATGCTCTATTGCATTGTTTGTATCAACAAAATGTTAAAAATAAGACTAATGTTTACTCTGAATGGTACGCATTGGATCTCGTTAAAAATAGCGATGGAGCTGTTGTAGGTACTACAGCTATCTGTATCGAAACAGGTGAAGTTGTCTACTTTAAAGCTCGTGCTACTGTACTTGCTACTGGTGGTGCGGGGCGTATATTTGCTTCAACAACTAATGCTCATATCAACACTGGTGATGGTGTTGGTATGTCACTTCGTGCTGGCATTCAAATGCAAGACATGGAAATGTGGCAGTTCCACCCAACCGGTATCGCTGGTGCGGGTACTCTTGTTACTGAAGGTTGTCGAGGTGAAGGTGGTTACCTTCTTAATAAAGATGGTGAACGTTTCATGGAACGTTATGCACCAAATGCCAAAGATTTAGCAGGTCGTGATGTAGTTGCCCGTTCAATGATGACTGAAATTCGTGAAGGTCGAGGGTGTGATCATCCTCAATACGGTCCGCACATTAAGTTGAAACTTGATCATTTAGGTCGCGAAACTTTATACAAACGCTTACCAGGTGTTTGTGAGTTATCTAAAACATTTGCTCATGTTGACCCAGCCGATGAACCAATTCCAGTAATACCTACCTGTCACTATCAAATGGGTGGTGTTCCTTGTAACGTTAATGGTCAAGCGTTAAATGTTGCTGCTGATGGAACTGAAACTATTGTTGATGGTTTATTCGCAGTAGGTGAAATAGCTTGTGTTTCTGTTCACGGAGCAAATCGCTTAGGTGGTAACTCTTTACTTGATTTAGTTGTATTTGGCCGTGCAGCCGGTAATTTCTTAGGAACTTACTTAAACGAAACTCAAAATGGTAAAGATGCCTCTGAATCTGATTTAGAAGCGTCTTTAGCTCGTACAAATCGTTGGGAATCTTCAACTAAAGGTGAAGATCCAGTACAAATACGTAAAGACCTTCAAAAGTGTATGCAATTTAACTTCTCGGTATTCCGTGAAGGTGAAGCAATGGCTCAAGGTATGAAAGAGCTATCTGAAATCAGAGAACGTCTTAAAGATGCACATCTTGATGATAAGTCTAGCGAATTCAACACACAACGTATTGAATGTTTAGAACTTGATAACTTGATGGAAACTGCATTTAGTACTGCTAAAGCGGCAAACTTCCGTACGGAATCTCGTGGTGCGCATGCCCGTGAAGATTTCCAAGACCGTGACGATGAAAACTGGCTATGCCACTCGATTTACACGCCAGAAACTGAAGATATGACCAAGCGTTCTGTCAATATGAAACCTGTTCACCGTGACGCTTTCCCTCCGAAAGCTCGTGTATACTAAGGAGCATTGCAATGAAACAAGTATTTTCGATTTATCGTTACAACCCAGATGTTGATAATGCCCCTTACATGAAGGACTATGAGTTAGAAATTTCTGAAGGTTCTGACATGATGGTGCTAGATGCCTTGATCTTATTAAAAGAAAAAGATTCATCATTATCATTCCGTCGTTCATGTCGTGAAGGTGTTTGTGGTTCAGATGGTTTGAACATGAATGGTAAAAACGGTTTAGCATGTATTACACCGTTATCTGATTTAAAAACGAAAACAATCGTTTTACGTCCTTTACCTGGTTTACCGGTAGTGCGTGATTTAATTATTGATATGACGCAATTTTATAATCAATATGAAAAAATTAAGCCATACTTAATTAACGATGGCAAAGAGCAACCAGCACGTGAGCATCTACAAACTATTGAAGAACGAGAAAAGTTAGACGGTCTTTACGAGTGTATTTTATGTGCATGTTGTTCTACGTCTTGCCCGTCTTTCTGGTGGAACCCTGATAAATTTATTGGTCCTGCAGGTTTATTACATGCTTATCGTTTTTTAATTGATAGCCGTGATACTGCAACAGATGAACGTTTAGATGATTTACAAGATGCTTACAGCGTATTCCGTTGTCATGGCATTATGAACTGTGTTGATGTTTGTCCTAAAGGATTAAACCCAACGAAAGCCATCGGCCATATTAAGTCGATGTTAATTTCGCGAGCAGTTTAATATTCTATTAACTGATTTCATGGGGCATAACCTCCGTGAAATCAGTAATGATAAAATGGAATAGCATGATATTATTTTTGAGTCGTTTATTTAGTTAAGTTAGAGTAATCTAACAAATTAGATAAGCATTTTATTTATTGCTTTTATCCCATAAAGGAACAGGCAATGCCCGAAGGTACAATGAAGACTTGGTTAGAGTCTTCCCATTTAAGTGGTGCAAACGCTACTTATATTGAAGAATTATACGAATCTTATCTGGATAACTCACAATCTGTTTCTGCAGAGTGGCGGGTCCTATTCCAACAACTTCCAAAAATTGAAGGTGCTGACTTAGAGTTTAGGCATTCTGAAATCCGTAATGAATTTAAAGAATTAGCTAAGCAATCACACAAAACTGTTGTAGTAACTAGTGGCGGCGATGCAAAACAAGTTAAAGTTTTACAGCTAATTAATGCTTTTCGTTTTCGCGGACATCAAAATGCCAATCTCGACCCTTTAGGTTTATGGAAACGAGATAAGGTGCGCGATTTACAACTATCGCATCACGAACTTTCTGAAAATGATTTCGACAAAGATTTTAATGTAGGATCATTTGCAGTAGCTGAAGACTCGATGAAATTGGGAGAGCTATATAAAGCCCTTAAAACTACATATTGTGGTTCTATCGGTGCGGAATATATGCACATTACCGATACTGATGAAAAACGATGGATTCAAAATCGTTTAGAGTCTGTTCAGTCAAAAGCAAAGTTTTCTCTAGATGAGAAAGAAGAAATCTTAAAAGGTCTTATTGCTGCTGATGGACTTTGTAAGTATCTCGGTGCCAAGTTCCCAGGTGCTAAGCGTTTCTCACTTGAAGGTGGCGATGCTTTAATTCCAATGCTTAAAGAGCTAATAACTCGTGCAGGCACGCAAGGCACTAAAGAAGTTGTCATTGGTATGGCTCACCGTGGTCGTTTAAATGTATTAGTTAACGTGATGGGTAAAAATCCATCGAAGTTATTTGATGAGTTTGGCGGCAAACACGATGAAATATTAGCTTCAGGTGATGTTAAGTATCACCAAGGTTATTCTTCTGATTTTGTCACACCTGGCGGTAACGTTCATTTAGCTTTGGCATTCAATCCATCACATCTTGAAATCGTTAATCCTGTTGTTATCGGCTCAGTTCGTGCTCGTCAAGACAGACGTGGCGATGCAGTTGGCGATACCGTTTTACCGGTTACAATCCATGGTGACTCAGCTATTGCTGGTCAAGGTGTTGTTCAAGAAACTTTTAATATGTCGCAAGCGCGTGCATTTAAAGTGGGCGGAACTATTCGCATCGTTATCAATAACCAGGTTGGTTTTACTACGTCAAATCCTGCAGACACTCGCAGTGGTGAATATTGTACTGAAATTGCAAAAATGGTTTCAGCACCGATTTTACATGTTAATGGTGATGACCCCGAAGCTGTTGTTTTGGCAACACAGATTGCCTTAGATTACAGAAATGAATTTAAGCGTGATGTGGTAATAGACTTAGTTTGTTACCGACGTCATGGCCATAATGAAGCTGATGAGCCAAGTGCAACACAGCCGTTGATGTATAAAAAAATTAAGCAACACCCGACACCTCGTCAAATCTATGCACAACAACTTGATGCGGAAGGTTCAATCAACTCAGATAAATCTAACGAGTTAGCGTCTTATTATCGTAAGTTACTCGATGAAGGACAGTGTACGGTTGAGCAATGGCGTCCAATGACTGAACATTCTGTCGATTGGTCTCCATACATAGGTCATGATTGGGATGATGATTACGACAAAGCAATTTCAGTTGAAAAATTGAAAGAACTTTCAGAAAAATTGTCAACGTATCCTGAAACACATCCTGTTCAAGGACGTGTAAAGAAAATATATGATGATCGCGTTAAAATGGCTTCTGGTGAGAAGTTACTCGATTGGGGTATGGCTGAAAATTTAGCTTATGCATCGATTGTTGATTTAGGTAAGCGTGTCCGCATTACTGGTCAAGACTCTGGTCGAGGTACATTCTTCCATCGCCATGCTGTTTTACATAATCAAGAAGATTCAAGCCAATACTTACCTTTGCAAAATATTCGCGAAGATCAAGGTCCATTTGATATTCATGACTCAGTATTATCTGAAGTCTCAGTAGTTGCTTTCGAATATGGTTATACAACGGCAGAACCTGCAGGTTTAACTATTTGGGAAGCACAATTTGGTGACTTTGCTAACTGTGCGCAAGTCGTATTTGACCAATTCATTAGCTCGGGTGAGCAAAAGTGGGGCCGTTTATGTGGTCTAACTATGTTACTTCCACATGGTTATGAAGGTCAGGGACCAGAGCATTCATCTGGCCGACTTGAGCGTTTCTTACAGTTATGTGCTGATCATAATATGCAAGTTTGTGTACCATCAACGCCAGCTCAAGTATTTAATATGCTTCGTCGTCAAGTGATTCGTCCAATGCGTCGTCCATTAGTTGTTATGTCCCCTAAATCATTATTAAGGCATCCTTTAGCTGTTTCTTCATTAGAAGAACTCTCTACTGGTGTTTTCCATAATGTCATTGGTGAAGTTGATGATATAGACCCAGAAAAAGTGGAACGTGTCATATTTTGTAGTGGTAAAGTTTACTACGAATTACTTGACCAGCGTCGTAAGAATGAACAACACAATGTTGTTATCATCCGAATCGAACAGCTTTACCCATTCCCAGAAGAAGAGCTTCAAGCAGAATTAGCGAAATATCCGCATGTGAAGCAATTCGTTTGGTGTCAGGAAGAACCGCAAAACCAAGGTGCATGGTATTGTTCACAGCATCATTTTAGAGCGGCAATCCCTAAAGGTACTTATTTGACATATGCAGGTCGTAAGGCTTCTGCAGCACCAGCTGTTGGTTATATGTCAGTCCATGTAAAAGAACAACAAGCGCTAGTCAATGACGCGCTAACTGTTGAAGACTAGCGAGTAAGGAATAAAATAAATGACAATTGAAATTAAGGTTCCCGTTTTACCTGAATCTGTTGCAGATGCAAGCGTAGCTACTTGGCATGTACAAGTTGGTGATAAAGTAACTCGCGATCAAAATCTGGTAGATATTGAAACCGACAAAGTGGTTCTAGAAGTCGTTGCGACCCAAGATGGTGTGATTACTGAAATCTCACAAGCTGAAGGTGCGACGGTATTAGGCGAACAAGTCATTGCTATACTTTCAGACGGTGAAGCATCTGCAGATGCTCCTGCACCTGCAGCGGAAAAATCTGCTTCTGCTCCAGCGGCTTCAGCAGTTAAAGTTATCGACATCATTGTACCTGTGTTACCAGAGTCAGTTGCTGATGCAACAGTCGCTACTTGGCATGTCGCTGAAGGTGACACTGTTTCAGTTGACCAAAACTTGGTTGATATTGAAACCGATAAAGTTGTACTAGAAGTGGTTGCACAAGATAATGGTGTGATTGGAAAGATCATCCATGCTGAAGGTGATACAGTATTAGGTTCACAAATTATTGGTGAACTCAATGCCGGTGCTTCAGCAGGAGCTCCAGCGGCAGCTGCAGAAGAAGCAATAAGCTCTGACGAAATTGCAAGCCCTTCTGTACGTCGTTTAATGACCGAAAAAGGTTTAACTGCTGCTGATGTTACAGGCACAGGTAAAGGTGGTCGAATTTCGAAAGAAGACGTTGAAGCTGCTTCAAATTCTTCAAAAGCTAAACCTGCTGCAGTATCTGCGGCGAAAGCTTCTACTCCAGCTCCAGCTGCTCAAGATTTAGGTGAACGTACTCAAAAACGTGTTCCTATGACACGTTTACGTAAAACAATTGCGAAACGTTTATTAGAAGCTAAAAATTCAACGGCAATGCTAACGACGTTTAACGAAGTTAACATGAAACCTATCATGGATCTTCGTAAGCAATATAAAGACTTATTTGAGAAAACCCATGATACGCGTTTAGGCTTTATGTCGTTTTATGTTAAAGCTGTAACTGAAGCATTAAAGCGCTTTCCAGCGGTAAATGCCTCAATTGATGGTGATGATATTGTTTATCATAACTTCTTCGACATTTCTATTGCAGTATCTACGCCTCGTGGTTTAGTTACACCTGTTTTACGTGATGCCGATCAACTGGGTATGGCAGCAATTGAAAATGGCATTCGTAATCTTGCACTCAAAGGTCGCGATGGTAAACTTTCAATTGAAGATATGACTGGTGGTAATTTCACTATTACTAACGGTGGTGTATTTGGTTCGTTACTTTCAACGCCAATCTTAAATTTACCGCAAGCGGCTATTTTAGGAATGCATAAAATCCAAGACAGACCAATGGCTGTTAACGGAAAAGTTGAAATATTACCAATGATGTACCTGGCACTTTCTTATGATCATCGTTTAATTGATGGCAAAGAATCTGTTGGTTTCTTAGTCGCAATAAAAGACTTGTTAGAAGATCCAACACGTCTACTTCTTGATATTTAATCGAGAGTAATTAATCTTTTGATTTAGACTATAGTATTAGCTCTAAGGACTTTGTTCCTTAGAGCTTTTATACTATAATCGGTCAACTTTTTCGATGACAGCCTTTCTATAAATTTTTTATATGGGATAGTTGTCATTTTCATCTACAGATAAATGGATAAATCACCATGAATTTGCATGAATATCAAGCGAAACAATTGTTCGCTGAATACGGTTTACCAGTTTCTGAAGGATTCGCTTGCGATACTCCTCAAGAAGCTGCTGAAGCTGCTGACAAAATTGGCGGCGACATGTGGGTTGTTAAAACTCAAGTACACGCAGGCGGACGCGGTAAAGCTGGCGGTGTTAAGTTAGTTAAATCTAAGCAAGAAATCAAAGACTTTGCACAACACTGGTTAGGTAAGAACTTAGTGACTTATCAAACTGATGCAAACGGTCAGCCAGTTGCTAAAATTTTAGTTGAAAGCTGCACAGACATCGCTAACGAGTTATATCTTGGTGCTGTTGTTGATCGCGCTTCTCAAAGAGTTGTTTTTATGGCATCTACTGAAGGCGGTGTTGACATAGAAAAGATTGCAGAAGAGACACCTGAATTAATTCACCAAGCTGAGATTGATCCACTAGTTGGCGCTCAACCTTATCAAGCCCGTGAATTAGGTTTCAAGTTAGGCTTAAACCCTACTCAAATGAAGCAATTTGTTAAGATCTTTATGGGTCTTGCTAAGATGTTTGAAGATTGTGATTTCGCATTATTAGAAATCAATCCGTTAGTGATCACTGACGAAGGCAACCTTCATTGTTTAGACGGCAAAATTGGTATCGATGGTAATGCTATATACCGTCAACCTAAAATGCGTGCTTTCCACGATCCATCTCAAGAAGATGAACGTGAAGCACATGCAGCACAGTGGGAGCTTAACTATGTTGCTCTTGACGGTACTGTAGGTTGTATGGTTAACGGAGCAGGCCTAGCAATGGGTACTATGGATATCGTTAACTTACACGGCGGCAAGCCAGCTAACTTTTTAGATGTTGGCGGCGGAGCAAACAAAGAACGTGTTTCTGAAGCATTCAAAATTATTCTTTCTGACGATAACGTTAAAGCTGTTTTAGTTAACATCTTTGGTGGCATCGTTCGTTGTGACATGATTGCTGAAGGTATTATTGGCGCTGTTAAAGAAGTAGGCGTTAAAGTACCAGTAGTTGTACGTTTAGAAGGTACTAATGCTGATTTAGGTCGTGAAGTTCTCAAGAATTCAGGCTTAGACATCATTGCTGCTGAGTCATTAACTGATGCAGCAACTAAAGTTGTAGCAGCTGCGGAGGGCAAATAATGTCTGTATTAATTAATAAAGATACTAAAGTTATCTGTCAAGGTTTCACTGGTGGTCAAGGTACTTTCCACTCAGAGCAAGCTATTGATTACGGAACACAAATGGTTGGTGGCGTAAGCCCAGGTAAAGGCGGTCAAACGCATTTAGGCCTTCCAGTATTTAACACAGTACGTGAAGCTGTAGAAGCAACTGGCGCAACAGCTACAGTTATCTATGTTCCAGCTCCGTTCTGTAAAGACGCTATTTTAGAAGCTATCGATGCAGGCATCGAGCTTATCGTTACTATCACTGAAGGTATTCCAACTTTAGATATGGTTGACGTTAAAGCTAAGCTTACTCAAACTGGCGTTCGTATGATCGGTCCTAACTGTCCAGGTGTTATCACTCCTGGCGAAACTAAGATTGGTATCATGCCTGGTCACATACATTTACCAGGTAAAGTTGGTATTGTTTCTCGTTCTGGTACGTTAACGTACGAAGCCGTTAAACAAACAACTGATGCTGGTTTTGGCCAATCTACTTGTGTAGGTATTGGTGGTGATCCGATTCCTGGTACTAACTTCATCGACGTTTTAGAAATGTTCCAAAACGATCCTCAAACTGAAGCAATCGTAATGATTGGTGAAATTGGCGGAACTGCTGAAGAAGAAGCTGCGGAATATATCAAAGCTAATGTTACTAAACCTGTTGTTTCTTACATTGCTGGTGTTACTGCACCAGAAGGTAAGCGTATGGGTCACGCTGGCGCGATTATCGCCGGTGGTAAAGGTACAGCTGATGAGAAGTTTGCAGCACTAGAAGCGGCCGGTGTTAAAACTGTTCGTTCTTTAGCTGATATCGGCGTAGCACTTAAAGAGAAAACAGGTTGGTAAGCTAACGCTGCTAAATTGTTATTCTTAATAAAAACCCGCTTTATCTAATAGATAGCGCGGGTTTTTTATATGCCTATTTAATAAACCAGCGAAATTTATTGTCTTTTCAAGTGGATTTTCTATAGTTCTCTGTTCCCACATCGTTAAACAACTTGCTAACTTTCTATTGATCGACCTAGCATTTTAACTCCCCTCTTTTACCTTTACAAAACTGGTATTCACTATGTTTGCCTGAAAATTCTTTGAATCATACTTAAATTTAATCGCTTCTTTATTTCTTCCTTGAAGCAAAAGAAATCATGCTCTACGAAACTATACGATGCGAAACTATTAAATTGTCAGTTTTAGTGTAAGTAAGATTAGCTTTAAAGAAATGGGAAATTTCACCATCCACCATAAAATATGTTTCACGGCGAATATTAAAGGACATTTTAGTATCATTTTCGATATTTTTATAATGTCAAATTATTAGATTGATTCTAGTACTTCAAATGCAGTTATATAGTGCATCAACCTTTAAGTGTGTTTAAATCCGAACACTTTACTTGTAAAACCGAACATATTACAATTCGAAAATACCATGCGAAGCATAAGTCCTTGATATTTAATTAATAAGTCTCGTAGTTAAAATTGGCATACAACTTTCATTGTAATAATAGATAAACCAAAATATAAATTAAATATAAGCCTAATAAGGCGATGTTAATACAAGGATATTCCATGAAAAGTACATTACTAATAACTATATGCTTTACCCTTTTAAGCGTGGTTAAAACAGAAGCCGTTGAAGTTAAAACCTCAAATTATATATCTGAAAACCACTTAACCGCTGCGTTACAGCATAAAGAATGGATACATGGGTCACCCGACTGTAAATCAAATGATGATCCTGCTATTGAAGTATTTCAATATGATGACTCTAGCTATGTACTTCGTCAAAATAAGTGTCTTAGCTATGAAGCGCCATTTATTTATGTATTAGTTGGTAGTGAAAAAACCCTTGTTCTTGATACCGGGGCAACAGAAAACCCGCATGATTTTCCTATATATGAAACTGTTTTATCTTTACATCAAAACCATAATACCTCTGAAGGTAACCGTGACCGCGAGATTTTAGTTATACATTCCCATAGCCATAGTGACCATTATGGAGCAGACTCTCAATTTGTAGGACAACCTAATGTCACCATAGTATCTCCGAATAAAGTGGGTGTTGATTCTTTTTTCGCATTTAAAAATTGGCCGAAAGAAGATACTCAACTTGAACTTGGTGGACGCAGTATAAGTATCATTCCTACTCCGGGACATCAAGAAGAAGCTATTGCTGTTTATGATACGCAAACGAAATGGCTACTTACTGGTGATACTTTCTATCCCGGTTATATTTATGTAAAAGATTGGCAAGACTATAGAAATAGTATTGCTCGTCTAGTGTCTTTTATAAATAGCTTTCCCGTTAGTACAATACTGGGATCACATATTGAAATGACAGATACAGCGGGCAAGTTTTATGATGTAGGGACAATTTTTCAACCGAACGAAGCCTCATTGGTCTTAACATCTAGAGATTTAGTCGCTCTGTAGTGGTCAACTAATTTTGGCCACGGATTTGTATTCAAGCCAGTATCTTTTCTCTGACTCATTTGGTGTTAGTCCACCGTTATAACTGTGTGGCCTGACCTGGCTGTAATATCCAATAATGTAT
>Ga0233426_10003286_pt1 | contig 12895 bp, 12 predicted proteins | sample SI_118_April2016_6_FD_179875 | JGI IMG/M metagenome (GOLD analysis project Ga0233426, IMG submission 179875) | Seawater microbial communities from Saanich Inlet, British Columbia, Canada - SI_118_April2016_10_MG | ecosystem: Environmental > Aquatic > Marine > Inlet | place: Canada: British... | reverse complement strand
AGGCCCAAGTGGCGGAATGGTAGACGCGGTGGATTCAAAATCCACTTCTGTAACAGGAGTGCCGGTTCGAGTCCGGCCTTGGGTACCAATTAAATGGTACTACCTCATAATTTTTAGGATGATAACATGCTCACGCGCGATATGGTTGTCAGCCCTAACCAGCTTTTCTTAATCACCTCCACTTTGACCGATGCGTTTGTCGGAGAAATTGGAGTGTAGGTCGCTGCTAAATTTCGGACCAATCTTGTGGGTTTACGCCCATTATTTTTTAACAGTTTATCTACATTTCAGTGATGTTCTATCATCATAAATCGTCTTGGCCAACAGCGCATGGGCCGAGAGCTTGAACCGGATGAACTATCGTTGCACCAGGTTGAGGATGTGCAACGCACTGAAATTTAATTGCAATTTTCTGACCTATATACAGCCCACTCGGTTTCAGATCCTCACGACGATCGTTGAAACAAGGCGAAGCATCAACACTGGACAGATGCAAATCCCTATAACGGATTTACTGCGCGTGCACGCCATGCCAACCAATCTTCTGGCGTGTCCAAATCCAGCCGTGCGCGATCACCTTGCAAGGGGTGATATATCACGTTTTTACCCAATGACGACAATATGCCATTGGCACCTTTTTCGCCTTTAAGTAATTGAATTTGTTTGAATATATTTGCGTCTATCAGAGTGGGGTGGCCCGCTTCACCACTTTGTGTAGCTGCGCGCAAGGCCTTTGGTTTTAGCGTTTCAAATGCCGCGATCAACTCGCTCATATCCGCCGTTTCAATGTCAGGCATATCTGCAGGCAGGATCATCACGGCCTTAGAATTTTGTGGCAGAGCCAGAACACCGCGTTGCAAACTGCGGGACATTCCAAGGTTTGCGTCAGGCACGTCAACCACCGTTAATCCAAGCCCCGTCACACAAGCCGCGCGGGGATGGTCCGAGCTGGGCAACGTGACCAAGACCGGTTGGCCCGTCGCCAAAGCGCGTTTTGCCATGACTTGCAGGCAGGGTGCGCCGTGCACGTCTTCCAACAGCTTGTCGCCGCCGCGCATCCGCGACGCAGAACCCGCTGCCAAAAGTAGAATTGGTATTGTCATCTGATGACTCTAACGCGGTCGCGCGCGCTTAACCACGCATTCGCGCACCATCTGCATCAAATAAGGTTTCCACAATCACTTGGGCAGGGCGCATTTGCCCCAAGATTTCAATCTTAACAGCTAATCCATCGGCAATGCGATCAGTCGGAAGGAACCCAAGGGCAATCGATTTCCCCGCAAAATGGGAATAGCCGCCGGAAGTACAAAAGCCCACGACCGCGCCATCCAGCCAAATCGGCTCATGCCCCTGAACATCGGCATCCAAGGCATCGACTTCAAACGAAACCAATGTACGCGCAGACCCATTTGTACGCTCTGCTTCCGCTGCTGCGCGACCAATGAAGTTTGTGTTCTTCTTAAAGCTGATGAAACGATCCAATCCGGTTTCAGCAGCCGTATAGTCGGGGGAAAATTCGGACATCCAAGAGCCAAAGAATTTATCGAGGCGCAGTGACATCATCGCCCGCATTCCAAAAGGAACCATGTCGTGCTTTTGGCCCTCAGTCCAAAGCGTGTTCCACAGGTTACGTTGCCCCATCGGATCACAGTAAATTTCGTATCCCAAATCGCCGGTGTAGCTGACGCGCTGGACCAAACATTCGGTCATCCCAACGGTCATTGGGTGCACATCCATGAACTTCATTTCACTGATATCGCTTAGGGTACAGGCCGCCAAAACAACCCGCGCATTGGGCCCAGCGATTTGGAACCCATTACGTTTATCACTTATATTTTCTATGGTTACGTAATTATCTTGATGTTGTTTGAACCAGCGCCAATGATAGGCTTGTGATCCATAGGATGCGGTTAATTGGAATTCATCCTCTGCCAAACATGACACGGTAAAGTCACCAATCAACTTACCTTTTTGCGAAAGCATCGGGGTCAAACTTAGACGTCCAACTTGGGGAATACGTCCCGCCATAATGCGGTCCAACCATGCGCGTGCGCCGTCGCCTTTGACCAGATATTTACCAAAGTTGTGCACCTCATTGATGCCCACAGCGTCGCGCACACCGCGTACTTCGCGCGCGGTTGCCCCGAATGCATCAGAACGGCGGAAGGACGGCGTTTCAAACGTCGGCTCATCGCCAACAGCAAAGTAATTGACCACTTCCATGCCAAATTGCTGACCCCAAACCGCCCCCATTTTGCTAAAAATATCATACATCGGCGTTGTACGGTTGGGACGCGCAGCTGGCAGTTCCTCGTTTGGATAGGATACGGAAAAGCGTTTTTGATAGTTCTCAATCACCTTGGGCAGGGTGTAACCGGGCGAAATCCAATCCCCAAAACGGGCGACATCCATAGCCATCACATCGCGTTCGGGTTCGCCCTCAACCATCCACTGTGCCAACATCAAGCCTACGCCGCCACCTTGGCTAAAGCCTGCCATCACACCACAGGCAGACCAATAGTTACGCACACCAGGAACAGGACCAACAAGCGGATTGCCGTCAGGGGCAAAGGTGAAGGGGCCGTGGATCACGTTTTTAACGCCCGATTTTTCCAAATCTGGGAACCGTTTATAGGCAAAAGTGATGCTGTCCTCGATCTTGTCGAAATCGTTTTGCAACAGATCCTGACCAAAGGACCATGGTGTGCCATTAACGGCCCACGGGCGACAGGTTTGTTCATAAAAGCCAATGCACAGGCCCTGACCCTCTTGGCGTAAATAGCTTTCGCCAGCGGGGTCCATGACATGGGGATGTTCAATCCCGTCTTTCATCATATCAACGATCATCAGGACCTCTTCGGTCACGATATATTGGTGCTCCATCGGGTGCAGTGGGAAATAAATACCCGCCATCGCGCCCACTTCACGCGCCCACAAACCGGCCGCATTCACCACATGTTCCGCGTGGATCGTGCCCTTGTCCGTCACCACATCCCATGTGCCATCGGCGCGCTGATTGGTTTCCATAACCATCGTGTGCGTTTCAATCGTCGCGCCGCCCATGCGGGCCGCTTTTGCATATGCGTGGGTGGTGCCCGAGGGGTCCAAATGCCCATCAAGCGGATCAAAAAGCCCGCCAATGATGCCTTCAATATTGGTCACAGGGGCTATCTTCTTAATCTCTTCGGGGCCGACAATTTCTGTCTCAAGCCCCATAAAGCGGTGCTTGGCGCGTTCTGCCAGCAGCATGTCAAAGCGATCTTGATTGTCCGCCAACGTCACACCGCCCACATGGTGTAGACCACAAGACATGCCTGTGATTTCTTCTAACTCCCTGTAAAGCTTTATGGTATAGCCCTGCAAAGCAGCCATATTGGTGTCGCCATTTAGCGTGTGAAACCCACCCGCCGCATGCCATGTGGACCCAGACGTTAATTCAGAGCGTTCCAACAACATCACATCCGACCATCCCAATTTTGTCAGATGGTACAATACAGACGCGCCAACCACGCCGCCTCCAATCACTGCTACACGTGTTGTGGTCTTCATTGGGCGCACTCCTTGGCAAGTTGTTACATCCAGATTGGATTTCACTGCCCTGTCGGGCTGGTCGAATAGCGACAAATATTGTCGCCTTGGTGCAATCAAACGATATTCAAGCTGCGAAGATAAAGGTAACGAAAACTCATTTCAGGGCGGTGTCCACATGCGTACCCATGCACAAGCAGTCGTAATTGGTGGTGGAGTAATCGGATGTTCGATCCTGTATCACCTTACCAAATTGGGCTGGAAAGACGTTGTGTTGATTGAACGCGATGAACTTACCTCTGGCTCTACGTGGCACGCGGCCGCCAATATCCACGGGCTGCACGACAGCACCAACATCAGTCGTATTCAGCACTATACGATGGGGTTGTATAAGGAGCTTGAGCAGGAAACGGGCCAAGGCTGTGGCGTGTTCCAACCGGGGTCTTTGTACCTTGCCCAAACGATTGAGCGCGAACACCAGCTGCGTCTGCAAGCGGCCAAGGCGAAACTCTATGGGATGAATTTCCATGAGGTTGATCGCGACGAGGCAGAGCGCCTTCACCCGCTGGTTGATTTTGATGGCATCCGTTGTATCATGTGGGAACCAGATGGCGGCAACGTCGATCCTTCAGGTGTGACACAGGCCTACGCGACAGGCGCGCGTCAAAACGGCGCTGAAATCTTGCGGTTCAATCCTGTGCTTGGGACAGAACAACAACCAGATGGCACATGGATTGTGCGCACGGGAAAGGGCGATGTCTCAACACCCTGGGTGATCAACGCCGCAGGCCTATGGGGGCGCGAAGTGGCGGCCCTTGCGGGTATTGATCTGCCATTGCAGCCCACAGAGCACCAATATTTCGTGACCGAAGCCATCCCTGAGATTGCGGTGATGGACAAACGCCTGCCATCCGTGGCGGATCGAGACGGCGAATATTATCTGCGCCAAGAAGGTCAGGGGCTGCTGGTCGGTGCCTATGAGAAAAACATGAAGTTCTGGGCAGAAGATGGCACGCCGCTGGATTTCGCCCATGATCTGTTTGATGACGATCTGGAACGGATCGAGGAAAATATGCTGCGCGCGATTGATCGCGTCCCAGTTGTTGGCACTGCAGGGGTTAAACGGGTCATCAATGGTCCAATGATCTGGTCGCCAGACAGCAATGTCCTGCTTGGCCCCGTGCCAGAGAAAAAGGGCTATTTCTGCTGCAATGGAATCATTCCAGGCTTTAGCCAATCAGGGGGTATGGGCCTGATGGTGGCGCAGTGGATCATAGAAGGCGAAATGCAATACGACATGTTCCCATGGGACATGGCGCGTTTCGGTAGCTGGGCCACGGAGGGGGCAAAGGGCATCCATTTCACGAAAGAGCGGGTGCGCGATCAATATGCTAATCGGTTCAAAATCCACTTCCCGAACGAGGAACGCAGTGCAGGGCGCGCCGTGCGCACACGCCCCCTGTATCAGCGCCAAAAAGACATGGGCGCTGTTATGGGCCTGAACTTTGGCTGGGAACACCCGCTTTGGTTCGCTGATACGCCAGACACCAAAGACACCGATGGGTTCACCCGTCAAAACTGGTGGGGCCCTGTGGGCGAGGAATGCAAAATGCTACGCGCCAATGCGGGAATCATCGACATCTCGAACTTCGCCAAATATCGCTGCAAAGGGCCAGGGGCGGCCGATTGGTTGAACAGCGTTTTTGCCAACAAGATGCCAAAATCCATTGGGCGGTCCTGCCTGACACCATTGATCAGCAAACGCGGTGGCATCGCGGGTGATTTCACCGTGACACGTTTGACTGAGGACGAGTTTTGGATCATTGGATCTGGCATGGCGGAACGCTATCACAAGCGCTTCTTTAACGAAGTTCCATTGCCGAGAGCAACAATCTTCACTTCTGAAACCGAATCCATGTGTGGGTTCAACGTGGCGGGCCCCCAAAGCCGCGCGATGCTGCAAAGTATGACCAACACATCTTTTGCGACAGGTGATTTCCCGTTCATGCGCTCCAAATTGATCGAACTGGCAGGGGTTAAAGTACTGGCGCTGCGGGTTTCTTTTACCGGTGATTTGGGTTGGGAACTGCACTGCGCAACTGCAGATCAAGACCGGCTTTACGCCGCACTGCTAGAGACAGGCAAAGCGTTCGACGCGGGCCCTGTTGGCAGCCGCGCCCTGATGAGTTTACGGATCGAAAAAGGGTACGGGTCATGGAGCCGCGAATACTCGCCGGAATACTGGCCTCAAGAGGTTGGGCTGGATCGACTGTGCAAAATGGACAAGGATTTCCTGAACAAAGCAGCGGTGGCTGAGACAATGGGCAACCCCGCGCGCGAATACATGGTGATCCTCGCGCTGGACGCCGCCCAGACCGATGCTTCAAACGCGGATGCAACAGGGGGCGAACCGATCTTTAAAGACGGCAAAGGGATCGGGCGAGTGACCTCCGGGGCCTATGGCTACACCGTCGGACAATCCCTAGCGCTAGGGTTTTTATCGGGTGCCGTTGCAGGGGATGAGGTCGAGGTGATGTTGTTGGGACTGGCGCACAAGGCGGTGATTTTGAAAGAGGCACCGTTTGACGCGTGTGGGGAAATTTTACGGGGATGAGGGTTGGATGGCCGCAATGCGGATTTTGCTGACATTGGCTGGACGTTGCAAAGTATGACTATTAAAATTGTCACCTAATTACTAATGAGCGATGTTTCGCGCTTGAAAATTTCTCTAGAAATTCTGAAACATACCCTTCGTCTTGCAATGCCAATAGGCCTGGCAACAGCAGATTTATGTGATCTAGGCTATGAATATTCTTATGATTATGAGTTGGACAGAACTGATCTCGTATTCCGCGAGGACGGTTTTGATTTTCTGTTTGACCACGGTAAATGATCGTAATTTTTCATGTATTTGTACCCTAATTTCGATAATTTCTCTACTTTTGGCGGCGAGTTGAACTACTTCGCTGAGTAACTTCTTCGTTGAACCAAGCGCTCAGCTTTTTATCGATTTGCTGACTTTTTCAGTTTTAAAACAAAGTGAAAGGAAATTTCCGAACTCCACCAACATACTAGATGCAAATGTCAGGCTGCGATATCAAGAAGGTCATACCGGTCTGATGGTTTTAAGACGATGATAACAGAATACGTTAGGGTGGTTTGGGCTCAAAGCTGCCATTGCCTCAATCTAAACCCCTCCCGAAACTCCACGGTTACAATCCCGCCCAAAACCCTCTATTGCCCCAGCAGCTCCTGAAAGGACATAAAATGCCTAAATCCAAAAAACCACGCGTCAAACGCGCTGATGCGAATCCTGTGAAAAAACCTGCAGCTTATCAGGCGTTGCACAATGTCGCGCGCCAAGAAGGCTCGCATCCAAATAAAGCCGGCAAAAAAGCCGTCAACAAGGGCGCTTAATCTGGCATGACCGTAGGGTGGGGGTTACCCCGCCACCGCGTCCCAGGTTTCCATACCTTACCCCACGGTTGACTACACTGAGCAAAGGTTGACGCGCATGCGTTCGTTAACAAGGGGTTAAGGCCCCAAAAGTGCAAAACTGTACAATTCATCTTAAATTGCACAGTTGCGCCATATCCCGATAAAGTGTCGCGTTTTGAGCGCCCCAAACTGTACATATGTTGGGCCGTAATGTGCAGTTGTGCGCGCGATTACCACCGAACGGGGCGTTAACCGTTAGCCTAAAGGGGGCGTATTTTCAGTTCTGTGATCCGATTACCTTCGCGTTCGATCACCTCAAAACGGAAGCCATGGAACGAGAACACTTGACCCACAGTTGGAATCATTTGGGCCTCGTGAATGACCAATCCCGCGATGGTGTTCGCCTCTTCATCAGGCAGGTTCCAATCGTTGGCGCGGTTCAGGTCGCGGATGGTTGTGGCACCGTCCACCATGAATTCACCGTCACCAGTGGCTGTTACCTGGTGCTCTGTCTCAGCGTCAAATTCGTCCGTAATTTCACCAACGATTTCTTCTAAAATATCTTCCAAAGTGATCAGTCCCTGAAGGCTGCCATATTCATCAACCACCAGCGCAAAATGCGAACGATTGCGCAAGAACTGGCGCATTTGGTCGTCAAGCGTTGTCGTCTCTGGTACGAAATACGGAAGCACGGCCACTTCCGAAACATCAAATGTTCTTAATGCACTGTCTTCATCATTTGAGTCGCAAATTGCCTTGTAGATCGCACGCAAAAGGTCTTTGGAATGGATCACTCCAATGATGTTCTCTGGATCGTTTTGATAGACAGGTAGGCGCGTGTGAGGAGATTTGATACACTGCTGAAGGATGATATCAGGCGCATCCCCAAGGTTCACCATTTCAATGTCGGAACGGTGCAACATTATCTCTTCAACCACGCGTTCGCCCAAATCCAAGGCACCCAAAATCCTGTCACGATCTTCCTTTTCCACAACACCTTCAGAGTGTCCAAGTTGCAGCGCGCCCGCAATCTCTTCGCGTACAGCCAGCAGGTGGTTGTCGGGATCAACCCGCACACCAAACACGCGTAAAACACCACGCACAAGAAAACGAACGGCTGCAACGATTGGAGAAAAAACACCAATTATTAATGCAATAGGTCCAGAAACCTTAGCTGACATAGTTTCCGCATGGATGATCGCATAGGTCTTTGGCAGCACCTCCGCAAAGATCAAAACCAGCAATGTCATCACACCTGTCGCGATCAGAACACCGCTTTCCCCAAAAGCGCGCAAGAAGATGCCGGTGGCCAAAGAGGTCGCAAGAATATTCACAAGGTTGTTGCCCAACAAGACAGAGCCGATCAGGCGTTCGTTGTCTTCAGTGATGTGCAAGGCACGTTGTGCACCGACGGACCCTTTATCGGCCTGAGCGCGCAACTTTCCGCGAGACGCGGCTGTTAGGGCCGTCTCTGAACCTGAGAAAAATCCAGATAAAACAAGGAGTAACAAGATCACGCCGCAGGTGATCCAGAACGCGCTGTCTAGGGATGCCAATGTTTCTATCATTCGTGAGTATATCCTTTAGCTATAATAGTTTATGGAGTGGCCGCTCAGTTCATTCAAGGGCAGCCGAAGCAGAGGGCATAAAATGCGACATGAATATATCGGAATTTTGGATGGTCCAATCCTTGCCTTTGGTGGCCCATATTCAAATGCACAGGCGACTAAGGCTATGTTTACAAAAGCGAAAAAGCTTGGGATCACGTGTGAAAACGTGATCTGTACAGGTGACGTTGTTGCTTATTGTGGTGCACCTTTGGCAACCGTTGAAATTGTACGTGCCTTCGGCTGTGCTGTTGTCGCTGGCAATTGCGAAATTCAACTGGCTGCTGGTGCGATGGATTGCGGCTGTGGTTTCAAGGGCGGCACAGAGTGTGATCTGTTGTCAGCGGGTTGGTTTGCCTACGCCAGCAAACATGTATTGACATCTGATTGTGAGTGGATGGATCAATGTCCTGATATCATTAGCTTTGATCATTTTGGGGCGCGTTATGCCGTGATACACGGCGGTTTCACGGATGTGGCACGTTTCATCTGGTCTACCTCTGATGACGCAGTGTTTGACGAGGAATGGGCAGCTGTTGAAGCCGCGATTGGTCACGTTGATAACGTCATCGCTGGCCACAGCGGAATCCCGTTTGAACGCGACACAGCCAATGGACGCTGGATCAACGCGGGCGTGATCGGGATGCCGCCGCATGATCAAGGAGCATCCACACGCTACGCGATGATCGAAGACGGTGCGGTTTCGATTTACGAACTTGAGTATGATGTTGAGGGTGCCTTTGCAGATATGCAGCAAGCGGGATTGATCCAAGGCTATGATAAGTCCTTAGTTTCAGGTGTTTGGCCCTCTGAAGATGTGTTGCCTCAGGAATTGCGTTTGTCGTTTTGAGTAAGCGGATGATGCTCCAACACCAGCTCGGTTAAACGTTCATCCAGCACATGGGTGTAGATTTCTGTGGTCGCGACATCTGCATGTCCCAGCATCGCTTGAATAGATCGCAGATCTGCACCACCTGCCAACAGGTGGGTCGCAAAAGCGTGGCGTAATGTGTGGGGTGTTACCTTGCTGGGCATGACACCGCCGGCAACGGCTAACTCCTTGATTAACAGATAAAATCGATGACGCGTCAGATATCCTGTAACCCCGCGTGAAGGGAACAGATATTTTGACGCTGCCTTGCCCTTAGAATTTGCCAAATCGTCAGCCGCATCGCGCATGGATAACCATGCAACAAGCGCTTCTCGGGCAGGGGGTGACAGCGGTACAATTCGTTCTTTGCCCCCTTTTCCAAGGATCAAAAGAACGCGTGGATCACCACGTGCTGCTGACACCGGCAAGCTGACCAGTTCGGTCACACGCATTCCTGTAGCGTAAAGTAGTTCCATCAAACAGGTGTTGCGAAGTGTATCGCGGCCAAGGGTACGTGCAGCGCTTAAAAGTCGATCAACCTCTTCAATATCTAGGGTTTTTGGTAGCTTCTTATCAAGGCCAGGACCAGCAATCTGAATGGCAGGATTGTCATCCCGCCAGCCTTCTTCAAAAGCGAACCGGTAGATTTGTTTGATAGATGACAGACGGCGGGCCCGTGTTGATTTGGCTAACCCTTGTGCATCGCAATAGATCAGATAATGTTCGACGTCGTCGTGTGATGCGTTAAGAAAATCGACGGGTTTGCGGGCCAGCCATGCCTCAAAATCCTTTAGGTCGCGGCCATAGGCCAGTAATGTGTTGTTTGCCGCGCCCAGCTCAGCTGCTTGTGCCTCTAGGAATGTTGATATCCATTGACTCATCTGGAGGGTGTTTCAATCAATATTTGCAGGGCTGCACGGCGTGCCATGTCCTCTAACCCAAGCGCGCGTAATGTCCCCAAAGCGCTGCTAAGTTGGCCCATGTCACCGTCGCTGCCAAATTGAAGCATTGTCAGTGTGTTCAGCAATGCATAGCCTAATTCACTATTTTTAGCTTGTTGCAGCAGAGTTGGGTCAGCTGAACCGGAGGAGAAACCACGCTTAATTGCAATTTTCAGGGGACTGTCCGCGTTGATTGCGCTTACGTCGCCCAGTGCAACCGCCGTGCGGAATGGGTGCCTATCTGCCGCATCAGGGAAGGTTGCCACAGCACTTTTATATAGGGAACTGTACTGGATAATATCGAGGGCATCATTGTGTATTTGCGGTGGTAGCTCGGTTTTCAACACGCCCTCTGCAAAAAGGGTCGCGAATGGGGCGGATAGGTTGGCTGCTTGCATGAGCGACCATGCCGTGGACATGGTTTTGGCAATAGCAGCTGCGCTTCCGGTGTTCAGCGCGGTTTCGAACCGCTGAACTGCAGCGACATGATCCCAGATGCCGCCAGAGGCTGCCGGGCTACGTTTTGAGTATATCCCCAACAAGCGATTTGCTGGCAGTGCACCAGATTGCGCAAGCCGCTCGGCACCTTCAATCTGTGTTTTCCATCCTGCAACATCGCGTAGATCAGCATTGGCATATGCCAATGGCCAGCTTCGGGTTGTTATGGGCTGACCTAAAGCTTCGTGCATTCGAAACAATAAGGGGCTTGGCGTTGTCGGGTGTGGAAGCGGTGCGTCGCCTTCAAACAGGTCAGGGTCTAAGAACCGTTCAAGAACAGCAGCTTGATTTGGTGTAACCGTGCCCAATGTTCGCGCAGCACCAAAAATTAATGCAGCGGTGTTCCAGTCGCCCGATCGGGCGGCACAAAAAATGCGATAAGCGAAATCGGGTGCCAAAAACGGAGTGGCATTGATCAATGCACAGCTTGCGGTTTCAGTCTCGTTCAACAAGGACGCATCGACAAAGCGCTGTGCGATTGCGGGGTTCTTCGACGGTCCAATTTGTTCGATCAAAGCAAGTGCTGGATCAAGTGCGCCAGCTTCGAAAAGTGCGTCGACGCGTGCCATATCAAACTCGGCTGCTTTTCCGCTTGCAGGATCAGCGACTGCCAATAGCAGAGTAAGTAGTGTCGCTTGCGCTGCAGGCAACGTCAAAGTAGGCATATTTGCCAAGGTTTGTGCCAGCATCGCTGCGTCAGACTCGCCCCAAAGGTTTGAAGGTAATCCGGAAACGGTTGAGGGCACTAGGCCAATGATTTGCGCTGTCTGGCCATCCAAGGTTGTGACGGTTACGGCGGGGAGGGGCGCGCCGTTGCTGACTTTGGGTTCATCTGGGGCCAATTGGATGGGTGCGGACTGCGGAATGCTGTCCAGCCAATCGATCGCAGACAGTGGTCGTTCTGTAACAGTGCTCTGCGCCAAAGCGGTGCTGGCGAAGGTCGCGGCAATCAATACGGACTGACAAAAGAGCTTAGTCTGCATTCAGGATCAATGGTTGGCGGACCTCAATTTGGGGTGCTGAGAAATCGGCACCAAAAAATGGACCAATATATGCGTAGCCGACCAGCCCAATGAACGCTAGAATAGCAATCATAAACAACAGCTTGAAAAGTTTGCCCATGGGTTCGTTTGCCTTTTTAGATTCTTACTTTTCACAACTTATATATGGCCTTTCCGACAATATCACGTCATTCAGTGGAATATGAATGAAATTGAGCAAACGATGGCCGATATGCCAAATCCGAATGTCCGTTACACGTTGGTAAAGACGGTTGTGATGGTCGGAATGATGGGGGCTGGCAAGACGGCTGTTGGCCGTGCTTTGGCCCAACGGTTGGGCGTTGCGTTTTTGGACAGTGACGCAGAAATCGAAGTTGCGGCCAATTGCAGCGTGCCAGAAATTTTTGAACGCGACGGTGAAGCCTTTTTTCGCAGCAGAGAAACACAGATTATTGAGCGTTTGTTGATCGAAAAACGGTGTATTCTGTCGACGGGTGGCGGTGCGTTTTTGAGTGAGAAAAACCGTACAAACATTTCGGCGCAAGGCATCTCTGTTTGGCTCGACGCCGATCTTGAGTTGTTGTGGAGCCGCGTACGCTGCAAAGACACGCGCCCATTGCTACGCACTGATGATCCTAGGGCCAAGCTGAAAAATCTATATGATCATCGGGTTCCTATTTATTCCTTAGCAGACATCACTGTGGGCTCAGCTCCTGAGTATTCGATTGAAGACATGGTTGATCAAGTGATCAACGCATTAATTGACCGCGATGATATTTTGGAGGTTCAGAATGCGTGATGTCGTTTCTGTAAATTTACCGGGTCGTGAATACGACATCCACATCGGTCCGGGCCTTCTGCAATATTCGGGAACGCTGATCGCGCCGTTGTTAAGTCAGCCACGCGTACGTGTCATCACAGATGAAACTGTTGGTGCGCTGCATTTGGAAACATTGCGTTCAGGGTTGGCGAGTGTTGGTATCGAGATGAAATCCTTGACGCTGAAACCGG
>Ga0233426_10003285_pt1 | contig 12900 bp, 7 predicted proteins | sample SI_118_April2016_6_FD_179875 | JGI IMG/M metagenome (GOLD analysis project Ga0233426, IMG submission 179875) | Seawater microbial communities from Saanich Inlet, British Columbia, Canada - SI_118_April2016_10_MG | ecosystem: Environmental > Aquatic > Marine > Inlet | place: Canada: British... | reverse complement strand
GCCGACATCGAGGTGCCAAACCACTCCGTCGATGTGAGCTCTTGGGAGTGATCAGCCTGTTATCCCCGGAGTACCTTTTATCCTTTGAGCGATGGCCCTTCCATGCGGAACCACCGGATCACTATGCCCGACTTTCGTCTCTGCTCGACTTGTAAGTCTCACAGTTAAGCACCCTTATGCCATTGCACTCTGCGCACGGTTACCAAACGTGCTGAGGGTACCTTTGGAAGCCTCCGTTACTCTTTTGGAGGCGACCACCCCAGTCAAACTACCCACCAAACACTGTCTCCCCAATGGGGATTAGAGTCCAGACAAATAAAGGGTGGTATTTCAAGGACGACTCCACCACGCCTAGCGACGCAGCTTCGTAGTCTCCCACCTATCCTACACATTATTTATCCGAAATCAATGTTAAGTTGTAGTGAAGGTTCACGGGGTCTTTTCGTCCCGTTGCGGGTAATCGGCATCTTCACCGATACTACAATTTCACCGAGCTCGTGGCTGAGACAGTGCCCAAATCGTTACACCATTCGTGCAGGTCGGAACTTACCCGACAAGGAATTTCGCTACCTTAGGACCGTTATAGTTACGGCCGCCGTTTACCGGGGCTTCAATTCAGAGCTTCTACCGAAGTATAACCCCTCCTCTTAACCTTCCGGCACCGGGCAGGTGTCAGACCATATACATCATCTTTCGATTTAGCATAGTCCTGTGTTTTTGATAAACAGTCGCTTGGGCCTATTTACTGCGGCTTCTCATACGAATATGAGTAAGCGCCTCTTCTCCCGAAGTTACGAGGCCATTTTGCCTAGTTCCTTAGCCACGGATCACTCGAGCGCCTTAGTATTCTCTACTTGACTACCTGTGTCGGTTTACGGTACGGGTAGTTATTACCTGATGCTTAGAAGTTTTTCTTGGGAGCATGATTACAGACAATCTATTCAGCCGAAGCCTCCTAGTACTATCGTACTTTAGCATTCTCTACGGATTTACCTATAGAAAATATACCTACATACTTTGCCGACCTATTCCGTCAGGTCGGAGTCCTTTCACTTCTCCGTCACTCCATCGCAGTAATAACTAGTACTGGAATATTAACCAGTTGTCCATCGACTATCCCATTCGGGTTTGCCTTAGGACCCGACTAACCCTGATCCGATTAGCGTTGATCAGGAAACCTTAGTCTATTGGCGTGCGGGTTTCTCGCCCGCATTATCGTTACTCATTCCTACATTTTCTTTTCTAGCCGCTCCAGCATGCTTCACAACACACCTTCAGTGCAACTAGAATGCTCTCCTACCATATGACAAAGTCATATCCATAGCTTCGGTATTATACTTATGCCCGATTATTATCCACGCTCGATCGCTCGACTAGTGAGCTGTTACGCACTCTTTAAATGAATGGCTGCTTCCAAGCCAACATCCTAGCTGTCAATGCAATCGAACCACGTTAGGTCAACTTAGTATAAATTTGGGGACCTTAGCTGATGGTCTGGGTTGTTCCCCTCTCGGACATGGACCTTAGCACCCATGCCCTCACTCTTGAGTATAAAGTTATAGCATTCGGAGTTTGTCTGGAATTGGTAGGCGGTGAAGCCCCCGCATCCAATCAGTCGCTCTACCTCTATAACTATAGAGCTCAAGGCTGCACCTAAATGCATTTCGGAGAGTACGAGCTATCTCTTGGTTTGATTGGCCTTTCACCCCTACCCACAGGTCATCCGAAGACTTTTCAACGTCTGGCGGTTCGGTCCTCCACTCCAGATTAACGGAGCTTCAACCTGCCCATGGGTAGATCACCAAGTTTCGCGTCTACGCCCACTAACTATACGCCCTATTCAGACTTGCTTTCGCTTCGGCTGCGAGCCTAAAGACTCTTAACCTTGCTAGTGAGCAGTAACTCGTAGGATCATTATGCAAAAGGCACGCAGTCACCCCGAAGGGCTCCTACCGCTTGTAAGCGCACGGTTTCAGGATCTATTTCACTCCCCTGTTCGGGGTACTTTTCACCTTTCCCTCACGGTACTTGTTCGCTATCGGTCTCTCAGTAGTATTTAGCCTTACCAGATGGTTCTGGTGGATTCAGACAGAATTTCACATGTTCCGCCCTACTCAGGATACCACTAAAAAATTATATTCGTACGTATACAGGATTATCACCTTCTTTGATTCAACTTTCCAGTTGATTCTACTTAAAATATAACTCTTAGATCGTGGTCCTACAACCCCAACATTGCCTGAACAATGATGGTTTGGGCTGTTCCCAGTTCGCTCGCCGCTACTATGGGAATCACTAATTGTTTTCTTTTCCTCCGGTTACTTAGATGTTTCAGTTCACCGGGTTGGCCTCCATAAATGGATAACAGTTCTTCAAACTGATAGGTTATCCCATTCGGAAATCTTCGGATTAAAGGTTATTTGCACCTACCCGAAGCTTATCGCAGCTTATCGCGTCCTTCATCGCCTCTGAGAGCCAAGGCATCCGCCATGCGCCCTTAATTACTTTTTGTGATCGTTATTAATTTACTTAAACTTAATTGTTTTCTTTCTAATTTACAATACGTCAAAGAACATTTTTCCTAAAAAAAGGATTGGTGGAGAATATCGGAGTCGAACCGATGACCTCCTGCGTGCAAGGCAGGCGCTCTAGCCAGCTGAGCTAATCCCCCCTAGTAAATAAAATCAGTCAAAAATATACAAAATATATATTAATGATGGATTTCCGTCTGAAAGTATCTACATATAGTAGTCTCGGGCAGACTCGAACTGCCGACCTCTACATTATCAGTGTAGCGCTCTAACCAGCTGAGCTACGAGACTTCAGTGGGAAAAATATTATAAAGGGATAGACAAAAAAAAGACATTAAAAGCAACGTCGCTTAAATTAGTTTATAAATAAACCAACTCTAAAAAGGAGATGTTCCAGCCACACCTTCCGGTACGGCTACCTTGTTACGACTTAGCCCCAGTTACTAGTTTTACCCTAGGCAGTTCCTTGCGGTTACCGACTTCAGGCACCCCCAGCTTCCATGGCTTGACGGGCGGTGTGTACAAGGCCCGGGAACGTATTCACCGGATCATTGCTGATATCCGATTACTAGCGATTCCAGCTTCACGGAGTCGAGTTGCAGACTCCGATCCGAACTGAGAATGGTTTTGAGGATTAGCTCCTACTCACGTAGTGGCTGCCCATTGTTCCATCCATTGTAGCACGTGTGTAGCCCAGGACGTAAGGGCCGTGATGATTTGACGTCGTCCCCACCTTCCTCTCAGCTTGCGCTGGCAGTCTCCTTAGAGTTCCCGGCATTACCCGCTGGCAACTAAGAATAGGGGTTGCGCTCGTTATAGGACTTAACCTGACACCTCACGGCACGAGCTGACGACAACCATGCAGCACCTTGCAAAATGTCCGAAGAAGGACTTGTTTCCAAATCTGTCATTCTGCATTTAAGCCCTGGTAAGGTTCCTCGCGTATCATCGAATTAAACCACATGCTCCACCGCTTGTGCGGGCCCCCGTCAATTCCTTTGAGTTTCATTCTTGCGAACGTACTTCCCAGGTGGATCACTTAACACTTTCGCTTGGTCACTAACAGTATATCGCTAGCAACGAGTGATCATCGTTTACGGCGTGGACTACCAGGGTATCTAATCCTGTTCGCTCCCCACGCTTTCGTCCCTCAGCGTCAGTAATGGCTTAGTGAGCTGCCTTCGCAATTGGTGTTCTATGTCATATCTAAGCATTTCACCGCTACATGACATATTCCGCCCACTTCAACCACACTCAAGGATATCAGTTTCAATGGCAGTTCTACAGTTGAGCTGTAGGCTTTCACCACTGACTTAAAATCCCGCCTGCGGACCCTTTAAACCTAATAAATCCGGATAACGCTTGGACCCTCCGTATTACCGCGGCTGCTGGCACGGAGTTAGCCGGTCCTTATTCATATAGTACCGTCAAGCCGATACACGTATCGGGGTTTCTTCCTATATAAAAGCAGTTTACAACCCGTAGGGCCGTCTTCCTGCACGCGGCATGGCTGCGTCAGAGTTTCCTCCATTGCGCAATATTCCTCACTGCTGCCTCCCGTAGGAGTCTGGTCCGTGTCTCAGTACCAGTGTGGGGGATCACCCTTTCAGGCCCCCTACCTATCGTTGCCTTGGTAAGCCGTTACCTTACCAACAAGCTAATAGGACGCATGCTCATCTTTAACCACCGAAGTTTTAATTGTAAATATGATGTCATAAAACAATATTATGAGGTATTAATCCAAATTTCTCTGGGCTATCCCTCAGTTAAAGGTAGATTGCATACGCGTTACTCACCCGTGCGCCACTCGTCATCTGATGCAAGCACCAATGTTACCGTTCGACTTGCATGTGTTAAGCCTGCCGCTAGCGTTCATCCTGAGCCAGGATCAAACTCTTCGTTGTATAAAAGTTTGTAATAATATTTCCTGGTTCATCTATAATTAAGCTAAAAAAATTGACGTTGTTTTTGTTGTTTAAATTTCGTCTATCCCATTAAATCAAAGAACTTTTATTTTTGTATTTCCGTTTAACATTCAAACGGGCGGCAAATATATAAAACTTTTTATTACCGCAAAACTTTTTGTTAAAAAAGTAATTTTATTTTCAATTTTGATCTCTCGAAGAGGTCTTACACTTCTTTCATTTAAAAAGCGGCTGCAAATATACCTTCTTATTTATACTTTACAAATTAATTCTTCTTTTTTTATTATTTATTCAAACAAGGCTATTCAATCTAGTAAAAGCATCTTATTACCTTATCTTTTTTAGGCTAGAAAGCATGTTTTTACTGATTTATTGAGAAACAGAAAGCGAGTATTACGTCTAATTACGGGTACTAATGACAATTGTCAATATTGACTTTAACAGCAAAAAAGTTAGAAAACCCTACTATTTAGCGATAATAGAACTAAGAATAAATAAAATTAAGTTCTATTATCAATTGGAAAAGGCATCATTACGGCATAAAACAGCTGCGGATTGTATTATAATAAAATATAGAAACGGTTTATAACGTCGTATTTCTACTGTTTTAAGCTTGTTACAATGGAATAGTCCACCAATATAAAACTGCTATTATGTCGAATAATTGCTAACTACTCTAATTAAAGAGCTTAGCTATGAAAGTAAACACAGCGTAATACCAAGCTATTTTCAGCTTTTATTATAGAATCTAGTTATAGAATTATGTTATAATGAATAAAACAATAACTGAATAATAACATATACTATATATGTTTCGCATACAGAAACTGATATTAAGAAAAGAATGAGAAGTTAATGCCCCCAATTAGTAGAGCATATATATAGTAAGGATAATAGTACAAGGAGTCGATAATGATACATAACTATATATGTAACATAAAGAGTGTGTTATTATCAATGTTATCGACACTCTTTAAATTGAATTTTTAAAAGAACAGCCCATAAACATATTGAGTTAGTGAGTAGATATTAGACTTGGAAAATAGAATAAGGAGATGAAATGGATGAAATACCTAACTTAAAGAGTCAAAAATTGAGAATGAACTATAAAAATAAGACAGTATATAGGTCGGAAAGCAATTATGGTGTTGAAAAAGACACTGACAGAACCTTACCATTATACAAGTCTTTATCTAAAACAGCAAACCTATATATATAGTGTGCCATTTGCTCTGGAGAGATCTGAGCTTGAAAACCAGGGAATGCTTCTTCCAGCATTTTAGTTTGAACTGCTCCTAATGCAAGAGCATTGAATCTTAAATTGGTTTGGGAAAATTCTTGAGCTAAACATTCGGTAAGAATAGCTAAAGCTCCCTTACTACTACTATATGCACTAAGTCCTGGAAACTTTACACTTCCTTGAACTCCTCCAACACTACTTATATTAACAGTATGAGCATCGGAAGACATATAAGGGAATAAATCTCTAATCAAGCGGAAAGGAGAGAAGACATTTAGCTGGTAAACATCATTAAGTTCTTGATTGCTTATCTCTCTAAAAGGTTTGTTTATAAGAGAACCAGCATTATTAATAATAACATCAATTCCTGACCAACTCTCTATTTTTTGTAGAATTGGACTATAGTCCTGTTCCAGCAAATCAAATTGAAATGGAATAACGTTGGGAAGGTTTAGATTTGATAGTTCAGAAACATTTCTAGCTAAAGCTAAAACAGTATCTCCTTTCTTACTAAACAATTTAGTTAGCTCGAAACCTATTCCCCTACTCGCACCAGTTATAACTATATTCATTTCAACAATTTTATACCATCAAGTATTAATACTTTATAATCGGATTTTTCAGAAAGCTCAATTAGATAGTTTTTTATCTCATCAAAAAGGCTATCGCTCTTACATATTTCTAAAATATCTAGAGCACATAGCCAATCCCCATTGTGATTTTGTATGATTTCTTGAAAAAGGTCAACAAGAGTCTCTTTTTCTAATTCACCGTTTCTCACTAAAGATACCTTCTCATAAAGCTTATGAAGTTCTATTCTTGAAGCAGAGTAGTCAATTTTATGAGTAGTTTCTTGAAATTGGAAAACATTATCTCTGTCAAAAGACTCGATATCAGCAGCTCCAGAGTAAACAGAAACTATCGACTCGCCAATAGTCATATCATAAACACCCCATTCGGGAGCGAATAAAACCTGGTCTTGAAAAGTAACCGTACAGTCATTAAATGTCATGAGCATATTTACTCCTTTTCTATTCTTCCAAATATTACTTAATAGACCATTAACTACAACTCCACTCTCAAATTCCAGCAAAACCATTTTTCCAGAAACAATTCCCAAATCTTTGAGCTGATCCATACTCAAAGATTCTATAGCAGTATCATGATTTTTCAGTTTGCCAATAGGAGAGCCGAATCCATCCATATGGTAGTGTTTGCTATGACCTACTAATTCTTGATCTTGCCAAGCCAATGCACTAGCAGAAGAGGTCGAGAGGTAAATAGCTTTATCTTCTTTTTCAATAATTTTTGAAAAGACTCCAGAAACCTGGATTCCTGAGCTATATTCTGCAGTACAGGTGTTATTTGACTCTATTGCTTTTTTCAAACCAAAAGCACCACCCTTTCTTAAAGACATGGAATAAGCAAACTCTTCTAAAATTTGAGTTAAATGTCTGTAATTGGGAGTGACGTATAATTGTGGTTGTGGTTCGGTAATGTCGAAAGAACGATGAATAGCATCTATAGTATAAGGGATTTTCTTTACTTCATCCTTCATACAACTTTCGCTTTCTCCTATAGATGATAACAGCCCTGCTCCATATATTTTCGGGTCATCTAAAGACCCTATAAGTCCATATTCTACTGTCCACCAGTGTAAATTTCTAATTTTAGACATTTCGGATGGCTCACCCATGTTTTGCTGAATCAGATCAATATCCTTTTCAGCCTGATCAACATCTTGTTGAGGAGTGCCAGGATCTTCTTTTATAATAGATAAGTGGCGAATAGCTTGAAATAATTCGAAATCTTTAGCTGAAGAAATTGCCTTTGAACCTATTTCTCCAAACAACCTTAAATATTCTGCGTAAGCAGAATCAGCAATAATCGGAGCGTGTCCGGCAGCTTCATGAAGAATATCAGGAGCTGGAGTATATTCAATATGTTCTAATTGCCTAATATCGGCAGCAATCACAAGCACTTTGTAGGCTTGAAACTCCATGAAAGCCGAAGGAGGTAAGAATCCGTCTACACAAACACATCCCCAGCCAATTTTGCCAAGGATATCATTCATATGTTGAATATTTGGGATTCTATCGATTGTTATTCCAGTCTTTTCAAGACCATTTATATAAGAGGAATCAGCAACCTTAGATAGATATGCGACATTTTTTCGCATTACGTACCTCCAAACTGCATGATCAATAGGAGTATATTTTGGGTAATTTTGAGGTACTACAAACTGTCTTAGACGAGAAGGTAGATTTGCTACTTGGTGATTATCAAAGTCGAAAAAATCATTTTTCATGTTTGGCTGTAATTTAATACGTAAAAATAGAAATATCTATTTCAATAAATTAAAGTAATATCTACTTTAATTTCTTACTCAATGCGTTTTGGAAAATGTCCGTAAACTCTTCTATGTTTCCAAAAGCTTGACCATCTACTCTAATGTCTCCTCTAGTTACATGCCCTAATAACATAAAAGGAACTTTGTGTTGATGAAGAATATCTATAAGATTTTCTTCACCAGTTTCACTAACTGAGACCACTACTCTACTTGGTGCTTCTCCAAATAAGAATGCATCTTCTCTAACATCAGAGCTTGTAGTTATGTCAAATCCTAATTGATTAGGAATAGCACTTTCCAAAAGGTTAACGAATAATCCACCATCAGCAATATCGTGCGCAGATGAGATTGCTTTTTTAGAAATCAGATCTTTTATTAGTTGTTGTAAAGAAAACTCTTTATCTAAATCAAAGGGAGGAGTCGAACTATTCTTAACGTTGTGATAAGATGCTAAATACTCTGAAGAATTAATATCGTCGTGAAATTCTCCAATAGTGTAGATTAAATCGCTTTTTCCTTTATAATCTAAAGACATAATATTAGACTTATCCTCCACTACACCTAACATACCTATAGTTGGAGTTGGGAAAACAGGAACTTCCTTGCCATCGATAGCTGTTTGGTTATAAAAACTAACATTTCCACCTGTAACAGGAGTGCCAAATTTCAGGCAAGCTTCGGACATTCCTTTAATCGCACCAACAAATTGCCAGTATACTTCTGGATTGTAAGGATTACCAAAGTTTAAGCAATTGGTAATTGCACTTGGCTCTCCACCCGAACAAACAATATTTCTTGCTGCTTCGGCTACCGCCATTGCAGTTCCTACATGCGGATCTGCATTTACCATTCTGGCATTACAGTCAACAGTCATTGCTAAAGCTTTATTAGTTCCTTTAATGTTAACTACTGCCGCATCTTTTGGTGAATTAGTTCCCATGTTAATAGTTCCTACCATAGAATCGTACTGTTCGTAGACCCATTTTTTAGAAGCAATGTTAGGATGAGCACATAAAAACTTTGCAACCTTCAATAAATTAGAAGGTTGTTCTATGCTATCGATAGTAAACTTTTTAAACTCTTGGTAATAAGCAGGCTCTGTATACTCTCTTGTATAAATTGGAGCACCTCCACCAAGAACTAAGTCATCAGCAGGAACGTCAGCAACTAACTCATCATACATATAGTACTTAAGTCTTTTTTCTGTTGTAACAACGCCTATTTCTTCACAGCTTAAATCCCACTTGTCGTATATTTCTTGAACAACACTTTCTTTGCCCTTGTGAACAACGATAAGCATTCTCTCTTGAGATTCGGAAAGTAAAATTTCCCAATCTTTCATATCTTCTTGTCTAGTTGGCACTTTGTCAAGATGAATAATCATCCCATGCTCGCCAGCAGCACTCATTTCTGAAGTAGAACAAGTAATACCTGCAGCACCCATATCTTGCATACCAACAATAGCATCTGTTTTTCCTAATTCTAGAGTTGCTTCCAGTAGAAGTTTTTCTTGAAAAGGATCACCTACCTGTACAGCTGGTAAATCATTAGCCGAATCTTCAGTAATATCTTTAGAAGCAAAAGCTGCTCCGTGTATACCATCTTTTCCAGTTCTAGAACCAACAATAAATACGGGGTTTCCTGCGCCAGATGAAGTAGCCGAAATCAGTTCGTCTGCTTTCATTATACCAGCAGAAAATGCATTTACTAATGGGTTTGTATTGTAACAATCATCAAAAAATAGTTCTCCTCCTACAATCGGAATACCGAATGCGTTTCCATAATCACCAATTCCTTTAACTACTCCTTTAACAAGCCATTTTGTTCTATCTAACTCTATATTCCCAAACCTCAACGAATTAAGCTGAGCAATTGGTCGAGCTCCCATAGTAAAGATGTCTCTATTTATACCACCTACTCCTGTAGCAGCACCTTGATAAGGCTCTAAGGCAGATGGGTGGTTATGGCTTTCAATTTTGAAGGCACAAGCAAGTCCGTCACCAATATCTACTAATCCGGCATTTTCTTCACCAGCTTTTACAAGCATATGAGGGCCATCCTTAGGTAAAGTTTTCAACCAAGTGATCGAGTTTTTATAAGAACAGTGCTCTGACCACATTACCGAGAAAATACTCATTTCGGTAAAGTTAGGAGTCCTTCCTAATATCGATATTATCTGATCAAACTCTTCTGGTCTAAGACCTAGTTCTTGAGCTTGTTCTAATGTTGCTAATGCTGTTGTTGCTTGTAAAGACATCTATTATTTTATGTAAGTCACAAAATTAAATATATAAAAGAAAAATACAGAGAAAAAAAGACTGTTTTTTATAAAGTTTTCAAACTAATTATTAGTAGACAATTCTATCTTTAGAATCGTACCAATTCTGATAGCTTTGCTGATAAGTATTCTCTACTTCTTTTCTCTTAATTTTCATCGACGGAGTAAGTAAATTATTTTCCATTGTCCATTCGGTATCAATAACCACCATTTTTCTTAGGTGCTCGTGCTGTTCGAATTTAAGATTTACAATGTCTAAAGTCTTTTTTAGACTATTAGTTAATGCTTCTTTATCTTTTGTTTTTCCGTAATCTGAAATAGTCACCAAAGCCATTGGCTGAGGCAATCCGCTACCAACCACGCAAACCTGCTCAATATTTTTATTAGCAGATAACTTCATTTCGATTGGTGCAGGAGCAACATATTTAGCTTTAGACGTTTTAAACAAGTCTTTAACCCTTCCGGTAATTTTCAAGAAGCCTTGATCGTCAATAAAACCTTCGTCACCAGTATATAGCCATCCATCTTTAATTGCTTCGCTACTTAACTTCTCTTCTTTGTAGTAACCATCCATTAAAGCAACGTGCTTAATCAGTATCTCTTTTTCGTTGCTAAGCTTTACTTCGCAATTAGGAAGCGCTTTACCAACAAATCCAAATTTGATTTGATCGTTTAGAGTTACGTGAGAATAGCAACAGTTTTCAGTCATAGCATAAGCCTCTTGTAATTCTATCCCTAATCTTTTAAACCAATGAAGAACAGAAACAGGTATTGGAGCCGCACCAGTAAATACGTTGTTAGCATTTTGCAATCCTAAACCCGATTTAATTTTCTTTTTAATTAAAGAAGAAATCCCAGGAATAGCTAAGAGTACATTTAGCTTCTTTTGTGGAAGCTTAGCTAATATTCCTTGCTGAAACTTGGTCCAAATACGAGGAACACCTAAAAATACGGTTGGCTTAGTATCGCTTAAGTTTTTAGCGAAAGTATCTAGGCTTTCTGCAAAAGAAACCATTCCACCCGAATATAAACTTCCCATTTGCACTAAAAGCCTTTCAGCAATATGGCAAAGTGGTAAGTAAGAAAAGAAGCGAGCTTCTTCTTTTAAGTCTAACAACGGAACAGCATTAGAGGTTGCAAAAGAGAAATTATAAAACTTATGCATTACTCCTTTAGGCATTCCTGTAGTTCCTGAAGTGTAAATAATGGTAGCCAAATCAGAAGGATTTCTAATTACATCTTCTTTAATTGGCTCTACATCTTTTATAAGGTCGTCCCAAACAGAATAAGCTTCCACACTATAATGAGGGTAAGTAATGCAAACCATATCAGAAGGGATACCAGCTTTCATACTTTCAAAATCGTCAAGCTTACCAACAAAGACCAATTTAGCCTGAGAATGGTCTAAAATCTGAGCAATAGAATCTGCCTTTAAATTAGGATATAAAGGAACAGAAACATGACCAGCCATCATAATAGCTAGATCGGTCATTATCCAGTGTGCGCAGTTTTTAGATAATATAGCAATCTTGCTGTTAGGCTCTAGATCCTGACTCTTTAAATAGGCAGCCATTTTTCTAACTTGTAAAGCTGTTTCAGCCCAAGACCATTTGTGCCAAACATCGTTTATTGGTTGACGCATATATAATTTCTCAGGGTTCTGCTTTTCCCAGTGGTAAAGCATTTCTAAAGGAGACAGATAAGGTTGCATATATTTTAAATTTTCCCAAATATAAAGTTTTTATGCAAATTAGGATTAAACTAGCTCAAATTCAAAACTGCCATTTCAACAAGCATTTAAATTCTAATTTAGAGTCATTTTTATTAAAAAGACTAGAAGACTGATCGGACTTAATTTTAAAATAAGAAGTTAGTTTTCTCGACAACTTATATTTAAATGTAAATATAATGGCCTGGCCCTTGTCATAATAAGCAGGAATAGTAAAAGCATATAAAACATCTGGCTCATAAGAATATACTCTAGAAGCATACGAATCGGTATCGTAAAAAACATATCTAAGCTTAAAAGTCCATTTACTATCTAAAGGTTTGTAAGCAACTTCTTGAAAGAATAATTGCCCTGAAAGAGAGTCTACCAAATTATACTGAATACGGCTTTTGAAATGGAAATCGTCTAGGGAATAATTAGCTTGACATCTAAACTTAATCTGTGTATTAAAATGAGATTGATCAAGACCAAAATCATTGTTATTCAAATTTTGCTCCGATTTATATTGCCATCTCCACTCCAACCTATTTTTTTTGCTCCACTTATGCTTTAAATCAATAAAATGCTCCGTGCCTATCAAAGCATGCTCAGACAATCGGGCATCAGGTTTCGATTTAAAATTATCTAGAAAATAAGTAAGCGACCACTTACGATTTAGCTTTACAGTAAAAGAAGAAAAAATTCCTAGCTCGTTAGTTACATTAGAGTTTTCTACAAAAGCATTTGCTTGTAAAGAATGGTAGTCTGGTGATATATTTCTTATTAAGAAAGAATAAGTAAGTCTTGGAGACAAATGAATGTTGCAAGCGTTTATATAAGCAGCCTTATTATTAATAGCAGCAAATTC
>Ga0233426_10003282_pt1 | contig 12905 bp, 13 predicted proteins | sample SI_118_April2016_6_FD_179875 | JGI IMG/M metagenome (GOLD analysis project Ga0233426, IMG submission 179875) | Seawater microbial communities from Saanich Inlet, British Columbia, Canada - SI_118_April2016_10_MG | ecosystem: Environmental > Aquatic > Marine > Inlet | place: Canada: British... | reverse complement strand
GATTTATATGGTAATTTATCGAAATTATATGATCTTATGCCTCAAGATAATTCTATTTTTCTCAATATAATAAACGATAAAGATTATAATATAGACATGAATATAGATACTATTATCAGTGAGTATGAATTATTAAAACAAGAACAAAATATTACAAAAGAATACTCCTCTCCAATAGATATAAATAAAGAAATCATAAATAGTTTATCTCAGATAAGTGATAGACAACTCAAAGTCTTACAATTGATTAACCTGACATTTTTAACAACATTAACTAAAAATGAAGAATTTTTAGAATCTATTCAAAATAAATTTTGAAATCAATTATTATTTCAGGTAATTTTAGATGGAAGAAATCAAGTAATAGTTGATTCTATCATAGAAAGTGAAGATAAAAATATATTTGCAACATACTGAGCATTACATTTTAAATGAGTACTTGAATGATTACAAGAACAAGACAAAAACTGGAAAGTTATATCTACAAAATCATTCTTCCCTTTTCAAAAAAAATAAAATAAAAACAAAAAACTCTAGAAATTATTTCTAGAGTTTTTTATTTTTCATCATCATTATAAAATATTCAACTAACATATAAATATCATCAAATAAAATATATAAACATAACAGCTCAAAACCCAAGAGTAAGAGCAACATCAAATGTCATATGAAGTATAATTGATACAAATAAACCGAATAGAAATACTTTTAAATATGGAAGACTCAGATCTTTTCATTTATATTCTAAAAATGCTTTTGAAAAATAATATGCAACTATACTACTTGATAACACATGTACTATTACCGCGAATGTAGAACGCATAAAGTACAGTTTCAATAATTCTCAATTTAATCCAACTTGAGTATAGTAATTATAGAGATATAACATATTTTCAATAAGTGCAAAACCTAATGCTACAAATATGGCATATAAAACTCAGTTTTTTATAGAATCTATTTCTAAAACACTGGATTGTAGGAAATTGAAATGTTTACTAGCTTCTTCTATAAAAGCAACGATGAAATAATAAAATATTATTAATTTAAATGAATTAAATATAATATTTCAAAAATTTATTCATTGCTTAATATCAAAATTAACAATATCTAAAATGTAATTCATTCAAAAAATCAATACTGAAATTCAAGCAATAAATACTAAAAACACTAAAATATTTTTTACATAAATTTTTAATATTTCTTTAAATCTCATAAAGAAATTTCAAAGTAGAAATGAAAATAATATTATAATTAATAGAAATAATGCCAGTGATATTCAAAATTGTATACTCGTAAAGAAATCTTTTATTTGAGAAGCAAAGTAAAATGTATTCAAATATTCTACTTTTAAAAAATTGATAATCTTTTCCATATGCAATATAGGTACAACAGAAAGTGCTCATCCTAAAACCCCAACAAAAAATCTCTTCTTATTTAATGGATTATCATCAATATATGAAAAAATATATGCCCAAATCACTATCGGAAAAAATGAAATCAAAGCTAACACTATATAGAAAAAGATATCTTTCATGTAATTTTTCTAGTAAATAATTAATTTTATTATAAGTTTTGTTATTTTAATGCAAGAAAAAAGAGATATTGAAACATCTCTTTTTTCTTATTTAAAAATTTTATATTTTCCAAATTGTACATAATCATCTCATTGCGTTTTTCATTTTGACGAAGCTTTTTTAAAGATACCTCATAATATTAAACCATTTAATCATAGGAATATAAATAATCCTCAAAGTAAATATGCTAATATTTCTGGTGCTGCAATAATTATTATTCAAAAAATAATTAAAAATATCGGTATAAGTTTCATTTAATATTAATTATGAAATAACTTCTTCTATGTCTGCTCCAAGATTTTTTAGTGTTTCTACAAAGTTTTCGTATCCTCTATGGATATATTCTACATTTGTAATAGTTGATTCCCCTTCAGCTATAAGTGCTGCAATAACAACAGCTGCTCAAGCTCTAAGATCCCATGAAGTAAGTGTAGCTCATCCTTTTAGTTTTTTAGAGCCAAACACAAGTGCTTCGTGTGGATTTAAAATCGCTACGTTTGTACCCATTTTTTCTAATTCATAGAGAAAATTAAGTCTATTTTCAAATAATACTTCATGAATCTTATTTGTACCTTCTGCTTGAGTCATAAGTACTCCAAAAGGTGCTTGTATATCTGTTGGAAATCCAGGAAATACATTTGTTTGAATTTTAACAGCTTTTAATTTTTCAGCTTTAAATACTCTTAATGTATCATTTCATAAATCTTCAACTTTTACTCCTGCTTCTTTTAATTTTTCTATAAATACAAAGAGGTCTTCTATTCTTGCATTTTGAATATCTAAATAATCTTTTGAAGCAAGTGCAGCTAATACCATATAAGTACCTGATTGAATATAATCAGCAACTACGTCAAATTCGAAATTATCTTGAAGAGAATCAACTCATTCAACAATGATTGTATGATTATAACGCATTTTTATATTTGCACCTGCTGTTCTTAAAAAATCTATTAGATTTATTACATGAGGTTCTATTGCAGCTAATTCAATAGTAGTTTTCCCTTTTCTTAAAACATTAGCAACTAATAAATTTTCAGTTCCTGATACTGAGAAACCTGCATTTAACGTTCTATCTCAATCAGAAACTGAACCATCTAATTCGATAGTATCTTCTGTATGAGTTGCTGTATATCCTATTCTTTCTAATCCATTAATATGGTCATCAATTGGTCTTTTCCCTATTACACATCATCCTGGAAGTGGCATTGATATTTTTCCAAAAAAGTGCAATAAAGGAGCTAATAAAAATATTGAGGCTCTAATTTTTTTCAATTTTTCTATATTCAAATTATCTTTTCTTAAATTTGATGCATCAAAATGCAAAGTATTTCATTCAAACTTATAAACAACTCAAACATCTTCCATTATTTCAAGAAATGTCATAACATCTCCTATTTTAGGCATACCATGAAGAGTAACTTTTCAATTTACAAGCAAAGCTGCTCACAATATTGGAAGTGCTGCATTTTTTGATCAACTAATTTTTACTGTACCTGATAAGGCATTTCATCATTTTACTTTAAACAAACTTTCTAAATTTATTAAATAATTTATGGAAAAAATTATACGAGCTTTTAAGAAATAGCAAATAAAATTTTTTATTTTTCTTCTTTGAAAAAACCATATTTTTGATATACTAAAAAAAATACTTAAACAGTTATACGTACCTAATTAATAAGAAAAATGTTTGATTTAAGCTCAAAAATTATAAATATTGAAAAACAAAACCATATTATCAAAAAAAATATATCTTTAGATACAAATTTAGATTGTTTTATACATATAGATTCTGAATCAAAAAACTTCACAGAAGCATTTCTAAATAAAGTTGTTGATCATATTATTGATAAAATATCTATTAAAAATACATATTGAGATTTTTCAATTGCATTAGAAAATATTAATGCATTTATAAAAGCTTGGAATATTGATAATTCAGAAAAACAAACTGCTAATGTCCTTATAGGGATTCAACATGAAAATAATTTCATTTTTTCTAATATCTGACATGCAAGTGCATATTGGATTAATAGAAATCAAGAATTAATATCATTAACAGATCATAGTGGTAATAAACAACGTTTTTCAGATATTTCTAATTGAGAATTAAAGACATGAGAAATAATATTAATTTCAAGTACAAATATTCTTAGTTACCTATCTCAGAGTGATATAATTGATGGTATAGATAAAAATAATGATATAAATCATTTTACTGAAAATATTTATCAAATATTAACTACTGAAAATTTAAATGAAAATATAATTTATTCTGCATTTAAATATACAAACACTGAAGAAAATGAAATACTCGAAAATAAATATTTTAAAATTTTACAAGAATATTTTTTAAAAGTATTAGATACAAAAATTATGAAAAGGTTTTTAATTTTTTTACTAAAACTAAAAAATTATATTATCAAACAATCAAAATGAGTAAAAAATATCCTTTTTATTCTTATAATAACTCTCTGTATAGTTTTTCTATATAATTCTCTTTCAAGTATTATTTCTGTTACAACAAATAATCAAGAGAAAGAAGTAAATATAGAAAGGTTAGAACAAGCAAAAAATCTCATTAGACAAGCAAGTGATAATGTAGCAAACACAAATGCATTTGAAAAATTTATATCAGAAGCAGAGATAATAATAGAAGATGTAAAAACTGAAAAAATCTTCTTGAGTGACATAGATATAATGCAAAATAATGTTAATGTTCTCAAAAAACAATTTAATAAAATTGAAACATTTCAAGATGATTTAGATAAACAAATATATTCTGGTAATTTTGAAAATTTTGTAAAAATTATTAAAAATAAACTTAAACCTTATATTTTAGAAGAAAAATCAATCACTTGACCTATTAATTGATGAGCAACTCCTAAAAAATATGTTAATACACAATTAGATAAAGATGAGTTTTTTATAGATGCTACTGTGATTTGAGATAATATTTATATTTCTACTAATAAATCAAAAATTGTACGTTTTGCGAAAACATGACATTTTTCCTTTGTAGATGTTCAATGACAAGATACTTGGTGAGAGCATAAAAACATAAATAGTTATAATGGTAATATATATATAACTGATAAAAATATAGCTCAAATACATAAACATTGAGCTTCTTGAAAAAACTTTACAAAAGCAACTCCTTACTTGAAAGAAGATGACATTAATGCTATTTGAAAAATATTATCAGTAGCTATTGATTGAGGTTTCTATATATTGAAAAGTGATCTAATGGTACAGAAATTCTTTTCTTGACCAAAATATGAAATGGTAAATGTAGTTATGAACAATTTACCTAAAAATTATGTAATAGAAGATAAAACAACAAAAATTGAATTAAAAGCAAGAGCTGATTTAAACTTTGTATATATTTTATTAAATAATAAAATATTTGTTTTTCAACCAAATTCACGTAATTATAGGGATGTAACAAGTCTCACTTATATTTGACAAATAGACTGACTTGAAGAAAAAATAAAAGATTTTTATGTAAATCATGATTGAGAATTATGGGTTATAAATAATAAATGAATATACGATTTAAGCTTTGAAATTAGCGATAACAAACTAATACTAAGATAATAAGTTCTAACAAATAAAAACACATTCTAAAAAATTAGCAAATAAAGGAAAAAAGATTTGCTAATTATCATTTTTAGATTACAATTTGCTCGCTTTAAAAAAAAATTATTTAAAATATATCAATTACAAAAACTATGGAAAAATTAAACTTAGTTGCTGAAGTAAGATCAACTACAGAAAAATTAAGTGAAGTAAGAGCTGCTAAGAATATTCCAGCAGTAATTTACGGTCACAACGCTGAAAACATGATTATCAAAATGAATAATTCTGACTTCTTAAGAACTTTCAGAAAATCAGGTGAAAGCCATATTATCAGTTTAGAAGTAGCTGGAAAATCACATGATGTTTTAGTTCACGATATTCAAAGAGAACCAGTTTCTGGAGATTTCTTACATATTGACTTTATCTTTGTTATCAAAGGTGAAAAAGTTCATACTAACATCCCATTAAGCTTTATTGGTGAATCAGCTGCAGTAAAAGCAGGTGCTATTCTAGAAGAACATTTAAAAGATATTGAAGTTAAATGTTTACCTGCTGATTTAGTTGATGCATTCGAAGTTAACATTGCTGCATTAGTTGAAATGGGTAGCTCAATTAGAGTATCTGATTTAGGTATTTCTGATAAATATACTGTATTAACTGGTTCAGATGATATGGTTTGTGCTGCAACTCAACCTGCTAAAATGGAAGTTATTGAAGATGCTGCTCCTGAAGCTCCAGTTATGGAAGGTGATGAAGAAAAAGCATAATTAAAAATTCACAAAAAAGATATTTTGACTATAATCAAAATATCTTTTTTTTACTATTAAATATATATAAATGAAAATTAAAATCTTTTGATCTGAAGAAAACACAACTGAACTATTAAATAAAGTTCAAGTGTCACTAGAAGAACTAGGTCTTGTAGACTTTATAAAAGTTGAAGTAACTCAAGATGAAGCTTTGAAAAATGAACTTAATATAACAAAAGAACCTGCTCTTATTGTAGAAGAAGAAGCAATCGATTTTAAAGATACAATCTTTGAATGAATTATACCTGAATCAGAAGAAATTAAATCAATGTTTATAAGTATTATTTGAGGTTGAGAAGGTTGAGGTTGTGGAAGTAAAGAAGATGATGGTTCTTGTGGAACAGGATGTGCTTGTTAAGAAATATAGCTTAATAAAGATACATTTTTAGAATAATAAATAAAAAAAAGATTGAAGATTAACTTCAAGCTTTTTTTTTAGTTTGTAATATTTGCTTCATCACTTATAACTGGATCTTTTTTTATTGGTTGATTAGTTTTTTTAACGATAATATAATTATTAGTATAAATTAATTTATTATTTATGTCATAATATTTTACTTCATATACGTTTGTACCATTCGCTAAAGTATTAAATTTTTCAAAAGCATGATATTTCCAAGTTCCCGAACTGGTCTTATATGATCATAATTGAAATCCGTTTATTTTAACGAATGCAACGTCTTTATTAAAAACCTTTCATTGAATTGTTACTTCACCTAATTTTGTAGAATATGTTGTAAAATTACTTGGTGCAGTAAATGTGAATTGACTTGCATCAACATTTGTATAATTCTTTGCTTCTCCAAATACATTTGAACTTGAAGTACTTTCTGCTGAGCTATAATAAACTGTTATTAATTTTTTTTCTAATATATCTCATGCATCGTCATATGCTCTAAAAACTAAATCATTTTGTTGTGAATCTGTATCAACTCATTCAAAAATAAATGTTTTATTTTCACTGTTTATTTTTGATTCTTTTCCATTCAATGTAATTTTTACAATTGTTTCATCTCCAAACTTCCCTGTTATATCTAATGTATCTGATGAAATATTTGCCTCATCTTCTATATTATCAAATATTAATACTCTAGTAGAATTTGATAATAATTTAGAACCTGTTTGAGTATTTAAGTCTTCCTCAGATTCAACCATATTTAAATATTTATCTCAATTATTTAATATGTACCAATCATCGTTTTTGAATAAATCATCAATATCAGTTTTTAATGATTTCATATCTAATTCTGAATCATTTGCATCGAGACGTGAAATAGATATTTTTTCACCTGGTAATAATAAAATATTTTGTTCAGCTAGATTTAATACTTCAACTATCCCATTCAATGAATAAATTGTAGTTGCCATTTCATTTTGTTCCAAAGAGACATGAGTATTTTCTCACATTTTAATACTCGCAAATTTAGAATTTACATCAATATTTCAACTTGTATTAAACCATACTTTTCATGAAGTATGTGTAAAACTTCCATTCTCATTATATTTAATTTCTCATAATTTTCATAAACGAGTATTTCCTAAACTTGGTATATTTAAAGATAAACTTCATTCTTTAACTATAAGTTGTTCTCATTTAAAAAGTGATATATTTTCAGTTATTTCTACTTTATCTTGTCATGGATATATAACGTAACTTTGAGTGTTTGAAGTATCCATCATTACATCAATTCATACTTGATTTTCAGATTGATTATTTACTGGAGTTGAATCACCTGTAAATATACTAAATAGTAGTATAAGCATAAGTATTCATCCAATAATTGGGACTAGGTAATCTTTTATATTCTTTGTTACAGGATTTCTTCTTCTACTCATTTGTATTACATTAGTATTAATATAGCTTATAATAAATATTATTGGAAAAAAAACAATACAAAATACAGTTTTCCTTAAAGTTAAACAATAAATAAATAAAAACATAAAAAGCTATATAGTAAATTAAAAAGATTTACATTTTTTTGAGTTTTTGCAAACTTCCCTATAATAAGCTCACATTACAGAATTATATTTTTAAAAGTCAACTGTATGAAAAAAATTATTGCATTAATTGCTATGTTATCTGTTGCATTTTTAGCTTCTTGTACTAAAGAAGAAGTTACTACTGAAGACGCTGCTGCTGTTGTTGAAACTCCTGTAGTTGAAGTTATGGAAGGTACTGAAGAAATGGCTGAAAAAGTTATGGAAGAAGCTGCTGAAGCTGTTGAAGCTGCTGAAAACATGGTTGAAGAAGCTGCTGAAATGACTGAAAAAGTTATGGAAGAAGCTGCTGAAGCTGTTGAAGGTACTGAAGAAATGGTTAAATAATCATTTTCATTTAAAAAAAGTTGACTATAATCCAGTCAACTTTTTTTTATTTATCTTATTTACTAAGTTTATATAAAATATAAAAAATTAATATTTTATATAATATTTTTGAAAAGAATTCATAGTTATGATATAATAACTATGAATTTATTTTTTTATAAAAAAAAATGCCTGAAAGTATATTTACACTGAAAATATTTCAAGGACTCGATAAAGCAGTTATTAGAAGTATTATAGATAATTGTGAATCAAGAGATTATTGAGATGGAGAAATGATTATCATGGAATGAGAAGAATCAAACTGAGAAGGATATATACTTAAATCTGGTAGAGTAGCTATTAGTATTTGAGGAAATCATGTTGTTGATCTATCTGCTGGTGATATTTTCTGAGAAATTGCTTTACTCAATGAAGAAGAAAGAACAGCGACTGTTTGTTCTCAATGAAATATTGAAGTAATCGTATTAAGACTCCCTGATATTATCAAAATGATTAGCCTAGATGATACTATTAATAAAACTGTCATCGAAAGAATCGAAGAAAATTTAGAAAGATAAAATAAAAAAAACTATTTCATATGAAATAGTTTTTTTATTTTATAATTATTCTTAAGTTTTTCTTTCCTTTTTGAAGTAATAGTGATCCATTTGATAAGAAATCTCATGAAAAATCATGTTTCATGTCAGATATTTTTTCACCATTAATTGAAATAGCTCATGATTGAACTGCATTTCTTGCTTCACTGTTTGATTTAGCAAGTCCTGATTCTACAATTATTTCAAAGAAATTTTGTTCAGTATACTCTAAACCTCACATTGCATTTTTATAAGTAGCTAAGTCTTCAGTTGATAGTCAAGCTAATTCAGAAACTTTGTCTCATCTACCAAACATAAACTCTGTTATTTGTTCAGCTAGTTTAGCTTCACGAGTTCAATGAATTATTTCTACTACTTTGAATGCTAATAATTTTTGTCCAGCTCTGAGTTCTGGTTGCTTCATATGATTTTCAACAATGCTATCAACTTCTTCAGTTTCTATAAGAGTTAACATTTTCATGAATTTTGAAATATCTTCGTCTGAAGTATTCATAAAATATTGATAGATAAAGTATGGTGATGTTTTAGATTTATCCAAGAACATTGCATTTCCTTCTGATTTACCAAATTTTTTCCCAGAAGCATCAGTAATTAGTGGCCATGTTAATGCGTAACTATTTGCATCGTATTTTTTTCTGATTAATTCAGTCCCAGTTACTAAGTTCCCCCATTGGTCTTGTCATCCAATTTGTAAAACAACATTAGAATCTTTAAATAATCTACATGCATCATACCCTTGTAATAATTGATATGAAAATTCTGTATAAGAAATTGATTGTGCTGGATCTTCGATTCTTTTTTTCACAGTATCTTTACTCATCATAACATTTACAGTCATGTATTTTCACACTTCTCTTAAGAAGTCTAAGAAATTCATATTTTCATAAAATACTTTATTGTTGATAAAGTTATATTTTAATTCATCTCAAGTAAATTCCTTTAAATTATCAGCTACAGCAGCAATTTGATTTGATATGGCTTTTTGATTATCTTCGAGTGTTTGTTCTGATAAGAAATCTCTCTCTGCATTTTTTCATCCTGGATCTCAAATCATACCCGTAGCACCACCTGTAAGTGCCGTATACGTGTTTCATCTTCTCATTAGGTGAATTGCTACCATAAATCCAATAAAATTCCCTAAATGGAGAGAATTAGCTGTTGGATCAAATCCGCAATAAAAATTAGCATTTCATTCATCTATAAGTGTAAAAATATCATCATTTGTATTTTGATATAATAAACCTCTGTCTTCTAACTCTTGTTTAATCGGTTTCATTGTATTAATTATTTATTTCTAAATGTTAAAAACTAAAAATATAATAGACAAAAAAAGCATTTTTACAACAAAAATATTTGATTTTTCGCTTTAATATGTTATTTTACATAGTATATATTTATTAGCCTATAAATATGGAAATAAAAACAAGAGAAGAATGGGAACAAATAATGCCAAAAGATAAATGAAATTCTCAATGCCCCTTGTGTATTGAGAGTGAATTAGTTATTTGGCAATGAAAACATTGGTTTATTTATTATAATAAATATCCTATATGTGGTATAGATAAACATCTCATGGCTTCTCCTATTAATCATATTATTTATACAAAAGATTTAACAAAAGAGCAATGGTGAGAATTTAAAGATGTACAAGATTTTATGCAAAATTTTTTCAAAACATGAAGTTATTTTTCATTCATAAGAGAAGATTTAGATTCTAGAAGTTTAGAACACTTACATTATCACTTTGTTCCTGGTATATTTAAATATAATCATCTTGAAAACATAATTGAAAACCAATAATAATTAATTCTAATATTACATGAGAAACATTGAAATTTCAAAATTATTCTGATCAAAATGTAGAACCAAGTTATTGGAAAAGTTTTTTTTAGAATATGAATCGGGAAATAATAAAGGTTTTCATATGAGAGGACTCTCTCGTGAATTAGATGAACAAATTAATTCTATAAAAAGAGAGTTAGATAACTTAACAGAGTTAGGTTTATTAAAACATAGAACAGAACTAAAAAAGAAAATATTCTTTATTAATTCTAATTTTATTCTACTCGATGAATTTATTGGTGTATTCATCAAAGTATATAATCCAATGGAAAAAGTAAAAGAATATTTTAAAAATAAATCGGCTCTTGAATTAATAATTCTGAATGATTCTATAAAATATAAATTATTTAAACCTGGAAAAAGCATCTTAGATATTTTCTTAATTTGAGAAATAGATAAAGATGATTTTAATTCATTCTTAGCTTCAGTTTTCTACTGAAGAAAAATAAAATATGCTATTATTTCAACAGAAGACTTCTATCATAGATTAGAATTCTGAGATAAACTCATCAAAAATATATTAACAGAACCTGGAAATATATATCTAAGAGATAATCTTAAAATCAAACAAAAATTAGAAATTAAATAAAAAACCCTTTCTAATTACAAAGGGTTTTTTAGTTATAAATAAAGAAATTTTCAAAATAAACTAAATAATGCGACTAATAAAAAAGCTAATATAACTCTCATTATAATAATACTTATTGAGAATTTTATTCCTTCTTTTATTACATGTACAGTTCATGGTTTCATTAAATTTGTAATAAACATTATTACAATACCAGTAAAAAACAAATATAAAATAAACATTTTATCATCATCTATATATCTATGAAATAACATAGGTATAATCAGTTGTACAATAAATAATGTTGATATAATAATTCAAACTTGTTTCATTATAGAAAATCATATATTTTTTTGTTTTATTATATTGTTATATAACAATAAAATAATAGTTCATTCTAATAAAAAAAGTAATAATAATATTGAATATACTTTAAAATATTTTTTATATGATTTTTTATTTTCATACTTTTCAATAGAAAATCATACAGGAGTAATTCATTCTAAAATATCTCACAAGTAATAAACATTACTCCTATCTATTGCATAATAATCATTCATAAGAGATTTAGAATTTTCAAATACTTTAAATGATTGTAGATCTACTCATGTAACTTCTATATTATCAAAAAATACAATTCCTTCATTTATAAAATATTTTTTATTTAACCATGTAAATTCTTCTGGTTTTTTAGAAATAATTTTTTCAGAATTTCGTATATCACCATCTAAATTATAAACATATTTTTTATCTATATATATAGCATTTCATAGATATTCAAATGATTCTGAATCTATTATTGATATTAATTTCCTTTCTTGTTTATATTCATAACAATATAATCTTTGTTTATTAATAAGTACACAATTCCCTCAATACAATAGTTCCAAATCTGTATTAATGTCCCAAATTTTTACTCCATTTAGATAATAATTTGCATTATCTATTCATAGACAATATTGTTTATTTATATCTATACACTTTAAATTAAAAGTACTAACATCTGCTCATTTTAGTATTTCATCTCAAACATAAACATTATTATTATCTTTAGAATATATTCCACCTAAATAAGTATAACTTGCATTATCAATTCAAGTATCTATATCAACTTCATTAATAATTTTATTATTACTTGTTTTAATTGTAAATGATCATTCTCAAAATACTCATTGTGTACTTATAAAAAGTATGAAAAGAATTAAATATATTTTTCTTATTAACATAATTTAGTTTATTAATTAAATTTTTACTACTCAAACATGTTCTGCAAATTGTCAGTGTTTTACTCTATAATATGTTAGCATTCACACCATTGCCGCATTATCCATACAGTATACAAGTTTCGTTGGATGCATAAATTCTAATCTTTCTTTTTTACAGAGTCTCGCTATTTCATCTTTGAGTCTATTATTTGCACTTACTCCTCAGGCTAACATTACAGTTTTTACATTTTTTTGTTTTGCTGCTTGTACGAGTTTATATGCAAGTACTTCTGTGATTGCTGTTTCAAACTCATAAGCTATTTCCTTTTGATCAGCAAAAGTTAATTCTCAGTTTGCTTTGATTCTATTATCCACTTCCCTTTTTACTGAACTCTTTAATCCAGAGAAAG
>Ga0233426_10003279_pt1 | contig 12919 bp, 9 predicted proteins | sample SI_118_April2016_6_FD_179875 | JGI IMG/M metagenome (GOLD analysis project Ga0233426, IMG submission 179875) | Seawater microbial communities from Saanich Inlet, British Columbia, Canada - SI_118_April2016_10_MG | ecosystem: Environmental > Aquatic > Marine > Inlet | place: Canada: British... | reverse complement strand
CTTGTCGTCAGCCTCGGGCTCTTCGCTCAGAGACGCTGCCTCATCGAGCACCGCGTCGGGCCACTGCCAAGGGATTTGATGAGCCCGTATGGCAATATCAATCTCAAGCCCGGGGTCGAGGTGGTCACCCAAAATTTCTTCAACTGAACCCTTGGCACCCAACACCTGAGTGGGATAGTCGGTAATGCGCACCGACACCATCTGACCCGGCAGAGCGCCGCGCTTTTGATTGGGTGGGATTAAAATATGCTGGGTGACGCGGGTGTTGTAAGGCAGGAGAAAACCAATACCGCTCTCCTCCATGTAGCGACCCGGCAGCACCGATACCGCACGCTCCAACACTTCAACAACCTTGCCTTCCCGACGCCCTTTGGCATCTGTACTTATAGCTGCTACCAAAGTGCGATCGCCATCAAAAACCTTCTGCATCTCTCGACTACTGAGATAAAGATCATCACCGCCCTCGACCGGCGTGGCGAAGCCATAACCATCGCGATGTCCAATGACACGACAGGCTTGCAACTCAAGGCGGTCGGACAGGCCAATGCGTCCTCGCCGATCTAGGTGCACCTGTCCGTCGCGACGCATCGCCATCACTCGGCGCCGCAATGCCTCAAGATCTTGTTCACTGGACAAATGGAGTTCGCTGGCCAAAGCCGACAGCTGAAATAACTCTCCCGAATCCTCTAGTATTCCTAGGATTACCTCACGACTAGCTATCGGGTTTTCATAACGACTAGCCTCTATCGCTGCATTAGGGTCTTTAGGCTTTCGTGTTTTTTTAGAAGGGTCAGATTTCTTCAAGGTGAGTCAGGCTCTCCTGTTTGCGGATAAACCACCCTTTTAGGATGGCAAGGGCCCCATAAAAGACAGGCCCCATAAGTAGCCTTAGGTTACCATTTCACTGGCGACAAATCGCCGCACTATTGGCACAATTTCGTCCCCCACCCACCGCGAGGCCATGGGCTTTTCTTGAGCCCTACGCCTCAGTTTAGGCCGAGCGACGCGCAAGCTATCAGGGCGTTCGACCGCTGCCTCCATTATCCGAAGCTCGCCTATACGGTCGCATGGGATCGTACTCAGAACATACCTAAGCACTAAAACCCAACATCACATTGAAAAACCATGCCGCAGCGCTCAGCAAACGCACTGGGCAGCGCATGCCATTGCGTTAAAACTAAAATAACAAAAACATAAAATTCTGCGTTTTTCAGACCAATAATCCCCCAACAAAGCCGGCGATCCAGCACATTTGTCGCGATTCGATAAATAATTGCCACCGAATTAAGGCCAAAAGAAATAGCTTTGTAGCAGAATGGGACACACCGTTTTGACAACCGCCAAAAGGAAATTCCATGAAAAAATTGATTGCAGCTACTTTCACTGTACTGTCTCTTACAGCCATGCAAGCTATGGCTGGCAGCCCCGTACACATGTGGAAGTGCCAGATTAACGACGATATGACTGAAGAAGCCTTGGTCGAATACACCAATGATTGGCAGAAGGCCGCAGCTAAAGTTGATGGCGGCAAGAAAATGAAGAGCCAGATTTACTTTCCCGTTGCAGCAGGCGCAGACGGCACAGGTACTGACCTCATATTTATATCTTCTTGGCCCAACTTTGGTGAATACGGTAAGTTCTGGGACTCTTACCCCGAATCTGATGCCGCAGGGATGGAAGGTGGCGCTATGAGCTGTCACGGTAGCTCACTATGGGAAGCCATGAACTAAGCGATCTCCATACGCTGTTCGTAAAGCCGCCCACGGGGCGGCTTTTTTGTGGTGAACTCGACAGCAGACTAGGTTCAAACAGTCAGTCAAGATTCGATCTTTTAAGGAGTACCCGCATGTCGTTAGTTTGGAGTTGTAATGAATGGGATCCACTGGAGGAGGTGATCATTGGTACCGCTGCCGGTGCGCGATTTCCCCATGCTGATGCCAGCACCCAACTCGCCGAATATCCCGGACGGCCCCTCAATACAATTCCACAAGGCCCCTTCCCAGCAAAAATCATAGAGGAAGCCGAAGAAGATCTTGCAACTTTTGCCTCGGTCCTCAAGCAGGGTAATGTGACGGTTCGTAGACCAACCCCCTGGGATCACGATAGTGTTTTTAGCACCATCCACTGGTCTACGCCTGGTTATTACAATTACTGCCCCAGGGACATCCTGCTCACCGTAGGTGATCAAATTCTAGAGACTCCCAACGTCATTCGAGGCAGAAGCCAAGAGACCTTTAGCTATCGCGAATTGCTGTTGGAGTACATGGCTTCGGGATCACGCTGGTTCAGTGCCCCAAGACCTATGCTGAAAGATGAATTGTTTGCACCCGAGAATGAAAATCTCACGCCATTGGACCTTGAACCCGCTTTTGACGCTGCTAATGTTTTGCGCTTTGGGCGAGACCTACTGTATCTGGTGAGCGCTACAGGAAACGAGATGGGAGGGCACTGGTTGCAATCCATTCTCGGGGATCAATACCGCGTACACTTCATGAAAGACGTTTATTTTGGCAGCCATATCGACTCAACTCTCGTTGCTCTGCGACCAGGCTTGGTATTGGCAAACCCGGAGCGACTTTCAGACGAAACACTCCCAGATTTCCTAAAAGAGTGGGAGGTGATTTATAGCCCTCCCATGGAAAATCAAGGTCGCCATAGTGCTGACTACCTGCATAAAGCCATTGGTAGTGAGTGGATCGACATGAATCTATTTAGCATTGATCCCGACACGGTGGTCGTCGACAGTGATCAGCACCAGTTAATAGCCCTTCTTGAAAGCAAAGGCATGAACGTTGAGCCCGTGAAACTTCGTCACTCTCGTATGCTTGGGGGAGGCTTTCACTGCGTCACCCTCGATGTACGTCGCCGCGGCACCCTGGAGGGCTACTTTCAGGGATCACCCGGCTAGAGCGTCTCTATTATGCTCACAACCGCTGCAACCATACTGGGTATGCTGGGTCTGTCATCATTAGCGTGGTGGCGGTATCGTCGAGTACTTGAGAACACAAAACCAAGCCCCAGTTCAGATTTGCGCTGTCTCAAGTGTGAACCCACCGATGATTTGTGGGTTCGCGCAGACCATCAAAAAGGCGTGACATGGTTACACGAAATTTTTGAGCGTAGTGCCGCTCGCTACCCCAGCTTTACCGCCCTTCAGGTACCGGCAACTGGCGAGCAAATAAGTTATCAAGCGCTCAACCGCAGAGCAGAACAAATCGCAGCCGCAATCGCCCCCTATGTCAACGGGCCAGATCAGGTGGTTGCCGTGTCTATGGAACAAAACTGCGCCGACATTGTTGCTGCACACTTAGGGATTCTGAAAGCAGGGGCCACCCAGTTGTTTTTAGACCCAGCGTCACCAATCTCGCTGCAAAAACTAATGATGGAGGATGCCAGCCCAGTCCTATTGATCAGTAATGATGATGATCCAAAGCATAATGGGCTGCCTTTATTAAACCTTAGCCTGATCTTAAATAATGCCACGGTTAAACGGGCCCTCCCCGCCTGGCTTGATAATCCAGAGGATCGCTTGGCAGCGGTGTTTTATACCAGCGGGACAACAGGCCAACCAAAAGGCGTTGAGTGCCCGCATAGAGGCTACATAAATCTAGCACGAAGTTACGCGTATTTTTTTGATTTTATGGCCGGGGTAGACGCTACATCGCTCACTTCATCGCTGGGCTACGACGGAAGTATTTCAGAGCTCTACAGTGCCTGGGTATCCGGTGCAGCGGTAGTGCTGCTGACGAAAGACGAAGTACGCTCTGGGCCCGACCTTGTACCGATATTGCGAGAGCAAGAAGTCACTGCGCTATTTTGCCCACCTGTTTTGTTGAGCACCCTCAGTGATGCTCCCGAACATGATCTGCCCTATCCGATCTGTCGCTATATCATCCCTGCAGGCGAGGCATTTCCTGCCAACTTAGTGGAGCCTTGGTCTCGATCACGACGCCAAATCATTAATACTTATGGCCCCACCGAAGCCAGCACCGATACCAGCCGTCAGCTACTGCGTCCCGGTAGGCCTGTCACCATAGGCTCACCTTTCCCGGGGGTCGATTACATCATTATCGAACCTGATAAAGACCAAGCTTTGCCCTGGGGTGAAATCGGAGAGCTTTGTATTGGGGGTTGCCATCTCGCCAAAGGCTACCGTAATCAACCGGAGACTACAGCTGAGCGATTTATTGAGCACCCAAACTATGGCCGCCTGTACCGCACTGGCGATCGCTGCCGTATTGATCCTAGTACAGGACAGGTTGAGTTTCTGGGGCGTCTCGATGCGCAAATTAAAGTCCGGGGGCACCGCGTAGAAGCGCAGGGCATCGAGTCTTTCCTTCAAGATGTTATTGATGACATTGATACCGCAGTCATCGACTACCGCAATGATGAGCTCATCGCCTTTGTCATCGCACCGAACCGCTCGCCATCGGATCTCAAGCATAATTCCACACTCCTGGCCCCAGCGGACTGGGCACGTTCCATTCAATTAGAACTACGGCAGCAGTTCCCTGAGCACTCAGTACCCTCAAGAATTTTTCTCGTGCCCCAATTTGTCCTGAAGCCCCTTTCGGGAAAAATAGACCGTCAGCAACTACCCTCAATGCCTTTGAACAATGAAGCCCCCGCGACTAGCGAAATACTGCAGCAGGAGAGCATGGAAATTGAGCCGGACCAGGGCCAAGGCGCGTTAAATATTTGTCGCGAAATACTGGGCGCCACACTGAATTGGGACGATGATTTCATCGATTGGGGGGCGCACTCTATTGCTATGGCAAAGCTCACCCAAGCCCTACGCCAGGCCGGCTATCACGTATCTGTTCGTGACCTCCTAACTGACTTTCGCACACCCAGGCTTGTCGCCCAACTCCCCTTGAGCCAAACCTCTGACACTCAGGAAGCGCAGTTAAACCTGCGGCAATCTTCCGGAGCAGCGTTGAAAGAATCGACGAAGCAGCGACTAAACCCTAGGCATTTCGCGCTGCTGCAGGCCCTGGGCATTTTGGTACTGCGCCTACCCACATTGTCGGGCTTGATCCTATTGCTAGCCTGGGGCGACCCCGAGGTGACCTTCCTCGATGGAGATGCCAGAACACTCATCATTTATACCTTACTCGCCTTTATTTTTTACTTAGGCATTCCGTTCCTAAATTTGACTTGGGTGACCGTTTTGCGGGGGCTTTTTAAGTCGACCGATATTGAAAGCGGTCACTATCAAAAGTGGAGTCGGGAGCACTTGCAAGTTTGGTGGCTGGACACCCAGCAACGGATGGTACTGCAGCCGATGAGTCGATGGCTACGCGCTCCCGGAATCTATGCGTGGCTATTAAGGATGCTAGGGGCTGATATTGGTAAAGGCACGCATATTTCTCAAAGCACCGAATTTCTAGGACCCCTCAGCATGCTAACGCTCAATGACGGTGTCATTGTGCAAAGCGGCGCTCAACTCAGCGGCCAGCGCTGGCAGGGTGATCTGCTTATTATAAATAAGGTCATCGTGGGCGCGGGCACCAAGGTGGGACAGCGTGCGTTGATTGGCCCGGGCGTCACATTGGGCCAAGGCTGCTGGCTCACTCCCCTCAGTGCGGCTCGACAAGATGCCACCGTTGATGATTTTAAAATAATCGACGGCGTTAATGTCGACCCGGTGGGCAGCCGGTTACCGTTGCAACGTAACCGCGTTTTAATGCCTCCCTCCGCCGGCCGATACGTTTCCGAGGTCAAGGGCATTTCCCTACAGTTTTTTATTGAGTGCCTTCTTTTTGTCCTACCTGCTGCGTTAATTTTGAGCGGCATTTCGGGATGGCTGCTGGGTGACTACGCTAACGCTGCGAATACAAATGCTACAACCCTGTTTCAGCTTCTTTCAGACTTTTTCCTCAGCGCCGTTCTTGCCGCTTGGCTCACACTTTTAGTGACCTCATTTCTGACTTGCCTCTTTCTGAGAGTGACTGCCTATAAGCCTGGCGTATTAGAAGGATCTAGCCTCGCGGCCGTGATGCTGCGCTACCGGCAGGAGAAGATGAATCAAATACAACGCCTGTGGACTTGGACCTTAACAGGTCAATATTTACGACGCCTTGCAGGCGTTAATTACGGCCAAACCGGCGCCAGCGAATGCGACGTTATGGTCAACCTTGTCCCGGAAATGCTTACCAGCCAACCCAATATTTTTATGGCCAACGGTTGCCGAAGCAATATGCTCGACGATGAAGGTGAATACCTTTACCTAAGACCCCTTAATTTTGGAAACAACACATTCTTAGGTAATAACAGTGTGGCTGAATCTGGCGCCCTGCCAAATCAACTCCTACTAGGAGTCAGCACACCCACGGGCGATCACCAATTTCGCCGTCTCCCAGAAATTTCAAAGCCCGCAGTGACGGTTCTCGCAGGCAACCCTGTCATCGAATTTGCGCAACCTGCAGGTCAAACTTCAGGCACAGAAATACCAACCTGGTCGTTGTTTATACTGCGGATTTTATTTGGCGACCTGATTGGCGTCGCCCTTATTCCCGCTATGCCCATACTCATATTGGCGCTAATGCTCCTGGTCGTAGAGCCTTTAAACTCTCCAGTAATTTTAGAGTCGCTAGCGGCCGTCATCGCAGCCACGCTATGTCTGCAAGTTATGGCCCTTAGTATCAAGAAAATTTTGGTCCCAAAACACTGGGGGAAAGACCACCAAACACCCTTTTGGTCGCTGCGACACTTCACCTATTTCCTAGCCCAAGACTGCTTTTTCAAATGGTCGGGACCCACGTTGCGACATTTAGGAGGCACGGTATTAGCCAACCCCTTCTTGAGGGCCTTTGGCTGTCGAATTGGCCGAAATACGCTAATCCACGAACCTTTGCAGGCCTTCGATTGGCATGCAGTCGATATTGGCAATGATTGCGTCGTTCAAGGCCAATTGCAGCTGCACAGCTTTGAGCATCGCCTTCTGTCAGTGAAACAAACTGTCATCAAGTCAAAAAGCGCTATTAATTTTGGCGCCACGGTTATGGGAGGTGCTGTGCTAGAACCCCAAACTACCGTTGAGAGCCTAGGTTTGGTAATGAAAGGCATGGCGTTGACCACCGGGGTTCATGCCGGTAGCCCAGTCAATTTCGAGCGATCGCTGTGAGGGCAATCAACCCTAATCTGGCTCAAACTTTTGAGCGCCTTGGCTGCAGAGGCACGATGGAGGCCGGTTACTATGCTGTCGACATTTACCTCTGGCGTTATGTTGACGATCGTTCCTTTCAGCGAGATTGTCTCGCCGAATTGAGCACCCAAGAGCGTCAACGAGCGCAAGAACTCCATGCGCCCGGCGCGCGAAGCACTTTTGTACAACGACGGGCTTATTTAGGGTGGCTTCTTCGCGAAAATTTCGGTGCCACATCCGGGCCCACCAAATCGGGTTTAAACCATAGTCACCCCACGAGTGATTGTGGCATTAGCGTCAGCTCATCGGGGACACATGCCATCTACGCCGTCGGCTCAGGTATAAAAAGAATTGGCATTGATGTAGAAATTGCCGATGAAAAAGAAAATATTTTCGCCGTAGCGGACGCACTTTTTACTGACGCAGAGACAACGGCTCTAAAGCAAGCTGACCCCAGAACTGCAGCAGACCTGTTTTACCGAATATGGCGGCTGAAAGAGGCGGCACTAAAGTATCGAAATTGCGGCCTTGCCGAAGGGCTCAATGACACGCTTTTCATACCCACCCCTGAAGGCGGAATCGCTGTTTGTCAGAACCCTAAAGGCAGCCAGCGCGCCTCAACAGCATCGGCGTTCTTCGAAGGCCGCTTTAAGGGTTTAGACCTTGCCCTGGCGTTACCCGCAATGCCGGGGGATGCAGGTCTGTGGCAAGTCGCCAAAGCCACTCAAAGGGACCAATTACAAAATGTAGAAACCAAAACTGCGCAAACAGAATTTGGCACATGAAAATGACGACGGCGAGGCCGGTGACGGATGTTGGTCCCAGCCAGTAGGCCCAGCCCAAGCCATAACCGTAAAAAAGGGTTGTGAAGATCAGCGTTTGGGCAAGATACGTCGTCAGGCTCATTCGCCCAGCCGCCTCCAGAGCGCGCACTACCCACCAGTCGGGACAGCGGGTGGCAAAACTATGCATTAAACAAAACCACGCGGCGGTCAGGAGTAAGGTGCCGAACAGAAATGCCAGGTCTCCCATGAGCTGCGTTACGCCACCGGAGGCTGTGTCACCGAAAACGCGATAACTCAATGCGTAGGTCATCCAGGCCTCGATCGCCATAGCACTGAGGCCCAGCAAGAACATCCAACGACCTGTGTTAAACACCCGCTCCGGTCTTTGGGTAAACCACTGCAAGCCACCCTCTCGAGCGAAGCAAAAGCCCAATAAAAACAGCGCAAATACCGCCCATCCCGAATCGGGCCATTGGTAGTCTTGCCAGGGAATTTCAGGTAGGTAGCTCGCGTGCTCAGCAAAGATCTCATCGAGAGATCCTGTGCTATATAAACCGTCCTCGCGATCTTCTTCCAACCACTGCCTCGCCTCGATAACAGTACTTGGCGAGTCACTAAAACCGCGATCTGGCGCCAAATAGTGGGCAAGCGGGAAAATCAGCAGCAGTGCAGTGGCAATGACCACCAAAACTCGGGTGGAGCACCTATGCAACAGCAGCAACAGCACGCCAAACTCTGCATAGAGCATTAAAATATCACCCTCAAAGAATAGCGCGTGGCAGCAGCCAAACAGCAGCAGGGCTCCATAGCGCCGCAGCAGGCGCCAGGGTTGCAGAGCTATCCGAATCTGCAACCAAAAAGAAATGCCAAACAGCAGGCTGAAAAGACTCCAAAATTTTGATTCAAAAAACACGTGCTTAAACTGCCAGAAAGCTCGATCTAAGGATCCGTTCCAGGCCAATGAATCGGCACCAAAGCCGTAGAGATTGACCAACAGCACGCCGAAAAGGGCAAAGCCCCGAAGGACATCAACCTCCCGGTAGCGCTGAACTGCGTTCAAAATAAGACGTCCCACTCCTTATCAACGAGATGAATAGGCGTGCCTAAGCCAGCCTTAACGGCTCGATCATAAACCACCTTTGCCACGGCGAGGTCTTCAATAGCTAGGCCAAAGGGGTTGAAGAAAATTCGCTCATCAGCGTGCTCGCGCCCCAACTTGTTTCCCGTGATTATCTCGCCAAATTCCGCGTGAACAGACTCACGGTCAACGAGGCCGGCACGATGCATTCGCGCCAGAACACGGTCGGAATGGATACATTGTTCCCAATCATCGACAACAATTTTGTCCGCCAGAGAAACTGTTTCAAACACTGGATCCATGAGAGATACATTGAGAAATAGAGAACCTGATTTGAAACAAGCGGGGGTAGCCCAGGGCTCGTAGGCCGTTGTAGCCGTTAAGGCAATGTCCGCAGGCGCAAGTGCCGCTTCAAAGTTTGACACAGTGGTCGCCGCTAAGCCGAGTTTCTGCAAGTGCTGGCAACAGGCCTCAGCACGAGCCTCTGACAGGTCGAATACCCGGATGTCGCGCAAATCAGGAAACCACTGGCATATTGCCCAAACCGATAGTGCCCCTATTCTTCCTGCGCCCACCAGGCCCAACACTGTGGAATCAGGTCTGGCAAGGTAACGGGCTGCTAGCGCCTGCACCACAGCGGTTCGCATTGCGCTGATCAGGCCGCCCTCCATAATCGCCAGAGGCAGGCGCGTATCAGGGTCGTTTAGAACAATCACCGCGTTGGCTCTGGGCAGACCTCGCGCAGGATTTTGATGGGCGCTTGCTATCCACTTCAGCCCTTCAATGTCAAAACTCCCGCCTAGATGACCCGCAAGCCCAATAATACGATCGGCGACATGAGGACATTCTGGACGTTTTAAAAAGCTACTTGGGGGGGCGGTGAACTGGCCCGCCTCGTGCGCTACAAAGCAGTCTTCTAGAGCCTTACCCACAACCTCAATATCGGCTGCGCCACATTGCTGTAAGTCACCCTGAGTAAGAAGGAGTGTTTGTTCATTCATTAAGACTCATCTTCCACATTGAAAATCTCTGGCACGTTTATACCGCGTGCCGCAAGCCAATCAGGATCGAACTGTGTTTCGGTGTATCGACTACCATGATCAGGTAACAAGGCAACTAGATTGTCGTCAGCACCATAATGCGCGGCAGCAATATCGCGCATGACCTGTACAGCAGCACCGCCCGAGCCTCCGACCAAGATACCCTCACAGCGTGCCAATTCAATAGCCGCACGAATACTGTCTTCTGCATTCACGTAAACAACACGATCGATAAACGTGTGAAAGTCAGCTGGCCCGTAATTGGCCGGTGCAATACTGGTACCCATGCCATTGAGATGCCTAGGGCTTGCACCCCCATTACCCGGCAGTGCCAGAGAGCCGGCCTCATCAACCAGCCAAATGTCAGTTTGGGGAGAGTGCTCTTTAAAAAAACGCGCAATGCCCATGGAGCTGCCGCCCGTACCAGCCACCATGACAATGGCTCGCACCTGCCCCTGAAACGCATCGTAGATTTCCGGTCCCGTTGACGTGCTGTGGGACATCACCGCCGCTGGGCTATCGTATTGATCTAGGTAAATTGCATCGGGATACTCCGCAAGAACCGAATCAAGTTTGCTCAGCCGTGTGAGGTGATAGCCCCCGGTTTCATCACGCTGATAAACTTTAATGACCTCAGCGCCCAAAACTCGCAAACAATTTTCAGTTGCGGGGTTTATTTTGGCATCAACCAAACACATGAGTTGATAACCCTTTACGGCACAGACCATTGCCATGCCAACACCCATGTTGCCAGACGTACATACGACAATTCTGGCACCCGAAGTTAAGTTGTGCTCACGCTCTGCCCACTCGATCATACCTTTTGCAGCACGGTCCTTCATGCTGCCACCCGGATTTGTACACTCTAGCTTGGCGTACAAGTGCGGCAATGTGTCTTTACCAAATGCTGCTAGCGACACCATAGGAGTGTCGCCGATAGCATCAAGCACGGTCGAACAGATGGCATTCATACAGGGAGCGACCTATCTATTTATACGTGTTCCACATTAAAACGGGAGCCTGTGCTTCGCACGTTCAAATGGGGGCGAAATGCGCACAGAAGGGGGCTGTACGCCATGGACCGAATAGGCCCCTAGATTGACAACTGCAGCGACCCAGATTAGTCTCATCGCCCTCGGATTTCCGGGTTGCCCCTGTGCCCAGGTGGTGAAATTGGTAGACACGCTAGCTTCAGGTGCTAGTGCTCGCAAGGGCGTGGAGGTTCAAGTCCTCTTCTGGGCACCATCTATACAATGCCAATGCCAGAAAAGTCTCTGATTTAAAACGATATTACCTATATTTCTGGACGCCAAACGCTGCTCTCAGGGATAACTTAGGGATAGTTTTAATGGAATGACCCTGCTAATTTAGGAGTCATGACATTGAAGATTAAGCACCTTAAAGTTAAGCCAAGCAGTGCCTGGACGACCTACCAGAGGTGGCTTCCAGCAGCCCTACGAGCCAAGGCTGAACAGCTAGGCATACCCAGCAAATATCACGTGCCACTCAAGCTCACCTAGGCCGAAGAGTAATAGGAGACAGGCGAGGCTACCTAAGGAATTTAACCCCACCAACTAGCTGACCAGATTTTTAGCCTGACGCGAATATCAATCGGCCAATGCCCTAGATAGCTTGACAGACTCCTGCTTCAGGGCTGTCCAACAAGTGTACGAAGAATGTAGCGCCACCATTTGTCGGTATGAACAAAAATACGGTTTCCTCTTCTTCTATACTGCCAGTGACTTCCAAAGCATATTCATAGGTATCTGACACCTCAACTGTGAACGCATTTCCGTCAGCGAGTTTGATTGCTTCTGTGGTGGTAAAGTCATCAGCTGACTGCTTTTCAGCCGCCGCACCGGATTCAACAATTGCCGTTAAGTAGAACACACGGGTATCAAAATCGAAGTACATCGATATGTTAGGCGTACCAACTTGCACCCCTGCTCGCGAGGCTAGGTCAGACGGCGAGAACGAGCTTAGGGTGTTCTTTTTAAGAAGCCCAGCGCAAGCGCCAAAAGGTAACTCAGGGGCTGGTGGCGCGGCGATTGCTGCGGCGCTTAAAAGCATTGTTGATGTGATCTTGCCAAGAGCGTTAATGATTTTCATATTGCACTTTCCTTTTATAGAAGTGTCGATTGGTTACGAAACCACGGCGACTAAGTTGGCGATCTGAATTTCTTGGTGCTACCTAGCGTTACAGAAACCACAGTAGGGAACACTCAGAATTTGAAAGGGACAGCTCGTCCCCGCAAAGCTCAACACTATCAAGCTGAAGCGACGGGACTCCCGCTAACGAACCATTATGTCCTGAACCCAACCTTCTAGTTCATTTCCCTGTATGGAGAGGAAACCTTCGGCTGATTCACCGAGGAAGACAACTTCGTCCGCTTTGTTGATTGTGCCGACAACATTAGAAGTGCGACTAGGTGATGCGTAAACCTTTAGTCCGTTAAGTTTGGGAGACAGTACATCACCCGGGCGAAAAGCCGTAGCCTTGAGCGAAGCTGAAGCATTTTTTTGAGCAACCGCTGACGTTGGTGCAAGAAGGGAGGCATCACTCTTTATCGTTTTTACGATTGTGTTGTAGTTGTCTAATAGTGCCCCAGCAACCAGCCGCCCCTCATCAGTGCTGGTATAAGCTCCGCCGCCAGCAACCCCAAGAATTCCTCCCAGCGCCCAATCTGTTGTCTTGTATGTCCCTGTAGCTGCCGCAACCTGAAGACTAGATCTTACATCTGCGAGTACCAGTGTAGTCTGAGCTTCTTTTAGCTTAACACCACCTGCGACAGCACCAATAACCGAGCCAAGCCCACCAAACAGCGAGCCAACCATAGCGCCAACGGCTGCACCGCCGGCATTACTATCC
>Ga0233426_10003275_pt1 | contig 12930 bp, 9 predicted proteins | sample SI_118_April2016_6_FD_179875 | JGI IMG/M metagenome (GOLD analysis project Ga0233426, IMG submission 179875) | Seawater microbial communities from Saanich Inlet, British Columbia, Canada - SI_118_April2016_10_MG | ecosystem: Environmental > Aquatic > Marine > Inlet | place: Canada: British... | reverse complement strand
GATTAACACGCTGGTCTCAATGGTGATAGAAGCTCAGCTGGAGAAACATATATATGAATAAATTCGTGTGGATCTCTCAGGGCTTGTCCGGGGTATCTCTCTCACCTGGCAGAGATGCCCCGGACAAGCCGTAGCACGTTGCTGGGGGGTTGGAGCGGTTTCATTAAGCTTGGGCCAATAATTCCTTTGCATGGGAGCGCGTTTGGTCTGTCACTTTAAGTCCCCCAAGCATGCGGGCAATTTCGTCTACTTTTGTTTCTTGAATCAATGGCTTAACACTTGAGTACGTATGCTGTTTATCCGTATTTTTTTCTACAACAAAGTGATGATGGGCACTTGCTGCAACTTGTGGCTGATGGGTTACGCAAAATATCTGTAAACGTTCACCTAGGTTTCTTAATAGCTGCCCCACTAATGCCGCAGTGGCTCCACCTATTCCAACATCTACTTCATCAAATAATAGCGTTGGCGTGCTACCACGTTGCGCTGTAATCATTTGTATGGCCAAACTAATTCTCGAGAGCTCTCCACCCGATGCAATTTTATTCAGAGTATCGGGCTTCATACCAGGGTTGGTGCAGACTTTATATTCTACTTTGTCTAAACCATGTTGTTGCATGGTTTCAAGTGGTGTCATCTCTATATCGATATAACCATTGGGCATGCCCAATTTTTTTATCGTTTTGCTTATGGCTTCTGCTAACTTTGTTGCATGTTTTTTACGTGAGTCGTGAAGTACGTTTGATTTAGAGCGGTATAATTCTAACTGCTCCTCATAAGCTTGCTGTATTTGCTCTAAGTCGTTTGCTCTGGAAGAAAATACCTCTCGCTCTTCTTCAAGAGCACGCAAATGATCTAATAGTTGATTCGCATCAACATGGTATTTTCTTGCTGCCTGGTGAAGTAACCCCATACGCTCTTCAACCTCTTGGAGTCGCTCAGGATCAAGTTGTACCTTACCTGAAAAGGTCTCCATTTCATCAGCCGCTTCTTCACACTGTATGAGTGCTGAATTGATGAGCTCAGCTGTGTTTTTTATCTGCGGATTATCTTGAGGCAGTTGTGAAAGCCATTGTGTAATTTGACTCAAACCATGCGTGATATTTTGATCAGTTTCACCATTTAACAAGTCTGAAATATGTTGTGACTGCTCTATATATTCACGAGCGTGATGCAACATTTGATGCTCATCGCTCAATGACTGCATTTCATCTTCCTTTACATCTAATAGGCTAAGTTCTTCAATCTGAAAATTTAGTAACGCTTGACGTTCGTCAGAGGTCCCTTGAGATGTAATAGCATCTAACTGCTTTTTTATCTTCTTACAAGCACGATAAGCATCTGCTACTTCGTCAACCAAGGCCTGGTGACCTGCAAATTGGTCCAATTGCGTGCGATGAGTTGGGTGTTGAAGGAGTGACTGATGTTGATGTTGACCATGAATATCGACCAACATTTCGCTTAGTTCTTTTAATTTATGCAGAGGAAATGGCTGCCCATTAATATAAGATTTAGAACGCCCTTCTGCATAAATCACTCGTCTCAAAATTATTGTAGAGCTGTCATCGGCAACATCATGCTCCTGAAGCCAAGACGTTGGCTTTGAGCCAATGTCGTAGTCAAAACAAGCATTTATATCGCACTTATCGCAGCCGGGACGGACGACGGAGGCGTCTGCACGCCCGCCTAGCGCCAACATTAATGCATCTATCATAATCGATTTGCCCGCACCCGTTTCACCGGTAAACGCAGTCATACCAGTTTGAAAATCCAATTCGAGTTTGGAAACAATTGCAAAATTTTCAATACTTAATGAAGTGAGCATGATTTACCCCTGAGATTGACTACCCCATCCAAGTTTAATCCTCAAGGTATCATAATAACGGTAATCTTTTGGATGTAAAAGCCTCAATTGATGCGCATTTTTTTCAACTGAGACAACTTGTCCTGGCTTTACTATTCTGGATTCATGGCCATCACAACTTATTTGCAAGTCGCTTTCATTGCTTTGACTTATTCTTAAGTCAATTTGATCGCGCCCATCAATAACAAGTGGTCGGCTGCTTAAACTGTGTGAGAACATAGGAACCATAACCATCGCATTTAAGTAGGGATGCATGATTGGACCACCAGCAGATAGCGCATATGCTGTAGAGCCTGTAGGTGTCGCAAGTATTAATCCATCGGCACGGTAATGCGTTACAAATTGTTGATTTATAAATACATCAAACTCAATGAGGTGGGTCTCACGTCCCCGACTAAGTACGACATCATTAAGCGCATCACCTTGATAATAGGTAGACTCTTCATCATGAATACGGGTTTGTAGTAAAAATCGACGCTCTTCATCATATTCCCCAATTAAAACGCTTCCAAGCTGTTCGTCTAGTGACTGAGGTAATATATCTGTGAGAAAGCCAAGTCGACCACGGTTAATACCGATAACAGGCACATTGACCTTGATAGCCATTCTCGCTGCTGATAGGAGACTGCCATCACCGCCTATGACGATGATGATATCTTGGTTTTCGCCCATGTTATCTCTATCGAGTATGGGCAATTTTAAGTTGAAGCTGGCTTGGGTATCGATGTCTTGAAAGACGTCGATTTTGAGTTTTTTCAAAAAAGTTATAAGGCGCTCAAGGGTTTCACTAACCCCTTGATTTGCCCGATACTGACGGGCATATAAGACTGCCCGTTTAAATTTTTGTTTTTTCATAGCCAGTCATCCGTGTAATTACTCTTCTTTTGTTGAGCGAGCAGTCCTTTTACGGTCATGTTCTTTAAGTTCTTTTTTCCGAATTCTAACGGACTGAGGTGTAACCTCCACCAACTCATCATCATCAATAAACTCTAAAGCTTGCTCTAGAGTAAGTTTAATTGATGGTGTTAAAACAATATTTTCATCAGTACCTGAGGCACGAACGTTGGTTAATTGTTTTTCCTTGGTGACATTGACTACCAAGTCATTATCGCGAGCATGGATACCGACAATCATACCTTCATAAACAACCGCTTGGGGGTCGATAAATAAACGACCTCGCTCTTGCAGGTTAAATAAAGCAAATCCTCTTGAGGTACCCGCACAGTTAGCAATCAATACACCACTGTTACGCTTACCAATTCGACCTTTATGCGCTGGGCCATAATGATCAAACACGTGATACATCAAACCCGTACCAGATGTGCTTGATAAAAACTCTGTATGGAAGCCAATAAGCCCACGAGTTGGGATGAGATAATCTAAACGAACGCGGCCTTTCCCATCTGGAACCATATCCTGAAGCTCACCACGACGCTCCCCTAATTTTTCCATGATGCTACCTTGGTTATTCTCTTCAACATCCACGGTTAAGCGCTCATAAGGCTCTTTAAGCCCATCTTCTTCTTCTTTTAAAATCACTTCTGGTTTTGAAATGGCAAGCTCATAACCTTCTCGACGCATATTTTCAATCAAAATAGATAAGTGTAATTCGCCACGCCCAGACACTCTAAACTTGTCTGGATCGCCAGCGCCTTCTACGCGCAAGGCAACATTATGCAACAATTCTGTTTGCAAACGCTCAGCAATCTTACGGCTGGTAACGTATTTACCTTCTTTACCAGCTAAGGGTGAGTCATTAACCTGGAACAACATGCTAATGGTTGGCTCATCTACCGTTAATGGCGGTAAGGCTTCTACATTATTGGGGCAACAGATGGTATCTGATATATTTAGTTTTTCTATACCACTGACCGCGACGATATCACCAGCACGTGCCTGCTGAACCTCAACTCTATCTAGACCATCAAAGCCTAGTATTTGAAGTAATCGACCACTGCGAACACCACCATGTTGGTCTATAATTTTAATCGGTGCTTTAGCTTCAGTTTGCCCACGACTTATTCGACCGATACCAATGGTACCAACATAAGAAGAATAGTCCAAAGAACTAACCTGCATTTGGAAGGGGCCGTTTTCATCCACATCTGGAGGAGATACATTGGTCAAAATGGTGTTTAACAATGGGTCCATATTGATAGACTCATCTTCTAAATTCATTTTGGCATAGCCATTTAATGCTGAAGCATATACAACTGGAAAGTCTAATTGCTTATCATTTGCACCAAGGTTATCAAACAAATCAAAAACTTGATCCATTACCCAGTCAGGACGTGCACCTGGCCTATCAATTTTGTTGATAACGACAATTGGATTTAGTCCTTGAGCAAATGCTTTTTGAGTCACAAACCTTGTTTGTGGCATAGGACCGTCTACCGCATCAACCAATAGCAACACACTATCAACCATAGACAATATACGCTCAACCTCACCGCCGAAGTCAGCATGCCCTGGGGTATCAACGATATTGATGCGATGATCTTTCCAGTTTACACATGTATTCTTAGCAAGAATGGTAATGCCTCGCTCTTTCTCAATTGCATTAGAGTCCATGACTCGTTCAACTTTTGGGCCTCGCTCATTTAGCGTGCCTGTTTGTTGTAATAGCTTGTCTACCAGCGTAGTTTTACCATGATCGACGTGCGCGATGATGGCTATGTTTCGTATATTTTCAATCATTATTGGCCTGTAAGGAAAGTAAAGCTAGGACGGTATGCCCACATTTTTGTTCATGTATTTACCATTATACTATGAATTCACAACGATTTCGCATTTTTTATCAAATTTATTAATGTTTTATCTACAAAACATCATATTGGCCATTAGACCTATTACCTAAATGAATTCAGCCCACGTTAGAGCAAACAATGCCTAACATCTCAATTTTTAACACATTTTGGGTGAATTTAATCCTAAAACAAGCTTCCAAGTCATTCTAGCTTTGCTACACTTAAAGTGAATGCAATAAAATAAGGTGGTTAATTATGAGTAAATTAATTTTGCACCCCACCGATACAAGCCAATGGCACGCACTTGTGAATGAGGCTCAAGCCTCAACCCGGCTGGTCTTAAATGAAGTAACTGAAAGCTATCTTGTTTTTTTATTAATGCGGTTCTCACAAACCACACATTTGCTTGAATCTGTGATTGCGCTAGATTTTCTAGAGTCCATGCAATTAGCTGGCACAAGACAAGTTGACCGCTTGAAGGATGCTGGCGATAAAAGCCTTCTTTTTTGTGGTTTATTTCCTGGTATGGCTGAACGACGACATGTAAGCATTGAATATTTTAGTGGCATGGGAAAAGCAGCCTACTTATCAGCTGGGGAGTTGCAAGCAAGCTACTCTGCTGATTTATACTATCAATTAAGCGAGCAGCTTAAGAGCATGGAGCAAATACTGCAGGCCATGCGCGGCGATTATTTCCATATTGCTGAGGCAAGGGATGGCGTCTTAACAGGTAACGATATGTCATCAATACAGTGATTCGCTTGGCAAGGCTAAGAGTGAAAAAGCATCGTCACATCGATTGAATCAAATTGGTATGCTTCATTGCAAAAATCGCAGCTTATTTCTACGTGCCCTTGCTCTTTAATTAATTGATTCAAGTCCTCCTCGCCCAAAATGGTCAAGACATTTTTCATTTTGTCCTTACTACAGCGGCATTTGAATTGTAATGGTCGACCACGATACAAGCGTAACTCTGTTTCATGGTATAAGCGATGAAGTATGGTTACATTATCAAGGGTGAGCAGCTCTTCATCCGTTATCGTCTGACCAAGATGTACAGCGTATTCCCAAAATTGCTCTCTTTGTTGCGTATCTTGTCCGGGCATCAACTGCAGCAACATTCCTGACGCCTTGTCTTTATTTGTAGCTAACCAAACCCTTGTAGAAAGTTGTTCTGACTGAGCAAAGTAGTGCATTAAATTTTCACTCATAGAAGTGGAATCGATTGGCACCACACTTTGATATGTTTTGGTTTTTTTATACTGATTAATGGTTAATACCATTTTTCCTTTAAGAAACGCTTTATAATAATCTACGGGCTCATCATTTTCTGGCTTTTTATATTTCGCAAAGGCTCTAACATTCAGTTCGTTATCACACTGGACAATCAGCAACGGCAGTCGGTCATCGCCATTAAATTGCAGGCTGATTTCACCCTCAAACTTAATGCTACCGCTTAATAAGACACAAGAAACAAGCGCCTCTCCCAAAATGGCTCTAACGTCCTCAGGGTATGGGTGTTGGTTCATAATGGTTGTGTACGTTGTATCTAAATGAGCAATTTCACCGCGAATACTTGCATGCTCAAACATGAAACGTTGAAGGGTGTCCGATTGATTCATAGTCATCAAAATATTTAAAAAAGAAGATTCTAACACAAGCAAGACTTACGCAAAATCCCGAGTTCGAGGCAGGTTTGGCTTTTAACTTACACTAATGACTGTCATAATCACCCATTTATATCGATTGAAACATGCTAAATCCACAACAGACAGCCGCCGTACAATACATCGATGGGCCATTACTGGTCTTAGCTGGAGCAGGTAGCGGCAAAACCTCAGTTATTACACAAAAAATTGCATACCTGATAGAAACGTGCGGATATGCTGCAAACAGCATTGTGGCTGTGACCTTTACGAACAAAGCCGCTAATGAAATGAGGGAGAGAGTATCTTCAGCGATACCCGCTAAATCACGCCGTGGGCTTAAAGTTGCAACGTTTCATACCTTGGGTTTACACATCATCAAAAAAGAGCCTGGGCTTTGTGGGCTAAAAAAAGGCTTTACGATTTTTGATCATGAAGACTGCCAGCAAGTCTTAAAAGGATTATTACCAGCCGGGCTTGCCAACTCAAAAGAAGACTTATTTAACATACAGCAACAGATATCTCGTTGGAAAAATGAGTTGCTGGCGCCTGAAGTCGTGAAAACCAATGATGATAGGCCATGGGCTCAACAGGCAGCTGCCATATATCCCAAATACCAACAAACACTCCAAGCCTATAATGCCGTTGATTTTGATGACTTAATTCGTCTTCCTGTTCACCTGTTTCAACAATACCCTCATGTTTTAGAGTATTGGCAAAACAAAATTCGCCACTTATTAATTGATGAGTATCAAGATTCAAACAGTTGTCAGTACGCTTTTGTACAGAACTTAGTTGGTATTAGAGCAAGCTTTACTGTGGTTGGAGATGATGACCAATCAATTTATGCCTGGAGAGGTGCAAGACCTGAAAATCTAGCACAACTTCAAGCAGATTATCCAAATTTAAAAGTCATCAAGCTTGAGCAAAATTACCGCTCAACAGGAAGAATACTTCAGACAGCTAACCAACTGATTGCAAACAACCCCCACTTATTTGAAAAAAAACTTTGGAGTGAGCTTGGGCATGGCGACCTAATTCGCATTGTCGTTTGCCGTGACGAACATCATGAAGTAGAGCAAGTGGTCATGGATATGATCAGTCATAAATTGCGCCACCGAACTCAATTTGGTGACTATGCTATTTTGTACCGGGGGAATCACCAAGCCCGTTTATTTGAAAAAACACTGAGGCATCACAGTGTCCCTTACCATATTAGCGGTGGTCAATCCTGGTTTTCTAAGGCCGAAGTAAAAGATATCTTTTCTTACCTAAAGCTGATTTGTAACCCCGCTGATGATGCATCTTTTTTAAGAATCATCAACACACCAAAGCGTGGGATAGGCGACTCAACGCTAACCTCTTTAGGCCACTATGCTCAATCGAAAGGGCAAAGTTTATATGACTGCTGCGATCACATTGCCTTACAAGGGCTTGTAAATGATAAATCCAGGGCTCAAATGCATACCTTTAAATCCTGGTTAGAGACCATAAAAAACCGGTGCGCCAACGAGTCAGTTGTCGATGTGCTGAAAGATATGGTCGATGACACCGGTTACGAAGGCTATTTGTACGAGCAGAGTGATGCCCCTTTAAAAGCACAAAAACGAATGGAAAATGTCTTAGAGCTTATTGACTGGGTAGGGCGCTTGATGGAAAAGAAACCCGACAGCACTTTAACTGACATTGTTAATAAGTTGATTTTAGTTGATATCTTAGAACAGGCTGAAGAAGGGGATGATGAACGCGCCCAGCTGATGACACTACATGCATCCAAGGGGCTAGAGTTCCCTTTTGTTTATTTAGTTGGTATGGAAGAAGAGCTGCTTCCCCACCGAGAAAGCATAGAAAACGACCACATAGAAGAAGAGCGGCGTTTAGCCTACGTCGGTATTACTCGCGCTAAAAAAGGCTTGTGTATGACGCTTGCACGACAACGACGTCGCGGAGGAGCGTTACAGGACTGTCTCCCAAGTCGATTTTTAGAAGAGCTACCAGAAGACAACATAGAGTGGTTTGGAAAATCTGGCGTGAGAGACGAGCAGCAGTCTAAAGCGCTAGCAAAGTCTCATCTTGATGGGTTAAAAAGTATGTTGGAATAGTGTGGAGCAGATGGTTTACATAACCATCTGCTCCATAGCTTTATTGACCAACTTAAGGCGCAGCTACCCGGCTTGGTAGCTCATCCAAAAATCGGTTTGTTTCCGTTTGGCCATCATTAAAAAATCGATGTCTTGCAAAAGGTTTTCTATCAACGGCCATTAGTGTTTGCTGCACTTCATCTGGTGATGCCTGACGTAAATTTGCTTGAACCTCTGTGAGCTTCTCACACTTATCCCGGGCAACATCTTGACCAAACCATGCGCCCTGCAATTGCTTTTGTTTGTGGCGCTCAATCCGAAACACAGCTTGCTCTCTATGCCACGATTCAGAAGGCTTTTGTGCATCAGAAGTCAATGTGACCGCCTCTTCCCTTTCTGCGCCCCGCTGTTTGTCCCAGGCTTCTGTCATGCTCATTGGGCATCGCTCGCCGCTATTAAATTGACTAGCAGCGTAATCCCATCCTGCGGCCATCAGATATACAGGTGAAAACAGTACTTTTAAAAATCGAGTCGGCAAATCATCATCATGGCTATGTCCACCTTCTTCATTATATCGCTGCTCTAAAAGCGCCTTCGTGCCCATGTCATGATGGTGATGGTGCTCACCATGAGGTATAAAATAATGTCCATCTTCAAAGCCTTCACTAATCAAGCCTAAGAGTGCTGAGGTCGTTTGAGATATACCCGGAACCCTGTCTGCTGTAACGGCAATACTTACCAGGTGACCTAAAAACAAAACGACTCTGAGTGGTGTAAGGGTAAGCTTTAACAATAAGCGAAACGGGTTGAGCATTTGTCCTAGATTCTCACGTTGGGCAACGCCCGCTAGGGTTTGTCGCAGCGACTCAAAAAAGCTTTTTCGCTCGACGACTTCGTCCTCTCCGTGAGCCGGCTCAACCGCATCTGCAATCATTTCCAAGGTTTCGCTGGTATTTTGCAAGTTAAATACGACCGCTGATAATCCAGTAACAATTGGATTGATAACGCCCATGATGAAACCAGGCATACGTCCCATCCACTTAAACAATGGCTTGGTTTCTTTAACCACCGTCCACCAAGTACCGGCCGTACAAATCGTTAATGCCAGAGCCAGCCCAACTAAAAGCGTTGCGGTAGCCGCCATGAAAACGCTTTTGGGGGTTATACCTTTGCTTAAATCATTACGGATTTTATGATACCAAGTTGCAAGGGTATTATTGTTTATCATGTCGGTCACTGCGTTGTAGGTTAATAACCCATATGCAGCTCCTGCAATAATCGACATGGGCACAATAATAACTGGCCAGGTGGCTAAAGAAATAGCGGAAAGCACTGGGATAACTGTGAAGGCCTCAACCAATAGATAGGTTGTACCTAACCCCATGAACAATCCAGATAGCACGCTAAACACTTTAACTCGATTAAATAACTCGCTTCGTTTTCCAAACTTTTCTTTCCACTCTGGTTGATTGTGATTGGTTAACCAATTCTTTAATTCCTTCCCATAACCAGTTTCAATTGTTGTATCTGAATCCGACTTGAAAAACTCGATCGCAAACCACTTCTCCATGTCTTTTAAGGTTTTTTCAATATGTTTTTTTTGCTTACGGCTAGCTTTATCCAGTGCTTTATCACCAAATTGATTCAATAAATGTAGTTGAGCTTCATAGTCTTTAAAAAACTGGGGGCAGTCTTCTGCTGACGTATCTGGGAAGTGTTCTAGCAAGTACTCACGAGTTACTTGTCGCTGTAGATAGTTATATTTAAAAAGCTTGTGTATTGCGCCTTTGATATTTTGTAAATATATTTCACCTTCGTATGCCACAGACAGTGCAAACGCACCAAATGCCAAAGGTAGTACTGGCCAAAGAGCGAACATGCCGCCAAAACTTAAAAATCCTAAGATGAGGCTTGCGCCGGTTGTTAGTAATAAAAGCGCCAGTTGGTATGGTAGTTTTTTTAGTTGTTTTTTAGATGGCATAGTGGGCACCGTTAAGACAAAAAAGTTTTGGTACTTTATAACAAATGCAAATGATTATCAATAACTATTGGCCCCATGGTTCGCTTTATCTCCAAATATAGCCGTGTTCTTGCAAAATGCGTGGCTTTAGGATTTTTTAAAAATCACAGGTTTAAACAACATCAGCGGGACTTAAATAAAATCCCTTTGTAAGAGCTAGCTAAGAAATCACGGGTATGGTTTACTAGGAAAGTTATTTATTTTATATAGGGACTTTTATGATAAAAACATTCAAACTTATTTTTTCTTTATTTACTTCTACCCTAGCTCTATCGGCTCAAGCATCCCCTGAATTAACACATCAGCAACTGCAGGTACCAAACTGCCTGGCTAACCAAATAGCCATACCACATACAGTTGTTGCTGAAAATAAAAGATTTAAAATCATTGATGTAACACTGAGTCAAGTTGATGATGTTCGCATGCTAGCTGACAAGGTACGTTGTGGTCGATTCATAAATGTCACATCGGCATTTAGCCAAAAACCTGCTGCGGCAAAGCAAGGTTTAGCAAAAATCTTGCTAAACAAACCTGTCATGCCAGCTTTTCGCACAACTCACACGGACTATCCTATAAGCCAAGCTGAGCTTGTAAATCAAGCCATCGACCAAGTAAGTGAGGACAATATTGTACACACGCTTACTCATTTAACCAGCTACACCAACCGTTCTCCCCATCAAGAAAATGGCCCAAAAACCGCCATTTGGTTAAAGAACAAATTTGAAGACATGGCGCAACAATCTGGCAGAAGTGATACAGCGTCATATTTTGTCCATACCGGCAAAGGTTATATCCAACCCTCTCTGGTAACGGTCATTGGTAAAGACTTAAATAAACCAGGCATCGTAATTGGCGCACACATGGATACGCTTGGTAAGACAAAATATCAAAGGATGCCTGGTGCTGGAGATGATGGAAGTGGCTCAGCCAGTATAATGGAGGTTGCTCGAATTTTGTTATCTTCCAACCTAGTATTTGATAAACCTGTGTACATCATTTGGTATGCTGCTGAAGAGTATGGGCTGGTTGGCTCTAAGCAAGTCGTTAAACACTTTGTCGACAATGAAATTCCCGTGGACGCAGTTATTCAATTTGATATGACAGGTTTTCGAAATGATCCTGATGACAAAACCATGTGGGTATTTCAAGACCATACCGACCCGTCACTGTCAAACTTTATGGAACAGCTTATTACCACCTATGTCAAAGTCCCTGTCAATTACTCGAAGTGTGGGTATGGATGCAGTGATCATGCTTCTTGGATGGCAGAAGGCATACCTGCGGCATTTCCTTGTGAAACAAGCTTTGAAGATCATAATGACAAGATTCATTCAGCTGAAGACACCATGGATAGGCTAACACCTGAGCACATGGCAAATTTCTCAAAGCTTGGATTGGCATTTGCGATTGAGCTAGCAAGTCATCATTAATCATTATTTACCATCATCATAAGTATCCGTTAGATATAGTATCTAGCGGATACATACATTTTACGGAGTATTACTCATGAAAGTTGGAGATACCTTACCTGCTATTGATTTTGTCGCAACAGATGGGATTGAATCTAATTTTGAAGATTTAATCGGGAAATGGGTGGTTTTATACTTTTACCCCAAAGATTCTACCCCAGGCTGCACCACAGAGGGTCAAGATTTTCGCGACCAATATCAGGCTTTCAAAGATTTAAATGCAACCATTTTTGGCCTATCAAGAGACAGTATAAAGTCACATGAAAACTTCAAAGCCAAGCAAGGTTTTCCTTTTGAGCTGATTAGTGATAAAGATGAGGAATTATGCAAAGCATTTGATGTTATCAAGATGAAAAACATGTATGGCAAGCAAGTTAGAGGCATTGAGCGCAGCACCTTTATCATCTCACCGGAGGGGAAAGTTGTGCATTAGTGGCGAAAAGTCAAAGTGAGTGGTCATGTAGATGATGTTTTGAGCACGCTAAGAACTTGTGCCGAAGGCTAATTTCATCGGACAAGCCGGGGTAGGTAGGCAAATGTAGGTTGGTCAATCACATGCCAGGATTCCTCAGTGTGAAAACAGGTATCTTTTAAACCTAGATGCCTGCTTTTGCAGGCATGACAACCACAAGGAGCCATAGCAACCTAAATTCTGTCATACCTGTGAAAACAGGTATCTTTTAAACCCCAGATGCCTGCTTTTGCAGGCATGACAACCACAAGGAGCCATAGCAACCTAAATTCTGTCATACCTGCGAAAGCAGGTATCTTTTAAACCCAGATGCCTGCTTTCGCAGGCATGACAATTTCAAGGAGCCATAGCAACCTAAATTCTGTCATACCTGTGAAAGCAGGTATCTTTTAAACCTAGATGCCTGCTTTCGCAGGCATGACAACTTCAAGAAGCCATGGCAGCCTAAATTCTGTCATACCTGTGAAAGCAGGTATCTTTTAAACCCAGATGCCTGCTTTCGCAGGCATGACAACTTCAAGGAGGCATGACCAGGAAGTCTCATTATTACGGCAAATCAACCTTTTAGCCAATGGGAAAGTATCTTCCCAGACAATATGATGGCTGTTGCCTCTATAGATAGGCTTGTTCA
>Ga0233426_10003269_pt1 | contig 12946 bp, 13 predicted proteins | sample SI_118_April2016_6_FD_179875 | JGI IMG/M metagenome (GOLD analysis project Ga0233426, IMG submission 179875) | Seawater microbial communities from Saanich Inlet, British Columbia, Canada - SI_118_April2016_10_MG | ecosystem: Environmental > Aquatic > Marine > Inlet | place: Canada: British... | reverse complement strand
CCACTGTTTCATTCGTCGATGGACGCGTTGGACAGGCTAACTACCTTTAGTCTAAACACTGAGCTTACCAGCTATAGTGGCATATCTTTGCGCTTGGATGTAAAATCTCACTACGCAAAAGCGTCCCAGTGCTATATTCCTCACTGCACTTTTGCTCAGGCATAACTACATACGTGCTGGCTGTAACATCACTGCTGCTGCTGCGTTCATTGGTTAAGTCATCACCTGGACCAGTTAGCTCAGTGCAGCTCATAGTCAGTAAGGGTATAGCAAGAAATAATAGTCGCATCATCGAGGCCTAGTGTTGCACTGTGATACTTATTATGAGATTAAATAAACTATGCAACACTTATTAGTATGTTTATGATACATTGGTGTACGTCCGAATTTACTATTTGGAGTTACCCACTAAAGTAAAATATTTGTCTTAGTGATAGAGGAGGTTACTGAGGTGAGGGCAAAAGTACTTGTATGATTGAGAGGGTCCAGCCGACTGTAGGCACTCACACAGCACGCCTAGAAGACAATTTGTTGTCACATCACTTACGAACTAGAAGGCATGGGTGACGCTGCCTGCGCGTCTTTCAAGCTACGTTCATATAACTATACCCGTGAACCTCTATTCTTATCTTGTGGCTCACATGGGAGATTTTTTAGAACATTTGAAGCCAAAGATGCTTACTTAGTGATCCTGTCTATGGGCAACGAAAGAGTGGATACATCAACAGCTACAGGCAAACTAATCCTAAACCTGATGCTTGCAATCGTTAGTCTGACAGCACCGTTGGAAACCATCCCCATTCATCTCGCTCTGCCAGTCTGCTCCGCTAAAGGCGCAACAGGGGCTGGGTCTGGGGTTGGGTTGGGCGTGTGGGGCTGCAGGAAACCTCTTACTCAATCAGGTATGTAATCATTGATCAGAAATCATAATTTAATCCTGTAACAACGGATACTGAACTTTTGCGATCAACAATTGGGCTGTTAACTACATTGCTGGGAAAGAAGTTGAAATTAACATTCGCAAACAAATCTACATGCTTATTGATCGGATGAAAGGTATTTATCGATAGATAGGGTAAAGTGGCACTACCGGGCGCGTATTGAGTACGTTGTTCAGAGACTTCACTGGAGTTCACGCCATAAAAATAGTTTGCACGCTTTCCATCATACCACTTAGCCCCTGCTGTAAAAATAATTGGCTGTCCATAAATTGGAAAAAATTGGCTAAGTGATAAGTCAGCTGTATTTCCATTGTGTTCTGATGTGAGTTCATTTCCGATTGCCAACTTAGCTTTTAGCCCACGCGACATCTCATATGACACATTTAGAACACCGTCATAAAAGTTGCTTCTTTTCATCCCAGCTAAATCAGTCGAATAGCTGCTTTTATAGGGCCTAAGGTTGGGCCTTACAGAAGCACCTATGCTGACTTTTCCATCATCAAAGAATTTGTAAGACAAGCCCTTTTCAAAGCTAACTGAAATTTTTTCAGAATTGTAGCTGAGGGATGGCATGAAGGCTGATCTAGTTTTATCATTCGAATATATTGAGCTACCAGCGACGGCAACTAACCCAATGGAAAACTTTGAATTTTCCTCAGCATGAGACATGCTAACTGAAGAAATTACAGATATTAATGCAGAAAACATTGACCGAAAAAGCTTCATTTATTTCATCCATTTATTCTTATTTATGTTTGAAATAATGCTGTGACTTGAAAATTCAAGACGATTCTGTACCCACAGGTTAAATGGTTGGGGTTTATAAAACCTTTCAATCGGCCGCCCAGCCCTATCACGCCCCTAAGACACCCGTGCCCGCGAAAGGCGCTACAAGCGCCTGGTTAAGGTTAGGCTGGCTGTGAGGGGCCTTCAGGAACGCCATCTCTATTCACGCACCAATTTTAAGCTAAACCGTGCCGCTGCTCTAGCTGAATGGCGTCAACTATTGAGCGCATAAATTCGATTGTCCCATCAATCTGATGCTTGCAATCATTAGTCTGACAGCACCGATGTGTGTAGTGGTGGGCGGTTAGCAAATATAGTTTAAAATAAATGTCTGGTCCCGCCTTCGCAGTCTTAACAGCTGATATCAGACGTCATTTTGGGTGTGTTTGCCCAAAGCTCGCAGCACTATGACATCAATTTTACAGGGTTATATTCATGGCATGGAGCTATCTTTAAAGTGGTCTCTGTAAAAGTTTGTGTTTTTGATTATCAATCGATTTAATTGAGTATGGCTGCATGGCCATCCTCGCAAGGTTTGTGTAAGATTGGTATTGTTTTGAAGCGAAGCTTATCCAGAGGAATCTCGAAAATGACCTTCCAGAAACGGGCTGCAGACCTGCTGGACCTTGTGCGAAGCAAGTTGAAAATGTCCCCAATCGTTTTGGTGGGCATTACAATCCTGTTTGTATTACTTTTTGATAACAGGACGTTCTGGTCGATTGGGTCGGAAGCTTTTGAGGGGGATGCACTTTCATTTGCCGGCTTTGTTTGTGCCCTGTTCTTTTTGACACTTGCTCTTTTTAGCCCTTTTGCCTTTCCAGCGACAGCCAAACCGTTTGCAATTTTGATTCTGATTTTAAGTAGTATTACATCTTACTATATGGACAACCTTGGGGTGTTTATTGACCGTGAGATGATACAAAATGTGATCGTAACAACTTTGACTGAGTCCAAACATCTGATCACTTTTAGTCTTGTGTCACATGTTCTGATTTTTGGTACCTTACCTGTGTTGGTTGTTTGGGGTGTCCAAATAAAAAAACAAAGTAAGCTTGCCATTTACAGTGTTCCTATTCTAGTCGGGCTTGCCTCATTGGCTTTGACCGTTAGTTTGCTTTTGGTAGATTTGAGAACCTATTCGTCGGTGACGCGCGACCGCAGAGATTTGCTGGCCAGCTATCAACCGGGCGCACCAATTTTTGAAGCAGTTCGATTCGCAAATATGATGAGAAAAACCATCAATACTGTTGTGCAGCCCTTGGGAGAGGATGCCGTTAAGGGAACAGCTTATGTAAACGCCAAGACCCCATCTCTGACAATTCTGGTCATTGGTGAAACTGCACGTGCTCAAAACTTTAGTTTAAACGGCTATGGGGTGAATACAAATCCCGAACTCTCCGGATCGTCAGTTTTGAGTTTTCGTGATGTGTCCGCGTGTGGCACATCGACTGCCGTTTCTCTGCCTTGCATGTTCTCAAAATTTGGCCGTGCTGAATATACTTATGAAAAGGGTATATCTAACCAGAATGTTCTGGATGTGCTATCGCACGCTGGTCTAGTCGTCGAATGGTGGGATACCAATACAGGCCACAAAGGGATCGCTGAACGCATTCCTTCGCTGTCATTGGCAACAGAAAACCAGCCGGAGTTTTGTCGATCAGGGGAATGTGATGATGGCATATTCCTAGATAGGCTTAAGACTTACACATCTGGTATTACAGAAGACACGGTCCTTGTGTTTCATCAGATTGGATCACATGGCCCTGCCTATTACCTAAGGTATCCGCCGGAGTTTGAAAAATTCAAACCAGCCTGTCGCTCCGCTGAATTCAATAGCTGTACGGCACAGGAAATAGTGAATGTTTACGACAATACGATTGCCTACACTGACAAAGTGCTGGCTGAAACAATTGCTTTTCTGAAGTCTCAGGAAAATCTAAGCACTTCCTTGCTTTATGTTTCGGATCATGGAGAATCTTTGGGGGAGGGCGGTTTGTACTTGCATGGAGCACCGTATTTCATGGCTCCTGAAGAGCAGACTAAAGTGCCGATGATCCTTTGGATATCGGACGTTTTCGCAAGCCAGTACAATCTTCAAAAAGAATGTTTGGCAAACAAAATCGCCTTTTCGTTTAGTCACGATAACATGTTTCATTCCCTCTTGGGCATGCTGGATATCCAGACGCGGGAACGCAATCCCGATCTTGATTTTTTTGCATCCTGCAAACTGACCAAATAGGCGCGCTAATTATGACATCTAAAAATGTGGTCGTCAGACCTAAGCCGGACCGTATAACAGGCATCAAACACCTGTTTGCTGCTGCAAGCTACTCTTTTGGGGGCATCCGGCGTTTGTGGCAGGAAACTGCATTTCGCCATATTATTCTAATGCTCGTTTTGTGCCTGACCTTGCTGTTTGTAATTGGTGCTAGCCTGATAGAATTCAGCATTCTATTGATCCTGTTTTTCGCTCTTACGGCTGTTGAAGCACTGAATACAGCAATTGAATGTATCGTCGATCACCTTGCTCCAAACTGGGAGGCGTTCGCGCGCGATGCCAAGGATCTGGGGTCCTTGGCAACCATGTGTCTTCTTTTAGCAAACGGACTGTATTTATCTGTTCTATTGCTGCGTTTTTTTGAAATTATCTGAGAGTGATACCTATGAACATGTTCAAAATTGTTGCGGTTCCGATGCACAAAGAAGGCCGCAAGTTTGTTGCAATCTTTGCAGCAATAACTGTGGGCTTATCGTTTATCTGGGAGCCATTGTTCTGGTTAGGATGTGGTGCCACGGTTTGGTGTTATTATTTCTTTCGCGATCCAGTGCGTTTAATTCCCCAAAAGGAAGGATTGGTGCTGTCACCTGCAGATGGTATCGTGTCTCTAATTGAGGATGTAATGCCGCCAGTCGATCTTGATTTAGGCGGTGAACCCGTCACCCGCATTTCTGTATTCATGAACGTATTTAATTGTCATGTTAATCGAGCACCGATTTCGGGCGAAATAAGACACATCGTATATCGGCATGGTAAATTCTTGAATGCTTCATTCGACAAAGCCAGCGAGTTTAATGAACGTAACTGCCTGACCATCGAGGCAGATGATGGTACTAAGATTGGCGTGGTGCAGATCGCGGGCCTTATTGCACGACGCATTGTTTGCTTTGTCCAAGAAGGCGAGAAAGTTTCGGTTGGAGAGCGGTTTGGTTTGATCCGTTTCGGAAGTAGGCTGGATGTTTACTTGCCCAAAGGCGTTGCACCTGCAATTGCGGTTGGTACCACTGCAGTTGCAGGAGAGACAGTTTTGGCGGATCTACGGGCCGCTGACGTGGCCGCAATTGGTGTTTTGAAATGACAAGTGCAAAAACTATAAAAATAAGACACATCGTGCCAAGTATGGTGACTGTTTTTGCAATTTGTGCCGGCCTTACCTCTGTCCGGATGAGTTTAGAGGGCCATTTGGAAACGGCGCTTGCTTTCATCCTTTTGGCTGTTTTTTTGGACGCAGCTGATGGGAAACTCGCCCGGTTTCTCAATACAGCCAGTCCGTTTGGGGCGGAATTAGACACGCTTGCCGATTTTTTTAATTTTGGTATCGCGCCTGGTATTTTGCTTTTTAACACCCTCTACTTGGGCACGGTAAACGCAAACATGGGTTGGCTTGCGACGCTTGTTTTGGCCGTCTGCTGCGCTCTTAGATTGGCGCGGTTTAATTTGTCATTGGGCGATTCAAATGTTGTCATGAAAAAGGATAATTTTTTTGTTGGTGTCCCGGCCCCAGCGGTGGCTTGCCTCGCGTTGATGCCAATTTTCATGCATCTCTCAGGCTGGCAAAATGTGGATCAGCCTATTATACGGACGGTCTATATCATTGGCGTCGGTTTACTTGCCGTTAGCACAATACCAACTTTTTCGATAAAACATGCTTCGATAAAACGCAGCCAGATGCCATTTGCCATTATCACGGCAGTGATCGCGGTAGTTGGGATTATGACTTATACCTGGTCTGTGTTTATAGTGCTCAATCTCGTCTATTTGGGCACATTACCTTTTTCTTATGTGGCGCACAAAAACCAGGTTAAAAATGGGAACCGGTAGGCGTGCATTTGGGACTGGGAACTAACGCGGAAAAAAATGAACTTAATGCGGTGACCTAGGTATTTGCTGAATGAGCTAAAAAGCCGGACTCCAATTCGTTGTACTATAGAATTTTATGAGCCGGAATGCATCCGCGAAAGCAACATAGACTCAGACCCATTCGTAATGATGTTGAACGATCTCTTCGACAATGCTGCGAAACATTGTAGGGGAGCGGGCGCAATGATCGTTGACGCAAGTCGTAGCGGTGAGATCTGGACATACAATGAGTGTGAGCTGTTGTCTGGTAATGACTTGCTTACCTCACTGAGAGATCTGTGTGCAAATCGAATTTGGCTGACGGCTACGGTTTGGATTTGTCAATTTTGCAGTCTTTTTGCGAGCAAACTGGTGCTACTTTGATAATCAAATTCCCGATGGCTCGTAGTCATCGTGCGTTTACTGCGTATTCAGCATTGCCAAAAGTATAGCGCTGAAATCAGCTCTTTTAAGCAAGGAATTGAGGCGCTATTTGGCTGATGAACTGTCAGATTTCTTTGTTGCTACAGCAGGTTTTCGCGTAAATAACACAAAGATTCCAAGCCGCTTTGTTGCAAATAATGCTGTAACAAGCATACCGGTCATGGCACCTGATATCACCGCAGATATAGTGTGTGCGTCTAGCATTACGCGAGCATACATAGTCAACAACGTTACCGGGATAACAATTAGCCCCAGCCAAAAACTGTAGCGGCGCATCGTAAAGTATGCACCTGCACTCGCCAGGGTGACATGACCTGATGGCATGTTGTGGTTCGAATTTGGGGATCTTGGGCGTTGCCCAAGGCGGGTGCCCATTACAGTTACATTATTTAGCAGACGCTTCGGTCCATGGGATGCGGCAATACCGGCGACGGTCACAACCGCTAGTTGCTTCAATCCTGTCCAGTCACGCAACAGCATGATCGCTGCGACAGGAAGCAGGGTATTGATGTGGCGCCCGTACTCCTCTGTTGACATCACTAACTTTGATGCCTGTCCACCGCGAGGGGCAGAATAGTCGTTTTCCATATCTGAAGGATAGATTGTCGCCGAAAGGATGACTAAGAGCGACAAAAGAACTGCAGTTTTGTGTTTTCTGAAAACAACCCACGGCTGACGAAGGATTTGAAAAATCTTTATACTCCAGTGATTCGATAAAAATATTTTTTGAACGTTACAATATTCTGGTGTTTTATAAAAGCCGAGCAATACCGGAGGTTTGATCTGAATTACTACTATTTCTTTACTCGGAAAATATTGAATTCTGGCTTGTAGATGTCGCTCTTCATCCCGAACGCACCCATCACACTATGAAATGGGAGATCATGCGGAAAGGTTTTGGCAGGGATTATGTCGGCATCGGTTAGGCCTTTGCGCGCCGTAAATCCATCGGACATCCAAACAAGAAATGGGATTTCGCGCTGTTGCTTAGGTGCCACCGCGTTTGGCGCACCATGAAGATAGAACCCGCTTTCTCCAAGTGACTGGCCATGATCGGACACGTAGATCAGCACAGTGTCCGCATCCACACTCTCAAGTTGTGCGATCAGATCGGTCAAAAGAAAATCTGTATAGCGGATGGAATTATCATAAGCGTTTAAAAGCTCTTCTTTTGAACACTTCAAGACCTGAACCGTTTTGCACTCTGGTTGGAAGTGGGCGAACGTCTCTGGGTATTTGGAATAATACGAAGGGCCATGGCTACCTGATTGATGTAATGTCACAAAAATACGATCTGAGGTGGATGCCGTAAGAGTATCAGCTAACCTCCAATTCAGCGCCTCATCCAAATCCGGCCGCGGGCAGGGGCTTATTGTACATCTTCTGGCAATTTCGTCTGCGCGTTCATATGTAGTTACATTTACAGGCGGTGGGCCTGAGTTGTTTGTGCGGTAGATAGTTTCGATACCAGACCGCGTCAAATAACTTGGCAATGGTTCAAATTTAGTGTGGGAAGACGCCGCACTCCCTTCGTGTGTCAGAATACAAGCGGTTGAAGATATTGTGTTTGTAGCACAGGAAAAACCGATCGGCAGAGCCGTCATAGATGTTGTTTTTGTGAATTCGTTGGTGTCTCTCGCGTAGCCATAATGCGAGAAGCTCTCGGCGCGGGTTGCTTCACCGATAACCAGTACAACAATCGCTTTGCGCATCGGGGTCACGTCATCAAAAACTGCGTTCGGCAACAGCGTTTGGTCGCGGTCATCAAGTGCTATTTTGTTGAAATGTCTTGCAGTATTGACCACGTAAGACCATGGCAGGATCTTACTGCCCATTCTTGAGGCATGTTGATCATACCAAAGCCACGTGGAAGATGACATGTAAAGCCATGTAACCAAGACGACAAAAGACACAAGGCTGCCAAGCAAGCGAAGCAACCATGTTGAACGTCTCACTTTGATCCACCAGATAAAAAACGTTGGGAGGATACCCAGAGCAAGTAGGTAGAGAAGGATAGAAACATGCCACAGCCCAGTTGCCTCGCTACTATTTGTGCCGAGGATATTGGCAATCATCGTGTGGTCCAGCTCCATGCTGTAGTTCAACATGAAATACAGGGCAGAAGCGTTTAGTAACGCAAAAAGTGATCCCAGGACTTTTAGAGCTGTGATTGAGAAAGTAGCAACCAAAAACAAAATAGCAACCAACAGAAAATATTGGACCATTTGCAGCGACAAGATTTGTAACCAACCTGCAAGTTCGGGCAGCGCTGAAACTGAAACCCCGTAATCAAGAAGTGGTTTTTGAAACAGTGCAAGGTTGCCAGCCGCTATGTAAAACACAAAGATAAAGACAGTTGTCGTGGGCCGCCTTTGAAGAAGATTTTTCACCGAACATACACCTTTGGACAATTTGCCTTGCTAAGAAAAGGCGCGTCAAAAAACAGTCAACCTAGCAAGATACAGTTTTCATAATAAACATATTAAGGCCCACATGAAACCCGCTTACCTAATACTTGCATTCTAAAGTTTGGGATCGGTTGGCTCGTTGTTCACTAAAGCATCCAACATGGGATAAACCAACCAGATGAGCCGAAACCTCTCTTAGATTAAGCTGCTATTGGCGCCAAAAACCCTGACGACGGACAGTTGGGCATGGCATAAAGGGCAGCTTCATTGTCCTGGGAGAGACCGGTTTGCATTCGTCTGACAGCACCGCCATTATGCCTTTATGGCACTCCCAAAGTAGAGAAACCCTTTTAACTAGGTGTTTTGTGTTGACGGAAACTGCGTTTGATCCTCGTGTGGGTCCTTGGCCATGATTCATGACTATTAATTCTTTCCTCTTTTCACGCTCACCAAGCGCAAGGGTAAGTTGTATGTATGTGTAACTGTCCCATTGAAGCTACGACCGTTTTATTGCTGAGAAGCAAGTAAGACGTTCGACTAGAACGGACGATAAAGCAGGACCTAATTGATCCATCAAATACTGAGAGTAAAAGCATGACCAAAGGCACTAGCCAAGATTGATTTGCCATAAAAACAGGCAGGTAAATTTGAATGGATTAGATTGGCTGAGGATACTGAAGCGGCTAACCTGATAATGGGCACGTATGGACCTGACGGGTGTATCCCGTATTAGGTGCATGGATAAATGCACGCACGAGATTTTAGAGGTGGAGGCTAACTGTTTGTGGGAACTTGTAGGTTTTTCAACATTTACGTGGCAAGTCTTTTAGCCGCCTCCGACAAACCCAGCCTTGGGCGAGTAAAATACTTTCTGGTTGTGTATTTTGCCGAGCAATGAAGAGATCTGCGTTACTTCAGCATCAATCTTAACCTTGCTGCTTTCTTTCACAACGGTTGCTCTACGGGAGGTCAGTCTTCGCAAGCGATATCGCATGGCGTCCTCAACAATAGAAAGTTCCGCAACATTGAAGTCAAAGTTGTTGTTGGGTTTCATAAGGTTCTGCCTCAAATCAAAATATCAAACTAAGCTTATCAAACATTGGCATGGCGTCCATCCCAACGCCTGAACAGAAAAGCGCCAGGCCATAAGGGCGCAGCCATAAGTAGTAAGCTTTGGGAAGAAGAGTACGTAATGTGTACGTCAATGCTTTGATGTTGGATCATTATGGGATTAAATTAAGTGGTGTACTGGTTGTATATATGCAGAAATACCCTCGCAGGGATTTAAGGATTGGAGAGTAATTGAAACTCTCAATCTGTTTGCAGCTAGGCCCATCAGGTGAAACTGTTGTCGAAGTACTTGGTGGAGGCTCTTTATACAAATGATTGTCCGTTCATTCATCTTAATCTGGGGCTTTTGCCTGCTAACTTCAGTTTCTCATGCAGAGCCAACCAAGAAGACGACCCCAGTGAAACTTACCTGTGTAGGGAGCCTGGACTTTGGGGCGAGCACTCACTGACCAGTGATGCAATAGCTGAAAAAACAAGTATGCTGTTGCATAAGCTTTTTCTGCAAAATCCAGCGCTTCTCCATCTGAAGATCGGATAAGTGCTGAACATATTATAGCTAATCCGCCACTATCAAATGTGCGGGAAAAGTGAGCTGAAGTTAGAGCATCGTTTCTTACTTTGTAAAAAAAGATCCGCATCCGCATTAAAGCTTTTATCTCTATAAATGAATGTTGCGAATTGCCCACTTGCCGCTACGCCTTGCGTAATATCGATCACACCCAGAAAGTTGACCTCTGTGCCAGCTGCAATGGACGTATTTTGATCCATATCTATCAAATGTAGCGTCCGGTGTTTTCTGCGTGTCCCATGGACGGAAGCAATAGAATGACAATTGCGGTCAATGTTGTGACTACGACAATCAAGAAGCTGAATAATTTTTAAAGTGAACGCATTCTATTTTCTCAATTTAGTAGGATGTAAGTAGTTGTCAGTTGTCTTAGTGTGATACATATCTAAATTTTTCAATCAGTTACGTGTCGCCGCAATAGAGGGTGCGAGACTTGACGTTTCTAGCCGCTATAAGACCTCCAGCAGATTGTAAAAGACAATTTTTTCGCAATTTTGTTAAAGTATGCGTCAGGTTTGCGATTTGCCAGTTATTGTCTTCCACATTAGCTCGTTCATCATCGAAAATAGCGGTGAACATGTCAGCTTCAGACAAGCCATTCATTTGTAAGGTTTTCCAATCCCAAGAGCCCACACTCAAGTAAACCAAGTCAAAATTTGCTGTAAGGTCTGTTGCCATGTGAAGAACTGATGCTTTGGACGCAACCAGGTCATCACCCACAGTCAAAGTTAATTGCACAGTATCGTCAAAGCCCAACAGATTGGTATCAATGTCAAAAATTCTAGCCCAGATACGCAGTTCGAAAGTATCACAATCCTCAGATGCTATGATTTCCAAATGATCTGAATGGTTACTGGTGCCGTCACCAATTAACACGTTGTTAGAGACAAAGCGCCAAGGCTCTCGTGCCTTGACATGAATTGGAACGACTTGAAGCATCATAATGGCGATAGCAGTGACACTGCTCTTCATTGTTCAGCCAATACGGTAATAACAAATCCAATAAATAAACTTAATGTAATCACACTATACGAAACCATATCTTTCACCTTCATTACTGATTGTTGTTACTCCTGTGAGGCCGGGAGAAAACCTCACAGGAGGAGCAAATTCATACTGCTCAACAGGCTGCCTCAACCTGTATCTCATCAATATTGTTGGACTTTGCAGACAGTATCATTTGGATATGTAATTTCTGTGAAATGTTGTGCAGAACTTGTGCAGATTGGGGGAATTATATTGCCCCAGTGGCTCTGTTTCGGCATCAAGAGTAAGAAAAGAGGATAACATGAGCAGAATTTTGATCGTTGATGATGAAGTGGAGATTTTAAAGCCGCTGGAATCTATGCTTATGGAAGAAAACTTCAGGGTGCGTTCATTCTCAAATCCGCTTAACGCCTTAGAGTTCTTGCGTACACAATCTGTTGATTTAGCCATATTTGATATCAAGATGCCGGAATTGAATGGGCTGGATTTGCTACGTCATGCCCGTGAAATTCACCCTGGACTACCTATTATCTTCTTAAGCAGCAAAAACGAAGACGCTGACCAGCTCGTTGGGTTTTCTATTGGCGCAGATGACTATGTTGGGAAACCTTTCACCAAACAGTTGCTTCTGCTGAGGGTTAAAGCTGTTTTGCGGCGGCATGCACCAATGACGAACCCCACTATGAAACTTATCGAAGTTGGTTCGCTGGTTATCGATCGTGAGCGGCATCTTGTTCAATGGGAAGGACAAGATATCGAACTTACAGTGACTGAGTGTCTGTTGTTGATTTCTCTAGCCGAGCGGCCAGGTACCGTCCGCAAGCGCCAGCAACTAATGGACGCATGCTATGATGGAGCAGTCTTCGTTTCTGATCGAACTATTGATAGCCATATTCGAAATATCCGAGGTAAATTTAAAGCAGTGGATGAGGCGGCAGAACCGATTGGAACAATTCAGGGGCTTGGCTACAAGTTGAAGCTATAACGTGCGCAGCATTTTGATCAAAATACTTGGTTTATTAGTTGCGCTTAATGTGACGCTTTGGCTATTTGTTCTGATTTCTGACGATTTTATACCCAATGAAATATACAATGCGCGAAACGAACTTACGTTATCTTCCGCACTTTATAAGCAAATAGCAAAGCCGATTATTGCAGATGCAGAATTGTCAGAATTTGAAAAAAGCGTACGCCTGGGAAGTGTTCTAACAAAGGAATTACTCTCAGATACAAGTCTGGTTAAAATATATAGGTATCAGGGAGATGGTGATCTGCATTCCTGGTATCAGTATTATGACAGTACCATCTGGAAGCGTAACTCTGAAATAAAGATCACAGAACTGCCATCTTTATCAGCTGAATATCAAAATCAGCGCACAAAGACTGAAGCAAGTTTAGCGGATAAAGTAGCCTCCCGCATATTTCAGTATTACAAACCGATCTTAGACCGTCGAATTATTACACTTCCAATCGTTGAGATAAGGGCTCGCTTCACCCCCCAAGAGGAAGTTCGCAGTGGCGATTTTGACGCTTATAATATCCGGCGTTTAATTCCTGTGAGAGATAACCGAGTAACGATTGCAATTATCGAAATTGTAGAAAAGTACTCTATCAAAGATGCCTA
>Ga0233426_10003266_pt1 | contig 12957 bp, 15 predicted proteins | sample SI_118_April2016_6_FD_179875 | JGI IMG/M metagenome (GOLD analysis project Ga0233426, IMG submission 179875) | Seawater microbial communities from Saanich Inlet, British Columbia, Canada - SI_118_April2016_10_MG | ecosystem: Environmental > Aquatic > Marine > Inlet | place: Canada: British... | reverse complement strand
TCAGTATGATGAGTAGTGTGCTAATATAGAAAGCATCAGGTAATTCAAAAGTTACCCAGTCATCTCTTCTCATACTAATTACATAGGCACTTGTTAACCCTGCAAAAAACATAACCATACTAATCATAGAAACCCATAACATAGGTTTTGCAGATTTATTTCTACCAACTTTTAATTCTTCTTCTAAGTCTTCTTTGTTAATATTCATGTTAGTGTAAAAATTTATCGATTACATATATAATTTGAATCACTGTAATATATAAGACGCTTGATAGCATTAATTTTCTTGCTTCAATATTTGTTTGTTTTTTATGAAGTAAAATTCCATAATACAACATAAATAAACCTAGAAGGGCAATAATAATAGCTGTAATTGGATGTATATAAAAAGCTCCTGTCATTTTTAATACTGGAGCTATAGATACTAGTATCATTATAATAGTATAAAAAATAATCTGTTTCGTTGCAGATTGATCTTTTTTATCCATTGGCAACATAATAAAACCAGCTTTTTTATACTCTTCAAATTGTAACCAACCAATAGACCAGAAATGTGGAAATTGCCAAAAAAATTGAATCATAAATAAAAAACCAGCTTCTATTCCAAATTCATTTGTAGCTGCAACCCAGCCAAGCATAAAAGGAATTGCTCCGGGCAATGCGCCAACAAAAACAGCTAATGGTGAAACTGGTTTCATAGGGGTGTAAGCGCAAGTGTATAAAAAGATAGATATGGCTCCAAAAAGCGCACTTTTTGGGTTGATACTGTATAGAATACCAAGGCCAATAATAGTAAATGTAATTGCAAAAATGAAGGCGCTAGTCTTAGACATCCTTCCTGTTGGAAGTGGTCTGTTCATGGTTCTTTTCATTAAAGCATCTGTATCTTTTTCAATAATTTGATTAAAAGCATTAGAGGCAGCTACCATTAAAAACCCACCCAAACCTAATAAGAAAAGTACTTGATAATTAATAATTTCTACAGCCAATAAATACCCAGCAATAGCAGAAAAAACAACACTTAAAGACAAACCTACTTTTGCGAGCTGTTTATAGTCTGAAAGGACTCTCTGAAAGGAAATTTTAGTGTCGATAATTGTGGTTAAACTCATTAGAAATTAAATCGAATGCAAAGATATTTCATAATAATTGAAATCCCATAGCTTTTGTAAAATATTCAATTAAAATAAAAGTAAAATAATTTTCAAAAGTCTTTGTAGTTTCCTTTTTTGTTTTAAATTTGCATCCCATTCAAACGAATGGATGTTCATTAAAATACGACTACGCGAAAGTAGCTCAGGGGTAGAGCATCACCTTGCCAAGGTGGGGGTCGCGGGTTCAAATCCCGTCTTTCGCTCTATTCTACAAAAATATACCAATGCAGAAGTGGTGGAATTGGTAGACACGTTGGACTTAAAATCCAATGGGCAGTAATGCCCGTGCGGGTTCAAGTCCCGCCTTCTGTACTAAAAGCCTTTACAAGATTTCTTGTAAAGGCTTTTTCATTTTCTAGAAAAACAAAAAAAACCATCGATATCGATGGTTTTTTATAAGTAAGAGAAGTTTTTACTCTTTTTCAGTTGTAGAAGAAATTACCTTCATGATTGGGCGCATCTCCCAAGTAACTTTGGTTAACTTATCCATAGGAAGTCCTTCAATAATACCTTCACCAGCTAGATGTTTCATGGCGTTTTTTAAGCTGTCATAAGAGTCATAAGTCATCATAGAACTATACTCCTGGCCTTGTGGTGTTATTTTAGTCGCCATTCCCCATCCAACCATTCCGTTGTCACTCATATTTTTCTTAAAATGAGGGATTACATATTTTTTAGAAGATGCTGCTACTGCGTTTACATCATCTGGTGTAGCAAAATTAAGAATTACGTATGCTGCTGGTCCTGTATTAGGAATAGACATTTGCATTTTATAGGTATAACTTCTGTCGTACTTATATTTAGAACTATCGCTAAATAAGACATCTGGTTTTATACCTACTACTTTTTCTGAATGACTCCACCAAGCATTTTCATTAGCAGCAATTTCAATAGTTGGATACGCATTTACCCACATAAAGTTATAATCATCTGGCCCCACATTGGTGTTTTGCATTAAAACCCAACCCAATAACTTACCATTATTTACAGCATCTTGAGCAATTTTTTTACTATAATTCATTTCTACATTAAGAAATTGTTCTATGTCATTTTGTTCAACTTTTACGGGGCTAAATACAACTATTTGAGCAAGTAAAATGTTAACACTAAACATAGCAATTAAAGAACTTAATAGATTTTTTTTCATGGTTATATTAATTTAATGATTAAAAACAAAATTACAAAATTAGTTTTAATTTGCAATTAATTTTGTAGTTTTGATTTATTATAAATCTTATAACTAACTAACTAAATTATTATGATGAAAAATCTATTTACTTTTTTACTATTAACCGTTTCTTTCGCATTATTTGCTCAGAACGTAGTTAATATTACTTATGTGACTGTTCCAAGACAGGATTCAGAAACTTTTCTTGAATTACATAAGAAGTTTACAAACTTATCTCTTGGAGAAGAGCGTGTTCTCGTAAACTCAGGAATGTTTGCTCATGCTTTTGCAGGAGATTATACTTATGCAATCTATGATTTTTACAATTCAGCAGAGGATCTAGTTATAGATGCAGATATTAGTAATAAAATTCTTGATCAAAATATCAAAGCAATGAAGTTAGATGAAGAAGCTCAAGCTAAAATGCAAGAAGAGTATATGAGTTATCTAGGAATGTATATAGAAGGTCATTCAGATCAAATTAGAACTTTTGAAGGCTTGGAAAAATTAGGTTTTGAAAGTGAGGGTATGGACTGGTCTACCAAAAAAGTAGTTGTTCTTAGTAAGTACAGTACTAAATGGGGTGGAAATAAAGACTTTACAGAAGGGTTAATTTCTGGAAGTTTAAAAGATAACAAAGACAGTGGGAAAACAGTAGCTATGTACGCAAGTAGACATTTGTACGGTACTGGAATGGATTGGCATTCATATATGTTTTACGAAACTTGGTCAGATTTTGCTGCTTTTGAAGAAAGTAGTTATGGAGCGCCAATGGATGAAGCAGCAAATAAATACTGGTCTTCTGTTACATCTCATGAAGATGAAATTTTAATGTGGATTGGTGGTATAGACGAAAAAACAAAATTATTTTATTACGCAAAATAATTAAACAGTAGTTATCAAACGTTAGATACTTAAAAAGCCTTAGCACTACTGCTAAGGCTTTTCTTATAATGTAATTTGTCTATTAATTTGTTGATCTAAAGATATAAATGTCTCTGTTCTAGATACGCCTTTTATTCGTTGAATATCATTATTAAGTAAGTACATAAGGTCTTCGTTATTTTTACTTAAAATCTTAATTAAGATAGCCCAATTACCTGTTGTATAATGACTTTCAACTACTTCAGGAATTTGTTTTAGTTTCTTTATAGCTGAAGAATACATGGCAGCAGACTCTAAAAAAATACCTACAAAAGCAGTGGTAGTGTATCCTAATGCTTTAGGGTTTAAAATTAATCTTGAGCCAGCCATTAAATCAGAACCTTCTAATTTACGTAAACGTTGATGAATGGCAGCTCCAGAAATTCCTACCTCTCTTGCAATAGCCAAAATAGGTGTTCTAGCATCTTCAACAAGCCTTTTGATAATAATTTTATCAATACCATCAATTTTAATTTTAGAAGCCATAGTGTTGTGTATTAGTTTAATGTGTAAGTATCAAATATAAAAAAAAGGAAGTACATTCTGTATGTTCTTCCTTTTAATTGTTTTTTATAAGTAGTACTCCTTATTTAGGGTTCATTTCGAAACTTTCCATAAATTTAGTCGTATAATTTCCAACAATATAATCTGGATGATCCATTAATTGCCTGTGAAAAGGAATGGTGGTTTTTACACCTTCAATTATAAATTCATCTAAAGCCCTTTTCATCTTATTAATAGCTTCTTCTCTAGTCTGAGCAGTTACAATAAGTTTGGCAATCATAGAGTCGTAATTTGGAGGGATCATATATCCAGAATATACATGAGTATCTAGGCGGATTCCGTGCCCTCCTGGAGCATGAAAAGTAGTTATTTTACCTGGCGAAGGTCTAAAGCCATGATAAGGGTCTTCTGCATTTATTCTACATTCTATAGAATGTAGTTTTGGTAAGTAGTTTTTTCCAGAGATAGGAACACCTGCTGCAACTAAGATTTGTTCTCTAATTAAGTCATAATTGATAACTTCTTCTGTAATTGGGTGTTCTACTTGAATACGAGTATTCATCTCCATAAAGTAGAAGTTTCTGTGCTTATCAACTAAAAACTCAACAGTACCAGCGCCTTCATATTTAATATATTCTGCAGCCTTTACGGAAGCTTCTCCCATTTTATCTCTTAATTCATCGGTCATAAAAGGAGAAGGAGTTTCTTCCGTTAACTTTTGATGACGTCTTTGAACAGAACAATCTCTTTCAGATAAATGACATGCTTTACCAAAAGAGTCTCCTATAATTTGAATTTCAATATGTCTAGGTTCTTCAATAAGTTTCTCTAAATACATGGCATCATTTCCAAAAGATGCTTTTGCTTCTTGACGGGCCGAGTCCCAAGCATCTTGAAGCTCTTCAGCTTTCCAAACAGCTCTCATCCCTTTTCCACCACCACCAGCAGTAGCTTTAAGCATTACGGGATATCCTGCCTCTGTTGCTAATTTTTCACATTCTTGAAAATCTTTTAAAATTCCTTCAGAACCTGGTATACAAGGAACTCCTGCAGAAATCATGGTTGATTTTGCCGAAGCTTTGTCTCCCATTTGATCAATCATTTCTCCAGTGGCTCCAATAAATTTTATTTCATGCTCTTGACATAACTTAGAGAATTTTGCATTTTCAGATAAGAACCCGTATCCAGGATGAATTGCATCTGCATTTGTAATCTCTGCGGCTGCAATAATATTAGACATTTTTAAATAAGAATCTGCACTTGGAGGTGGGCCAATACAAACAGCTTCATCTGCAAATTTCACATGCAAGCTTTCCGCGTCTGCTGTAGAATAAACAGCTACAGTTTTTATCCCCATTTCTTTACAGGTTCTAATTACTCTTAAAGCAATTTCACCCCTATTGGCAATCAATATTTTTTTAAACATAATTGTATCGTTTTATTCTTAACGTTATAAGATTGTAATGAAATCTTTCAACAAAAAAATTAAGAAGGATCTACTAAGAATAAAGGTTGATCAAATTCTACAGGAGATGAATCATCTATAAGGATTTTTACAATGGTTCCAGAAACTTCAGATTCAATTTCATTGAAAAGCTTCATTGCTTCAATTATACAGACAGTATCACCAACATTAATGACGCTTCCAACTTCAACAAATAATGGTTTTTCTGGAGATGGTTTTCTGTATAAAGTACCAATAATTGGTGATTTGATAGTGACATATTTAGAGTCATCTGCCAAATCATTAGTAGTTGTATTTTTACGAGTTTCACTAGGCACCTCAACTGGAGCAGCTTGTAAAACTTGTGGAGCTGCCATCATTGGAGCTGGTTGTGAGTAAGTAACTTCAGTTCTTTCTGAACCAGTCTTAATGGTGATTTTTATGTCTTCCATTTCTAACTTCACTTCACTAGCGCCTGATTTAGCAACAAATTTGATAAGATTTTGAATTTCTTTAATATCCATTATACTTAGTTTTAGTTGTTTTATTTTATGAATTATAAGCCCATTTTAAATAGATAGCCCCCCATGTGAAGCCTCCACCAAACGCGGCAAATATTAAATTATCTCCTTTTTTTAATAGATGTTCATAATCTGCAAGAAGCAGCGGTAAGGTTGCTGAAGTAGTGTTCCCATATTTATGAATATTCATCATTACTTTAGCAGCATCTAGGTTTACTCTTTTAGCTGTTGCTTCAATAATTCTTTTATTGGCTTGGTGCGGAACTAACCAACTAATATCATCATTAGTAAGCTGGTTTCTAGTCAGCATTTTTTCTGCAACATCTGCCATATTAGAAACAGCAAACTTGAAAACAGTTTTTCCTTCTTGATGTACAAAGTGTTGTCCGTTTTTTAATGTATCTGTTGAAGCAGGAAGAATAGATCCTCCAGCTTCTATTTTTAAGAATTCTCTTCCAGAACCATCACTTCTTAAGTATTCATCTTGTAATCCCATACCGTCTGAATTTGGTTCAAAAAGAACAGCACCTGCGCCATCTCCAAAAATAATACAAGTTGCTCTGTCTGTATAATCAATAATAGAAGACATTTTATCAGCTCCTATTAGTAATACTTTTTTATATCTTCCAGACTCTATATATGAGGCTGCTGTAGACATACCATATAAAAAACTTGAGCATGCTGCTTGTAAATCATAGGCAAATGCATTTGTAGCTCCTATTTCTGTTGCAGTAAAAACAGCGGTGGATGCAACAGGCATATCGGGTGTTGCTGTTGCAACAATAACCATGTCTATTTCCTTTGCGTCTAGATTAGATTTTTCTAGTAAATCTTTGGCTGCTCTTACAGCCATAAAAGAAGTCCCTTGGTTGGGCTCTTTTAATATTCTTCTTTCTTTGATTCCTGTTCTTGAAGTAATCCAGTCATCATTAGTTTCAACAAGAGTTGCAAGTTCTTTATTGGTTAAAATGTAATCAGGAATATATTTCCCAACTGCTGTAATAGCTGCAGTTATTTTTGACATATGATAACTTGTTATGAGGAGGATTTTTGATGTTTATTTACCTCCTTCAATCGGCTGACTAAAGTAGTAAAAATTATTTTAGTTTTTTTCAATAAAACACGTCAAAAAAATGATTTTTTGTCCAAAAACACAAAAAAACCCTCAAAAAGAGGGCTTTTTTGTGTTTTTGGAGTAAAAAACTATACTTCTGTTGCTGCTGATTCTAATACTATTTGACCTCTATAGTATAACTTTCCCTCATGCCAATGAGCTCTGTGATATAAATGAGCTTCTCCTGTTGTTGGATCTACTGCTATTTGTTGGTCAGAAGCTTTATAATGTGTTCTCCTTTTATCTCTTCTAGTTTTAGATATTTTTCTTTTAGGATGTGCCATTTTATGTGTTTTTTTCTGTGATTAAACTTTTTAATTTATCCCACCTTGGGTCTGTACTTTCTTCATTTTCTGAAGATTTATTTTCTTTTATCTCTAATTCTTTTAATTTAGTTAAAGCTTCTGAATTCATAGTACCGTCAAGTACTTTTGGATGAACTTTTTTTGTTGGAACAGAAAGTATTATTAACTCATAAATAAATTGACTAATATCTATCTCATGATATTCATGAGGGATAATTACCATATCATCATCATCATCATTATATTCTGGCCCAAATTTAACAACTAAAGGTAAATTACCTTTAACTTCTTGTTCATATGGTTCTAGTGAGGTGTCACAATCTACGTTTACATATCCATTTAAATTAAAATTTAATTCAAAAAAAGTTGTTTTTTTGTCAAAAACTAATGAAATATGTAAAGCGCTGCTATTAAACTCATCAAAACCGAAAGCTTCAAAGAACGTATTTTCAATATCATAACTAAATAAATGCTTTCCTTGCTTTAATCCTATAAAAGGAATAATAAATTGTTTCAAGTTTGACATTATAAGCTAATGAATTTGAGCGGGCAAATATAATAAATTGTTTTAATTAATTATTGTTTTTTATATCAAAATGTGGACTGTTTTTTAGGTCTTAAAACATTTTGCGTGAGTTCTTTATACTCATTTCTGTTTTTAAATATTTTAATCCCTGTAAAAACGGCTTCTTTAAAAGAATCTGAGTTTGCTTTTCCTTTACCTGCAATGTCAAAAGCAGTTCCATGATCTGGAGAAGTTCTTATGTGATTTAGACCAGCGGTGAAATTAACTCCGTTGCCAAAAGTTAGTGCTTTAAAAGGTGCTAAACCTTGGTCATGATACATAGCTAGCACTCCGTCAAATTGTTTGTAGGCTTTAGATCCAAAAAATCCATCAGCAGCATAGGGGCCGTAAACTAAGATTCCACTTTCATTAATTGTGCTAATGGTAGGTTTAATCAGTTGGTTTTCTTCCTGTCCAATAACACCATTATCTCCAGAATGAGGATTTAAGCCTAGGATAGCTATCTTAGGTTTGTTGATGTTGAAATCTTGTTTTAATGATTGATTAAGTATGGAAACTTTTCGTTCAATAAGTTCAGGAGTAATGGTTTCTGCTATTTTAGAGATTGGAATATGACCAGTGATAAGACCAATTTTTAAAAAATCATTCATCAAAATCATTAAACTCTCTCCTTCTAGATTACTTTCTAAAAATTCTGTATGACCTGAAAAATCAAATTCATCAGATTGAATTGTTTCTTTATTAATTGGAGCAGTAACAAGTATATCGATCCCACCATCTTTTAATGATTTGGTAGCATCATTAAGTGATTTAAATGCATATTTACCACCATCTTTGGTAGCGTTTCCAATTTCTAATTTTACATCTTCTTCCCAAATTCTCAATAGGTTTATTTCACCATCTTTAATTTGTTGAATAGAATTAATTTCATGAACATTAGTTTCTATATTTAAAATTTTCTTGTGAATAGAAAGAATTTTAGAACTCCCAAATAAGACCGGTGTACAAAATTCTAACATTCTTTTATCTTCAAATGTTTTTAAGACAACTTCAATTCCAACACCATTTATATCTCCTAATGATATTCCTACTACTATTTTATCTTTTTTTTTCATATCTAAAAGTTAATATGTCTATTTTTGTACATAGCAAAAGTAACTAAATTTATATACATGTTTACTGGAATTATTGAGACATTAGGTCGCGTTGAAAAGATAGAAAAAGATAGAGAAAATATTAATCTCACAATTCAAACAAATATCACAGATGAGTTAAAGATAGATCAAAGTATTGCTCACAACGGTGTCTGTCTAACTGTGGTGGCAATTTCTGGCAAAAACTATGTTGTTACAGCCATAAAGGAAACCTTAGATAAAACTAATTTGGGACACTTGTCCGAAAATGATTTGCTAAATATAGAACGAGCAATGAAGTTAGGTGATAGACTGGATGGTCATATTGTTCAAGGTCACGTAGATCAAACTGCTGTATGTTCAGAGGTTTTAGAAAATGATGGAAGTTGGATATTTACTTTTGTATATGATGCTAATGCAAACAATATAACCATTGAAAAAGGTTCTGTAACAGTAAATGGAGTAAGTCTTACAGTCGTAGATTCTAAAAAAAACCAGTTTAGCGTTGCCATTATACCGTATACATATACCCATACAGGGTTCTCTAAATTTAAAAAAGGAACTATTGTAAACTTAGAGTTCGATGTTATTGGTAAATATGTAGCAAGGCTACATGAACTTAAAAGTTAATTTTTAAGTTTTTTCACTCCATAAACTATACCTGCTATCAATAAAAATAATAGACCACCGTCTATCGGTAAACCTGGTGGTGGTGGTGGTGGTGGTGGTGGTCCTGGTAGTCCTGTGCCTTGCGCAATCATAATTAGGGGGAATAATAGTAATAGGAGTAATGAGGCTAATTTTTTCATTTTTTCCTAAATTAGGGTTTAGAATTATTGAATTGTAAAGATATGATTAATTTTGTTAAATGTAACTATTTAAGTGGACCCAGAAGGGCTCGAACCTTCGACCCCCTGATTATGAGTCAGGTGCTCTAACCAACTGAGCTATGGGTCCAAATAATAGTTTGCAAATGTAATGTTTTTTTATAATTTTAAACATCAAAAATTTAAAATTTATTTATCTCTAGCCATTAAGAAAGAGCCAAATTCTGTAAGTTTTTCCTTATTTAATTTGCTCATATTCATTTTCTCTAACAAATTAAAAGCTAAGGATGTATAATCGTGTATTAGTTGTTGAATTAAAGATGGAATTTCATATTTTTCAAAGATTCTCTTTACTTCATCTATTTTAATAGAATTATCTTCTAATTTTTGATTGTAAAAAAAAGCTAATTTTTGTTTGTTATCATCACTTGATAGCTCCATAGCTTTTAGGTACAAATATGTTTTTTTATTTTCAATAATATCACCTCCAACCTGTTTTCCAAATGTTTCAGGGTTTCCAAAAGTATCAAGATAGTCATCCTGTAATTGAAAAGCTAGTCCAAGATTTAAACCATATTCATAGAGTAAATTGGCATTTTTTTCTGAGGACTCTGCTACAATAGCCCCCATCTTTAAGGCAGCTGCAACTAATACAGATGTCTTTAAACGAATCATGTTTAGATATTCATCTATAGTGACATCATTCCTCGTTTCAAAATCAATATCTAATTGTTGACCATCACAAACTTCTAAAGCAGTTTTACTAAATAATATCGCCAATTTTTGAAATATTTCTGGAGTATAATTTTCAAAATATTGATAAGCTAAAATTAACATAGCATCACCAGAAAGAATTCCTCTATTTAAATCCCACTTTTCATGAACAGTCTTTTTACCTCTTCTTAGAGGAGCATCATCCATTATATCGTCATGTACAAGGGTGAAGTTGTGAAATACCTCCACTGCTAAAGCAGCTGGGAAAGCCTTTTTATAATCGCCTGATAAAATATCAGCAGCCATTAAAGTTAAAATAGGTCGAATACGTTTCCCCGAAAGTTGTATAATATAATCAATTGGTTCGTAGAGATTTTTAGGTTCTCTGATCCATTCTTTTTTATCTAAATACTGCTGAAATTCCTTTTGATATGATGTTAAATCCAAAGTTTGTAAAAGTTTCAACAAAAATAAGATTAAAGATTTATTTTAATGTTAAGAATGTTAAAAAATCATTAAACTTTGGAAACTATTTTTGTTTCTTTGGTTTCCTTTGTAAATTTGCAAAACATTATTATGAAAGAAAAAATATTATACAACGCAACAGAAATGTTTTTAAACATTGGTTTTAAGAGCATTACAATGGATGATATTGCCTCTAATGCTGGTATTTCAAAAAAAACAATTTATGCTCACTTTAGCAACAAAACAGAATTAGTTGAGGCTGTTACTCTTCATATATTTGAGATTGTTAAAAAAGGTGTAGCTATTATACACGCACAAGAGCAAAATCCAATTATTGAATTATTTGAAATAAAGAGATTTGTTATGGAGCATTTAAAAGATGAAAAATCTTCTCCACAGTACCAGCTCCAAAAATATTATCCAAAAATTTACAATACGTTGAAGCAAAAACAATTTATGGTGTTGCAAGAACTCATAAAAGAAAATCTTGAGAAAGGGATAGCACAAAAATTATTTAGAGAAACCATAGATATTGATTTTACAGCAAGAATTTATATTCATGGATTAGTTGGTATTAAAGATAAAGACATTTTTCCTTTACATAATTATTCAATGGATGTCTTAAGTACCAATCACTTAGAGTATCATTTACGCGGAATATCAACAAAAAGTGGAATACAAGAATTAGAAAAACAATTATAAAATTTATTAATGAAAAAGTATTTAATAATTATTACCACCCTCTCTATCGGTTTTTCGAGCTATGCTCAAAAACCCGATATGGTACTATCTTTAGATGAAGCAATTCAAATTGCATTAAAAAATAGTTACAATACCAAAGCATCTAAAAATAATGTTTTATCTGCCAAAGAAACCGTTTGGGAAACAACTGCTTCCGGTTTGCCTCAAATAAGCGCCAGTATAAATTATCAAAACTTTATAAAACAGCCTGTTTCTCTTTTGCCAGCTGCAGCTTTTGATAATACAGCTTCTGTTGTAGAGACTGTTGAAGATTATTTTGATATCCAATCTAACAGAGATCCAGCATCACCAGATGGGTTTATACCTGTTGTTTTTGGAACACAACAAAATCTAAATGCTTCTGTTACTCTAACTCAATTGTTGTTTGATGGTTCTTATTTGGTAGGGTTACAAGCATCAAGAGCTTATTTGAAAATTTCTGAACAAGCAAATAAAAAAACCGAATTGTTAACTAGAGAAGCTGTTGTAAATGCTTATGGTAGTGTTTTAGTGACTGAAAAAAGCATTGCTATATTAGAAGGAAACATTACTGTTTTAGAAAAAAACTTGGAGGATGCTAAAAAGATTTATGAAAATGGTTTTAATGAGCAAGAAGATGTAGAGCAGTTAGAAATTACTTTTGGAACCTTAAAAAATCAATTACACAATATGCAAAGAATGAAAGGGATCGCATATCAAATGCTAAATCTTTCTATAGGAGTTTCTATAAATACTTCGGTTATCTTAACCGATAGTTTAGATTCTTTGGCAGAAACCAATATTAATTTGGGGCTTATTTCAGAACCATTTAATATGTCTAATCATATTGATTTAAAAATTGCAGAAAACGATAGAGAATCAAAAAGACTAATGATGCAACTCGAAAAAAGTAAAGCCTTACCGAGTTTGTCTGCTTTTGTAAACTATGGCAAACAAGCCTTTTCAGATACATTTACTTTTTTTAGAGGAAATCAACAATGGTTTGATTCATCGTTAATGGGTGTTAGTTTAAACGTTCCTATTTTTAGTAGTTTAGGCAGAAGGGCCAAAACAGCTCAAGCTAGGATAGCCCTAGAAACCTCAGACATTAGATTGGAAGAGACCAGACAACGATTAAGTTTACTTGCTGAAAAAGCAAAAAACGAATATCAATTAAGTATTGAAAATTATACTACAGCAAAAAGAAATGTTGAGCTATCGGAACGCATCGAAAAAAAGCAACGGATAAAGTTTTTTGAAGGAATTTCTTCAAGTTTTGATTTATTGCAAGCTCAAAATCAATTATACACTCAACAACAAAATTATGTGCAATCTATGTTAGAAGTAATTGCTAAAAAAGCGGCTTTAGAAACTGCATTAAACATCCCTATTAAATAAAAAAATATCATGAAAAATATATATTTAGTACTCTTATCTG
>Ga0233426_10003265_pt1 | contig 12958 bp, 8 predicted proteins | sample SI_118_April2016_6_FD_179875 | JGI IMG/M metagenome (GOLD analysis project Ga0233426, IMG submission 179875) | Seawater microbial communities from Saanich Inlet, British Columbia, Canada - SI_118_April2016_10_MG | ecosystem: Environmental > Aquatic > Marine > Inlet | place: Canada: British... | reverse complement strand
AGCTGGTGCAAACTCTATTTTTTCTTTTGTGCATAGATGCCTCAATCATAGGAGCGTACTTAAACACCCAACGTTGAATAGTAGAATGGTCAACCTTGACACCTCTAATCTTCATAAGCTCTTCAATATCTCGATAGGAGAGTGTAAATCTAAACTTAAAGTAAACAGCTTGAAGAATAATGAATTTAGAATATCTGTGGTGCTTAAACATAAGAAGTAATTTTAATTCAAAACTAAATAATCTATATTTGGTATATTAATGCGACAGAACCGGGCTCTAAATCAGAACTTCATTTTTTCAATGATACTAAGTAATGTTTTACAACAAAAACTCAATTATTACACGGTCATTTAATTCATTAAAAAAATCATTATAATCAAAAAGACAACTTTTTAAAACACGAAAATACTATGCAAATTTTAGATGAAAATAATAACATTTCCGATAACCCATCTTACTTTGGTTGTTATCATAAATTTAATGAGAAATTCGCCTCCTTTGAAAATGTAATGTGTTGTGAAAGCGGTGATATTTTAATGAGTGAAGGTGAGTCACAGAAAGTATTTGTTTCCCCCAATCTAGATTTAACGAATGGAGTTTATTATTCATTCTCTATTCATGAAAATGTAGGTAGATTACCAAATGCAATCCCAAATACTTTACAGAAATTACAATTAAACCCATATCAAGATTATATTCGATTACGCTTTGAGAGATTAGATAATCCTGAAGCCAATAAGATGATAGCCAAGTTGATGCGTGAAATTGGTAAGGGGATGTATGACTCCAAACAACGGATGATTTTTGAATTACTACAAAATGCAGATGATGCACCTGGTAAAGAAAAAGTCGGTTTTCATATAGATATTAGTGGAGACTATTTTTTTATAATGCACGATGGAGCTCCTTTTAATAAAGATGATGTAGAAGCAATTACAAGCGCTGCAGAAAGCACCAAAAGAGATGATAGTAGTAAAACTGGATATAAAGGAATTGGGTTTAAGTCAGTGTTTACAGATAGTGAGGAAGTATGGATAAAATCTGGAGGATATCAATTTGCATTTCTCAGAAATAGTCCTTTCTTCAAAAATTTTGATAAATTCTATTTTAGCAGTAAAAGGTATAATGACCACCCAGAATTTATAGACGAAGATAAATTAAAGTTTAGAAATCAAAGGCTACGATTTAATGGTGCAACTGACATACCCTGGCAGGTAATACCAATTTGGCAAGAGAAATTACCTGTTGAATTTAATGATTCTAATTTTGCTGCTTATCCTAACCCTGTGCAATTTGCTCTTAAAATCGGAAAAGAAAATATTAACGAGTACAAATCTGCTATAGAAAACATAGTCAAACGACCACAATTCTTATTGTTTTTAAGAAATACTTCGAAGTTCAATTCGCCTAAAAATGGAGTGTTAATTCTTAGACATGACACTAAAGAAATCATAAAAATCACTAAATTAAGAGGTGACTATAGAAAGGAGTTTGCATATACTAAACAAGTTTTTGAGAATATAGAAGTTTCTGACCATGCATTTTCAGAATTGAATATTGGATTGAAAAAAAAATTCACAAAAAATGAATTTGATATAGAAACTACTTTTTTTACAGATTTAAATGGTAGAGAAATAGATACAATACCACCCAAATTAGCAACGGCAACACTAACTGAAATATCTTTCGGTATATTACTAAAGGATGGTAAGTTATCTCCCGAAGAGGATTACATACGAGGGGTTCTTAAATACTCTAGTTTGTTTACATATCTACCAATGGAAGATACAAGGTTTCAGCTCCCTTTTTTAGTTAATGCCGACTTTGTACCTTCCTCCAATCGTCAAAAAATTCAAGGTGATAACCTATGGAATAAATATATAATGATAAAAGTGGCTGAGAAGCACATAGCTACACTCTCACACTACGCATTAGAGTTTATTAAAGACAATAATCCAAATAGTTCGTACTTATCTTTACTATTAAAAAACCAGTTACCAGAAGATGATACTGCGCAACAAATCATAGATGCTTATAATGAAAAGTATTTAGAACAATTAAATGTTGTGTCAATTGTAGTAAATGATAATAACCAATCACAGTTATTATCTGAAACAATAATAGACGACTCAGGTTTAATAGAGTTGTTTGGTCAAGACATTTTCTATGAAATTTATGAAACATCAAAACGTCTTCCACATTCTAATCTTGATGAAAGCTATTTAAAAGAATATATATATTTAGACGTTGAGGTGATTGATTTGGAGGAGTTGGCGGGACATGTGACTCCAGAAATATGTGAACGGTTAGGAGTTCTTATTGTCGAAAATTCCCTTTACGAAACGCCCAAACTTCTTCAATGGTTAGATAAACTGGTAATCCATATTCCTGAATATTTTGGTAAAATTCCTTTTATTCTTCATGATAGCTCATTATTCTCATTAGAATGTTTAGTAACTGAGGAGGATGCGTGGTTAATAAATGAAAATACATCTAACTATCAAGAACTTCTTAAGGAGTTAAGCTATCACATTATTAACTTAAACTTGGATGAGTATTCAAGTATAAAAGAATATTTACATTCGTACAAGGGATATGTAAATGATAAAGCTATAGCATATCAACGTATTTCAGAGAACTCAACACTCTCTGCATTACCGATAACAGCAAAACTTAAACTAATTGATTTTTTTCAAAACAGTGAATTTATGGTAGGGATTGGTGCAGGGAATTATTTTGGTAAACTTAAACTATTTGTTGATGAGAATACAATACCCCGACCATTACAACAATTATTGAGTAGGAAAGAGGGATTAGAAGTAGACTCCATTCATGAATACAGAATTTTAGAGAATGAATTCACTCACCTCACAGACGCTTTACAAAAAGAGCTAATAGAAAAAGAAGCAATATTCACATCTTTTATACTGAAAACTGATTTATTCAATGAATGGTCAGTTAAATTTAATTCTGAGAATATAAGTACGTATGTAAATGACTTAAAAATAATTTACTCATGGGTAAATAATACAGATGAAATTTCTAGTGCAGCTTGGGCATCCATACCATGGTTATTTATTGATGATGATTTAAGGTTTTTAAGTACGGATAAGGTTTATTGGTCAAATGCATTCTATGGGATGTTACCAGAAGATTATGAGATAACTAAATCCATTCTTCAGAATGCAGAAATTAAAAAACTCCCACAACAAAGCTGTGGTGATATTATTAAGTCATTCAAGTTAAAAACTGATGACCTCTCTGATGTTGATTGGACGGTAGTCAAAGAACTTGAGACTCTACCTGCAAATACTTTTTTGGATTGGATGGAGTTGGATGGTAATTTCGGTAGCTTTTTTGAAGAATATACTCTAAATCTCAATGAACTTAATTTATGGTCAATAGAAGGGATTCCTGAAATAAAAATCTATGATAGTTCAAATAAAGAGCTTACAAATTACATTCAATCAAGCGAAAATCTGTCTCTATCATACACTGAACTTGATGGATTACTGTGCAGTGAAAGTCGCTTCAAAATTGGAGTTTTACAAGGAGATAAGTTATTAAAATCTTTAATTAATTCTGGATTATATAATCAAAATCTAGCTAGTTATTTACCAACACAAATAGATTGGAAGCTACTTGATAATTTCATTTCAAATTTACAGACGCTAAAGCTCAATACAGGTATTGAATATGATGTAAGTTCACCTGAAAATATAATACTATATAGCCTATTGAAATTTATAGATGATACAAACGATATACCCGAAGAAGTTTTAACAACAATTAATAATTTAAGGGGAAAGATTGTCATAGATGAGCAGCCTTTAAGGTCATTTGATACAAGTAATACAATATCTTTTGGTAAAGGTAAGAAAGCTCATGGATTAGTTCTTTCAGATGTTTTAAATGAATATGAAGGTGAATCAGATGTACTGGATGAAATTCTTAATTCCTTTGTAACTACGGATAAGAGAAAATTAAGGAGACTTATTTTTAATAATAGATTTTTAACACCTCAAGATATCCATTATAAAATTGAAAATGAAAAAAGAACATTTTACTCCGAACACCAAGTAGCTTTTCAATTATTAGATAAATCCTATGGTAACAATAGAAACTGGTCAAAACAACATTTCGACACTTTCTATTTAAGTCAAGACAACAAAATCCAAATTGAAAACTCCTATAAATTACTTTTAGATATATTATTGGAGCTGCCTCTTACAAAATTAATAGATTTTGAATTTCTCGATTTTGAATTACTAAATTGTGTGGATAAGACTTATGCAATTGAGTCTGAGTATATTCCTGATTGGCTAGAAGATTGGGTAAGCATAGACCAAATTAAACGTTTAGATTTTTTGGCTGATCTTCATTATAATATTATAGACAGTCCTATAGTTAATTTTAGAAAATCATTGGTAGCTAAAGAGTACGATCAAAATTCTGTTATCAGGTACTTTGAGGTATCAAAACCTAATATGCAGATGATATGGAATTCTATAGAGTGGTTGTCTGATTTTAATTCTGATATTGTTACTAGAAATATTGCCGTTATAAAACAGGTTAATGACTATATACAGTTTAGTACCGAAAACCAATTAGAAATTACTATTCCTGTTATTAAAGCCATAGATATGGAAGGTGATTTTAGCTATCATCTTCGAGCTATAGATGTTCAATCTAAATTATTGAAAATTGATTCTCAAAATGAATTTACTTACTCAATATTTATAGCTTTAAAGAGTAGTGATGATAACTCAATATTCATAGATAATAATATCGGAGAACTATCAGAACACTATAATATCGAAAATATCGAATTAGAGGAATCCATTAATACTAAGGTTTTAGAAGAGACTTCGAGTTTATGGCAAGAACCATTCTACCGTAAGTGGGAGTTTTATAACGATTATCCAATTCATATATATAAGGGGAATGAAATTCCTTACGTAAGGAGCTATAACGAAGTTATTATTAACGAATTTACAAGAGATTTAAAGGTAGAAAATGATGGCGGTTTTTATGTATCAAAAATCCTAAGTAAGGACATCTTAGACAGCTTACCATCCTCTTTTCCTGATGATAAACTAACTAGTTTAAAAGAATGGGAAAGACGTACTCTTAAAGACCCTTCCTTAATCGAGGACAATCCATTCGAGGAAACATATAATGAAACTTTTGACCGGATGATTCAAGATCGTTATGGTATATCAGAAGAGAGACAAAATGATGAGAATAGTAATGCAAAAAAACAAGTTTTATACTATTTAGAAGACTTAGGCTATGATGTCGACGAAGGACATAGTGAAAATGATTATGCAGCTCTATATAACATTAAAGATTCAACTGGAAATAAGCTGAACTTTATAGTTAGAAGTGCAAGAGGTGGCCTATTGTATTTAGATAAAGAGCATTGGGATATGTTAGAATCTAGCGATTTTAATTTAGTAGTTATCTATCCAGGGCATAAACCAAAACTATTCAAAAATAGGATGGATTTGTTAAGTGAAGAGTTGGCTGAGAAAATCCTATTTAGAATACCAAACAATAAAAACATATCAGAATTGGATGGGATTTTTGAATCTTTGGAGTCAGAGTCTCATATCATTCTTGTTACAAGTGAGAAAATGAAAGAAAGCTTGTTCTCAGAACTCAGTAAAAACAAAGAGTTTAATAAATTAGAAAAAGGAGCCATTGAAGGTGATGATTTTAAATTATAATTAATGGTAACTAAGGAAAATCAAGTACAATTTTATAAAGAAGAACTTAAAGAATTAGAGTTCTCAGTAAAAAAAACCTTTACTGCAACAGGCTTAGCTTTATTTCAAGTTGGGGATATGTATGTTGGACAATATCGTGGTATAGACGAAAAAAGAGGAAATGTATTTGTAGATATTCCTACAGGTGGAAATTTCTTTGCACCTCGCCTCGATCAAAAATTAAATTGTTTTACGTTAAGACCTGGTATGGAACGCCCATCAAGCTGGGGTAATCTTACCTATTATAATTTAATTAAAGACCGTAATCGTACAGCTACAAAAATAGTTGATTATATTCCTTCAAAGCGTGAAGGTTGGATTACAATGCTGATTAGGGAGATGGATTCTCCGTTTATCGAGAACCTACAGTACAATCAAATTATAGCTTTTGGACCATCGATACCTCCCTTTGAGTATTTACAAAACCTAAAAGATTTTAGTGAAGGACTTAACGTAGAAGGTACAGAGCTTTGGGAAAAGATATTAGGGTATAAATATGTCTTAAACATTGATGTTAGTCCTAAATTACTAACTGAAGAAATTGATATTGCTAATGAAATTATTGAAGAGGTAAATAAATCATTGGTTTATATTTTTCAAGGACCTCCAGGTACAGGTAAAACACATCAGGTAGCAGATTTGGTATCACGTTTAGTACTAAATAACAAGTCTGTTCTTATTACGGCTTTAACAAATAAAGCTGCTGTTGAGGTTTGTGAAAAACCTTTTTTTGAAAGACTTTTTGATGAGCAACGTGTTTCTAAATTACCCCTTTCAATGGATGAAAGGAAGAAATTCCCTAAACTCATAAATGCTAAAAATCTATTACCTAGTAAAGGACATCTGACTTTAACAACTTTTTATCAATTTTCAAGAATTTGGAGAACACAAACTCAATCGTATGATTATGTAATTGTTGAAGAAGCTTCTCAGGCATACTTAACAACTATTGCAGCTGCTTGTAAAGTTGGAAAAAAAGTAATTGTTGTGGGTGACCCTAAACAAATTGTTCCAATAGTTACAAATAAGAACTATAAAACATTTCCAAATATCGATACACTTATTCACGGTATGGATACCTTAAGTAAAATTGTTGATTTCTCATTTAATAGAAAAATTGAAACACGCAGACTGACAAAACGTTCCTCAGTATTTACAAACAGCTTTTATGGAGATACAATTCTATCAAAATCTTTATTTGAAAATATAGATTCAGATATAAGTGAATTTAATAAATTGGCTTTATTTACTCACTCTAAAGGTGGACCAACTTTAATTCAATTCCCTCGCAATAATGAGAATGTATTAAATCAAATGCTTCGTTTTTTAGTGTTGAGTCTTAATGAGTTGTCAGTTTTAAAAGAAAATGAAATAGCTGTACTAACTCCTTATATAGAAACGCTCACATATTTGCAGCAAAACTTAAAATCTAAGACAAAATCAAGAAACTATCTTATCGAGTCAGTTGATAGAGTCCAAGGCTTGGATGTAGATTATTGTTTTTATGTTATACCAAAATCAAGTTTATTTACATTTAATATTAATCGATTTAATGTAGCAACTAGTCGTGCTAAAAAAAGCACTTTCATCCTTGTAGAAGAAGACTTTGACCGATTTGTAAATCTCCCAAATGAGGTTGGTAATTATCTTTCAAAATTAAGAAAGGAGTTTGCATTCACTGTAGATTCACAAACTGGGGAGTGCTTAAAGTCTAGTGATATTGTATCTAAGGAAGATAACGAAATAGTTGATTTGTCCGAAATAGATATAAATAATGAATTGAGTCAACCAAAAAAAAATCACTTTACACCACCAGAATCAGTCAGAAATATTGGTTTGAAAGTAATTGGGAAAATGGATGTTTCAAAATTTGAAAGGACTAAAAAAGAGATAAAGAAAGATAAGGAGAATTTATATGTAATCGATACAAATGTGTTTGTAAACTGCCCTGATGTTATTTCAAAAATAGGTAAAGATTATCCGATATTGTTATCTGCAAAAGTTTTAGACGAACTAGATAAACTGAAAATAAAATTAGATAAGAAAGATCAAAACAAAGTTCAAAAAGCATTAAAGTCAATTCTGCATAATATGGACATTAGAGATGTCCGATTGGAGGTCGCAGACTTAACTTTACTCCCAGACGACTTTAATAAGAAATCACCAGATAACTTTATTCTTTCCGTATTATTGAAGTATCCATCAGAGAATCCTATATTATTAACATCGGATGTAGGTTTACTGGTTAAGGCAAAAGGTTTAGGGCTTTCAATTTTAACGCTAAAGGAGTTACTTAGAAAATAGTTTCAAATTAGTTCTGATAGGTTCTTTAATAATACTCATTAAAGATGTCATTTATCTCCACTAAAAACAACGTAGGTTGTTTCGAGTAAGTTATTCTATTATCTCATCATTTTCAAATAATACTTCAGACTCTAATTTGCCGTTTTCAAACCAAGATTTACATTTTAAACTTTATTGTTTGTGATAATTCGTAAGTACTATATTTTGATAACTTTATGATGGTTTAACTTTAACCATAACTAAATTTGACTCGCTAATTGATCAACATTGGCTTTTTAATAAGCTGTCTAAAGAATTTATAAAACTAGAATTTAATGAATAAAACACTTCTTTCCATTATTTTAACTTGCCTTCTTTTTCAATCTTGTCAAGAGTCTGTTTATGAATCGCCTATTTCAGATGTGATTATTGATAAAGAATCAAGGATATTCATGAGCCTAGATTCTACCTTATTAAATGGGAAGCATCAACTCTACTTTACAGATAGTATTATTACAATAGATGCTTCCTTCGTAGAAGGTAAGCTAAATGGTAATTCTATGTTTTATTACCCAAGTGGTATATTATCTGAGCAAGGGTTTTGGATTAATGGGAGTAGGGAAGGCAAGTATTTATCTTTTTGGAAAGATGGTGTTATTTCATCTAACAAAAATTATAAAGATGATAAACTGCAAGGTGAGTCTTTAAATTATTGGCAAGATGGCTCATTGTATATGAACAGTATTTATGACAATGGAGTAGAATTGAGTCACATTTGGTACAGTACCGACTCATCACTAGTTGAAGATAAGTCTTTGATTGATAATCTTAAGAGTTCAATAGAACGACACATAATTCAAGGCTATATTGATGATTCGGATTCTGGCCTCAATTGGGTTAAGATAGTAGATGATGAAATTTTGATTAATTGTCATTGCTTACCTAATTCATATGGTCATGGTGATTTAAACGACCCAATAACTGGGAAAGAATGTTCTCACGGTACAAACCCCCGGGCAGAAAATGGAAGGTCAGCTTCTGTGTTTTATCCTGACGTACCCGTTCTTGTTGGAGATGTAAATAAAGATGGTGTTGATGATTATATAATAAATTACACCATCGAAGGAATTGGAGGCGGAAATAGCTCTACTAATGCTAATGTACTTATTATTAATAACGGACTAGAATTGCTTTCTTTAACAGAATTTCGAGGAGATGTTTTGTATAACTCAATTGGGAATGAATTTGAATCTATAAGCAATGAAGGTATTTTTACCATAGACCATAATTATGACTCAGCTTGGAAGCTTAAATCTACAGATACTGTTTTACATAAGTACATTGAGCCTTTTCAGGTGTTTGAGAAAATCAAGTCTAATGAGTCTTCTGTTCAGATTGATAATATTCTAAGTATTTACAAAAATCAATCAGTAGATTCAGATTTACAACACGAGGTTATATCTAAGGGCTTGTCTTTATTAACTGAGCTTAAATACTGCCAAAGAGAAAATGGCACAGTTTGGAATGGCTTGTCAGATGAGTTTGCTGCTTTGCTACCTGTATGTCAATATTCAGATTCTTATACAATACACATGCTGACTCCAAATTACTTGGTAGTCCAACCTAAAAGTGTTGGCACTTGTGGGAGTGGAGGTTGTTCTATAGACGTGTTTAGTTATACCGATGGTGTTTTCATCGCAATTGATAATTCTAATTTTAGTACATTATTGTCAAAGGAATCTACTGATGAATATATCGTTGAGGCTAAGTCAGAAAAGATAAACGGAGGTAGGTGTAGCCTTACTTACAAACGAAAATTTAGTGTAAACACTGATACAATAAAATACCTGGAAGTTTATGATGAGGTTCATGTCGTAATGGATACTTTAGCTCATAAGAGGTTTTGTTCGAGTAATTAACAAATTTATAGATATGAGGAAAGTTAAGAATAACCCTAAAAATGTTTCTTCTGATGTGGTACTTGTTACTATTTCCGAAAAGGATTTATTTATAAATGCATTTTGCAATATGGATGTAGATTCATTAGTCGTTTTATTAGATGAAGACCTTGATTATGGGGATATCAATAAATGGGTGTTTATTGAATCTATAAGAAACAAAATGGAGTTTTTTAAGTTGCGAAAGGACACAGGTTTTATACAAGCAGAAAGTCGTTGCACAGGATGTAATTTTGGATTAAATGTCCTAACTTTTAGTGGGGATTATTCAGGAGTTCAGTGGTCTGTTCGTTTAGAAGTTGATGAGGGAGAAATTACATCTATTTATGAATGTGGCTTATTTAAAGAAATATGCTAAAACTATTATCGATTTTACTCCTACTAATAACGGCTCCAATTTTTGTTTTCATATCCTTACTCATTTATATTGAGTCTGGCTCTAGGGTGATTTTTAAACAAGCTAGAATAGGTTTACATAAAAAAGAATTTATTATCTACAAATTCAAAACTATGGAAAACAATAAAGTTACCTTTATGGGTAGGTTTTTGAGAAAGCTAGGAGTCGACGAGCTACCTCAATTAATTAATATTATAAAAGGGGAAATGAATTTTATCGGACCAAGGCCTTTAACAAAATATGATATCGACAGATTAGGATGGGATGAAGGTAAGTATTACAAACGATGGGAAACTAAGCCAGGGATAACTGGAGTTTCCCAATTGTCAAAAGTATGCGATGCTGCAATTACAATGAAAAATGATTTGTATTATGTAGAAAACCGTTCTAAAGTTTTTGATCTTAAAATAATTGTAAAGACTTTATTAATCCCATTTATTGGAAAACCTACTAATTAAATGAACGTACTAGTTAATGGAATTGGAAATTTAGGTCAAACCCTATTATGCTTACTTAGTGAGTATAAGACACTGCTTAACATAGACACGATATATGCACTTAAAAATACACAAATTTCTAGTTGGAACTTAGTTGACATTGAACTACTTGAAGGTTTAGGAATTGTGGTTTGTACAAATAAACAGGATGCGTACATTAATTTACCATCTATAATAGATACAGTAGATTATATATTCGATTGTAATGCAAATTCATTTGGATTGAAAAATAAAGATTGGTACTCATCTTTAACAAATTTAAAAGGTTGTTCTGTTCAAGGTAGTGAGAAAGGTTTTGGAGTTTCTTATATGTCCGGAATTAATGACAAGGCAATTGAGAACTCTAAATTTGTTCATGTTGTGTCTTGCAATACTCATGCAATTTCCTCACTTATTCAAACATTTTCGAATAATAACTTTTCATTTTTTGTGGAAGGTGATTTTGTTGTGGTCCGTAGGTCTGAAGATTTAAGTAATAACGAACGGCTTGTAGGTGCTAATGTTATTTCAAGACATATGGAAGCCGAAATTGGTACTCACCATGCAATTGATGTAAAAGATTTATTTAGTACAATTCAGTTACCATTAAATATACAATCTTCCGATATTACTACGCCAAGTCAATTAATGCATACGGTTAGATTTAATATAAAACTGACTAATATTGTACCTCTCAGTGAAATTAATCAGCTAATCGAATCTAATACTTTTGTTTCATCAACAACTAAATTTGATTCAAATATTGTTTTTGAACTTGGTCGGAGGTATAGTAAGCTTGGACGCTTATACTCTCATGCTATAATTAATAGCAATAATCTATTGTTTGATGATAATAGAATTAAGGGCTGGGCTTTTATTCCTCAGGAAGGGAATACACTTATCTCTACCTTAAATGCTTTTTTAATTCAAACAAAATCGAAAGACATAGAAAACATTATGACCAATTTAAAGGCTGAATTAATTCGACCTAATTGGTAAGCCTTTGTCTAAAAACATTAATCAAAAACCTTACAATATGTACTTATTCTTCGATACTGAAACAACAGGATTACCTAAAAACTGGAAAGCCCCTGTAACAGATTTAAACAACTGGCCACGTATGATTCAAATTGCCTGGATTTTATGCGATGCTGCCGGAAATAAAATTGAGACAGAAGTTTATATTATTAAACCTGATGGATTTATTATTCCACAAGAAGCATCCGATGTACATGGCATTTCTACCGAAAAAGCGATCAGCGAAGGTGTACCCCTAATAGAGGTATTGAATAAGTTTAATGCTGCTGTAGGTAAGTCTGACTTCATCATAGCCCATAACATCAGTTTCGATGAGAAAATAATAGGAGCAGAGCTGTTAAGAAATCGTGTGCAAAGCAATTTCGAATCTACTCGTAAATTATGTACTATGAAATCTTCCACAGATTACTGTCAAATTCAAGGTATGTATGGTTACAAATGGCCAACACTTTCAGAATTACATATAAAATTATTTGGTATGGACTTCGAAGATGCACACGATGCATTGGTAGATATTTCTATTACAGAGAAGTGCTTTTGGGCTCTAAGGAGTAAAGGAGTTATATAATTATTAGTGTCTTGAGCCGTATAAGTTGAGCAGTATCTAAATAGATGCTCATTCAAAGTTTATAATTGCGTTACTAGCTAATCGAACTAAATCTATTAATCATGAGTAATTTAATAGTGCCACTAAAATCTGATCTGTATGAAATACTTGAATGTTATACAGATTTTGAGTTTTACAATTACGAAGCTGAAATACATGGAGGTTTATCACAAAGATTTTACGAAAAGATTGATTTGATAAAGGCTTCAATTCGGTCAGAAAATCTCGCAGATGATGAATTGATGATTGAAGCCATAGCATTTTTATTAAGTGATTTGTTGTTTCAGTATAATAGACTATCTATGGTTCTGTCGCATTAATTTGACCTCTATCTAAAAATCCTATTTGAATTAGAGATTATGCGACTAATGAAAGGAAAGTTTTGAAATAGGATTTCTTAGAATCAACGATTTGATTCTTTCTAATAATA
>Ga0233426_10003262_pt1 | contig 12960 bp, 7 predicted proteins | sample SI_118_April2016_6_FD_179875 | JGI IMG/M metagenome (GOLD analysis project Ga0233426, IMG submission 179875) | Seawater microbial communities from Saanich Inlet, British Columbia, Canada - SI_118_April2016_10_MG | ecosystem: Environmental > Aquatic > Marine > Inlet | place: Canada: British... | reverse complement strand
AAAGCTCCTAAAAGGAACAATAAAGTTTCTTTTAAAGATAAGTTTGAATACGATCAATTGGAAAAAGACATTGCAACTTTAGAAAGCCGAAAGAAAGAATTGGAAGTAGAAATTACCAAAGAAAACTTATCGTTCGATGCCATTAATCAATTAAGCGACGAACTAGGGACTCTTATGAGTACACTAGATGAAAATAGCATGCGCTGGTTGGAGCTTGATGAGCTTATAAATGGATAATAAAATGATGAAGGTGTTGATGATAGTTTTGCAGCATAGCTGCAAATATAATTACAAATAAATACGAAGTTTCAGAGAATATATTAATATCCCAAAAAGAACAGTAAATACCAGTAATGGCTATACTTCCGACTATGTGATTAGTTGATGTCATTTCTTTAGTTTGGTTTAATTTTATTCGATTCTACTATTTGATTTATCATTTTTTCATTTTTAAAATAATTAGTTTCTTCAAACAAAGAATTAAACTCACTTGAAGTAAAACGTGAATCATGTTTATCGACTGTAACATTTAGTGTTTCACTTATTTCATTATAAAATTTATAAATTTCTATTTCAACAAAAAACGATAATTTTGATAAATCATCTTTTATTATCGAGCCAATATCCCACAAACCCTGTTCAGTTATTTTATCATTAATTAAATCTATATTTTTAAAATAGTCTTGGATGAAAAATAAATAATTAACTGTTTTTACCGAAAACCATTGTGAATCGTTTTTCAAAATTTTAGTGAATTCTTATCTAAAAGATTTATACGTTTCTTTAGTTGTAAAAATAGTAGAAAAAGCAGTAAATTTTTCAACATTATTTACTGGAACTACTTCTTGTAAATCTCTAATAAAAATTAATAATTGTGAATTTGCATTAAACTTTAAATCAATTTTTTTTATAGTTACTTGTAATTGAGTTTCTTTAGTTTTTAATTCAACAGAATTATTTATATCCCTTTCTTTAAGTTCTTTGGCTAATTTCTCATCTCTATCTTTAAAATCATTAGCTAGTTTAACGTCTCTTATTTTATATTCATTAGACAGTTTGTTTGTTTTACGATTATTAAATAAAACAACGGCTATTGAAGATAATGTGCCACAGAATAAAAAAAAGTCGGAATTTTCTTTAAAAAAAGATAAACATTTAAAAAAGTAATTTATTTCTTCTAAAGAAATATTTAGTAATATCATAAGAGTTGGCTTTAAGTAAAGAACAGGGAATTGCTTATTTAAAAGCAAATATCAAGTTCAATACCAAAGTTACACATTTTTATATTTTTTAAGTTAAAAGATTTTATTCTCTATGTTTTCGTGCAATTGTGCGCTTTAGTTTCAAAAATTCAATTCTCAGACTTTTGAAATTTAGAATTATAGCTAAAAAATATTACAATAATTGATATCCACACAAATACACCCCAATCTAAATCCATCACCCAGAATGAATCATAATTAATATTATGTTAAATAGACTTTAGTAGACAAAAAAAAGAGAATACTAATATCCTCTTCTTTTAAAATATGTGTTATGGTAAATTATAATTTACTGACAATCTCTTTATACTTAGCATCGTTACCATTTCTGTAATAAAGCTCTTTTAAGACAATAAGAATGTTTTTATCATCTGGTTGTAGTCTATAACAAGTTTCGATGTATGGTAAGCTCTTAAACATAATAGATTCTGCATTATTCTTAATTACGTCTGCTTTTTTATAATCGCGAGTATCATTTGCTTTTTTAAGCAGTTCTCCAGCTTTATTATAAAACATAATTCCTAGGTTATAATTTGCATCATAAAAATTAGGATCAATACTTACAGCTTCTTTATAAGCGTCTTGAGCTTTCTCAAATTCGCCTAAATTATCATAACTAGTTCCTAATGCAAAAAATAGCTTTTCGTTATTAGGATCTTCTTTAACAGCTAATTTCAATAATTCTTCCGCTTTAACGAAATCCTCTGCTCCTAAATAGAAGTTTAATTCGAAAATTATTAAATCTACATCTGTATCAAAGTACTCTCTACCTTCTTTAATAATAGCTAATGCTTTATCAGTATTACCTTCTTTTTGGTAAATATCTGACATATAAGCATATATCTGAGGATCTTGGTAAGATGCATCAATTAGTTCTTGCAAGTTTTCTTTAGAACCAGCAATATCTCCTTGTGCAGCACAAGCATAGTAAAGATTTAAATAAACAGCTTCCTTAGTTACATTAGAACGGCTCAAGCTTTTGCTTTCATCTAAAGGAAACAAATCAAAAATCTTGTTATACATCAACTTAGCAGTATCAAAATCTTTTTTAGAGTATAGCTCTACTCCTTTGTTATACAAGCCAACACCAGCTTTAGTAATGTTAGAATTTACTTGATCCTGATCAAACCACTTCCCTACTTTAGGATGGTTATACATTGCTTGCCAGCTATTTGCACATTTAAGAATAGCCATTTTATCTAATGATTTGTATTCTGAGTTAGAATGCACTTCAAAAAATATTTGTCCTCTATAGTTATGCATTTTAACATCGTTAGATGTGGACTCATTTTTAGATGCTAGTTCAATATACTCAATAGCTTCAGGAATTTTATCCTTTTTAAGCGACTTATATGCATTTTGAACGTTACTTTTCTGAGCAGATACGTTTAAAGATACTGCTATAGTTAAGGCTAGAAAAACACTTTTATTCATAATTACAGTTTTTATTTAATTTTTAACTCTTCTACTTTACCAAACTTTGCTAAAGATTTTTTAAGTGCGTATTTATTACCAACGACAACTACTGCATGATTATTTTGATCAATATGCTTTTTTGCTAAAGCATTAATCTCTTCAACAGTAATGTTGTTTATAATTTGGTTTTGTCTTTTGGTAAATTCTCTATCTAGTCCATAACGCTGAATACGAGCAAGGAATCTAGATTTCTGAAATGCTGTTTCGTATTTCAAAGCATCCGAATTAATAATAGCACTTTTTGTAAATTCTAATTCGCTTTCTGTTATACCATTAGAAAGATAGTTATTCATTTCTAGGTAAATCTCAGTTAATGCGCTATCTGTAGCTTCCGAACGAACAGAAGACTGGATGTAAAAGACTCCATCGTTTTCGTCTCCATCAAAACCAGATCTAATTCCGTAAGTAAACCCTTTATCTTCTCTTAAATTCAGGTTTAATCTACTATTAAATGCTCCACCAAAAACAAAGTTCATCACATTTGCTTTGAAGTATTCTCCTTCAGTATCGTATTTTAAAGCATGATGGCCTAAAATAATAATTGATTGAGGACCTGGTTTGTGAACTAAATGAACAGTTCTTCCATTAATCTCTTCAACTGGCAACACTTTATTGAAGCTTACCTTATCTCCTTTCCAATTGTTTAAAAAGCTCAATTGAGGCATAATAGCTTCTTGAGTAACATCCCCTACTACAACTAAACTAGCTAAATTAGGATTGTATTGCTTATTGTAAAAGTCTTTAACATCTTGTAGTTTTAGTTTCTCAATTCCTTTTACAGAAGGACTTATTCCTCTAATCGTTTTACCATAAAGAAGACTAGCCATAGCTTGACTAGCCATATTGTTGGCTGACTTTTTACTATTATTTATAGATTCTCTATACTGCTTATTTACTCTTTTAAAATCTTCAGCACGGAAACCAGGCATAAACAACTTTTCTTTTAAAATTTCGATTGTTTTATCTAAGTTTCCTACCAAGCTAGTAACAAATATAGTAGATGTTCTAGAATCAGAACTAAATCGGATACTACTACCCAAATCATCTAGCATAGAACTAATTTCTTCTGTCGAATAATTTTCAGTTCCCTCATTTAACATAGAAGCAGTTAATTCAGGAAGTCCAGCTTTCTTAATTTCATCGGCTATTAACAAATCTCCACCTTCTAATGTAATTAAAAGATAAACTTTAGGAACTTCATTTGACTCAGCTCCAATTACAGGAATGTTATAGTTAGATTCTGCGTTGCTTATATTTTTCTCAAAATAAACAGGAACATTAACAGCTTTGGCAGGACCAGCAACAGGGCGAGAGCCTCTATCAAAACTATCAGTAGGTTTGTTATATGATAATCCATCATATTGAGGATCCTTTTGAAAAGGAACATTAGCGTAAGGATTGATGCTTCTCACAGAATCTTCTGAAGCTGGAGGAAGTGGGAAATAATCAATTGCAACAGAGTTCTTATTTTTAATGTATTTCTTATAAACTTTTAAAACATCTTCTTTTGTAATGTTTTGGTATCTATTAATATCATCACTAAAATTATATGGCTCATCTAATAAATATGCCCAAGATGTAAGTTGAGATGCTTTGCCTGCAACACTAGAAAGCCCATCAATAATATTTGATCTCATCTTAGACTTGAAACGATCTAAAGCTTCATCTGTAATATTAGATTCAAAATCATTTAACAAATTATTAACTTCTTCTTCTGTTTCAGCAAATGTAAAATTAGGATAAGACACAACACTTACCATAAACTCACCCGACAATTCAGCACAGGGATGAGATACAGAAGCGTCTACTGCTTTTTCTGTTTTAACAAATGATTTGTAAAATGGAGAGTTATTACCTCCTCCCATCATATCAGCCAAAGCATCTAAAGCTGGCTCATCTCTGTGATAATTAGGAACAGTAGGATAAATAAATGCAGCTAAAGGGAAATAAATTCTATCAGCAAATTTTTTGTATTTGTTCTGTGCTAATATTACTTTTTCTTTTCTTAAGTTTCTAACTTCTTGTCCTCTAGGGATTGATCCGAAATATTTGTTTACTAATTCTACAACATTTGTAGGGTCAACATCACCAGAAATAACTAAATAAGCGTTATTTGGACCATACCATCTCATGAAAAACTCCTTAAGCTCATCAACAGTAACTCTATCTAAGTCATCAACATAACCAATAGTTGGCCAGCTATAAGGATGGCCTTTAGGATACAACACCTGTCCCATTACTTCGTAAAGCATTCCGTAAGGAACATTTATTTGATTTTGACTCTTTTCGTTTTTAACCGCATTTCTTTGGTTTTCAAATTTCTTATCTGTTACAGCGTCTAAGAAAAAACCCATTCTGTCAGATTCTAACCATAAAGCTGTTTCTAATTGATTGGAGGGTAAAGTTTCAAAGTAGTTAGTTCTGTCTCTGTTTGTAGTACCATTTAACGTACCTCCAGATTCAGAAACAATTTTGAAATGCTCTTCGTCAGCAACATTATCTGATCCTTGAAACATCATGTGCTCAAAAAAGTGAGCAAAACCTGTCATACCAATTTGCTCTCTATTAGAACCAACATGATAAGTCATTTCAACATGCACTATAGGATCAGAATGATCTTCGTGTATTATTAATGTAAGACCATTGTCTAATTGCCACTCTTCGTAAGCAATATCATAATCGTTAACTGGATTAATTTTATTTACTAATGTTTGAGCAAATAACAATGAAGAACAAGAAAATAGTAAGGCAAATAAACCTATTGATTTTTTCATAAGATGATAATATTTTGGATTTTAAAATGCAAATATAAAAAAAAGCGACAGGCTATGTCGCTTTTTAAAAAATGAAATAAATAAGCAGTGTTATTTACTCTTGAGTTTCAGATGTGTTATCATCTGAAACGTCTGTATTATTTTCAATAGTATCAGTATTGTTTTCAGAATCAATAGTAGTGTCAATATCATCGGAAGACTCTTCTTCTGTTGAAGCAGGAACTTTTGCAACTGCAGCAATAGAATCTTCTCCTCTCAGCTTAATAATTCTAACTCCTTGAGTAGCTCTCCCCATTTGTCTTAGGTCAGCAACAGAAATACGAATGGTTATACCTGATTTATTAACGACCATTAAATCGTTTTCATCATTAACATTTTTAAGAGATATAAGATTACCAGTTTTTTCGGTAACGTTAATAGTTTTAACACCTTTACCTCCTCTATTAGTAATTCTGTAATCTTCAATGCTAGAACGCTTACCGTATCCGTTTTCTGAAACAACAAGTACATCAGAGTTAAAGTCATCAACACAAATCATTCCAACAACTTCATCTTTATCATTTGCAAGCGTTACTCCTCTTACACCTGAAGCAGTTCTACCCATAGGTCTAACTTTCTCTTCTTCAAATCGGATAGCTTTACCAGACTTAACAGCCATCATTATTTGAGAATTACCAGTAGTTAATTTAGCTTCTAATAACTGATCACCTTCTCTAATAGTAATTGCGTTAATTCCGTTTTGTCTTGGCTTAGAATAAGAAACTAAAGGAGTTTTCTTAATTTGTCCTTTAACCGTACACATTACTACATAATGATTTGAAATGTATTCTTCATCTTTCAAATCTTTAGTGTTAATGTAAGCCATTACTTTATCATCAGAAGGGATGTTAATCATGTTTTGAATAGCACGTCCTTTCGATGTTTTAGCACCTTCCGGAATTTCGAATACTCTTAGCCAGAAACACTTACCTTTTTCAGTGAAGAATAGCATGTAATCATGGTTATTAGCAACAAATACTTCTTGTAAGAAATCAGCATCTCTTGTAGTAACACCTCTTGCTCCTACTCCTCCTCTATTTTGAGATTTGTATTCGGTAAGATTAGTTCTTTTAACATAACCTAAATGAGATATTGTAATAACTACCTCTTCATCAGGAATCATATCTTCTATTCGGAAGTCACCACCAGCATATTCTATAACTGATCTTCTTTCGTCTCCAAACTTTTCTTTTACTTCCGTAAGTTCAGATTTAATAATGTCCATTCTGATACTCTCGTCGCCTAAAATCTCTTTTAAGCCTGCGATTGTTTTCATTAGTTCATCAAATTCTGCCTTGATCTTGTCTCTTTCAAGACCAGTAAGTTTTTGCAATCTTAAATCAAGAATTGCTCTAGCCTGTATTTCGGTTAGTGAGAAGGTTTTTATTAATCCATTTCTAGCTTCTTCAGGTGTTTTGGAAGATCTAATTAAAGAAATAACAGCATCAAGATTATCTAAAGCGATAAGCAATCCTTCTAAGATGTGGGCTCTTTTTTCTGCCTGATCTAATTCAAACTGAGTTCTTCTTACAACAACTTCATGTCTGTGTTCTACGTAATGACCAATTATTTCTTTTACGTTTAATTGCTCAGGACGACCTTTAACAAGTGCAATATTATTTACACTGAAAGAGGACTGTAATTGAGTATATTTAAAAAGCTTGTTAAGAACAATGTTAGGAATTGCATCTCTTTTTAATTCGTAAACAATTCTCATTCCATTTCTATCAGACTCATCACGAATGTCGTGAATACCTTCTAGTCTTTTAGAGTTTACCAAGTCTGCAGTTTTCTTTATCATTTCAGCTTTGTTTACCATATATGGTATCTCTGAAACAACTATAGCCTCTCTATTTCCTACTACTTCAAAACTAGTTTTTGCTCTAATAACAACTCTACCTCTACCAGTTTCGAATGCGCTCTTAACACCATCGTATCCGTAGATAATTCCACCTGTTGGAAAATCAGGAGCTTTTATATGCTGCATTAAACCTGCAATGTCAATATCTCTATTGTTAATGTATGCTATAGTAGCATCTACCACCTCAGTAAGGTTATGTGGAGGCATGTTTGTAGCCATACCAACAGCAATACCAGATGTACCATTACATAACAAGTTAGGAATACGAGCAGGCAATACTACGGGCTCTTTAATTGTATCATCAAAGTTTAATTGATAATCAACCGTATTTTTATCTATATCTGAAAGTAATTCTTCAGCAGTTTTTCTTAATCTCGCTTCAGTGTAACGCATAGCGGCAGGACTATCACCATCTATAGAACCAAAGTTACCTTGACCATCTACTAACATATATCGCAAAGACCATTCTTGAGCCATACGTACCATGGTATCGTATACAGAGGAGTCCCCGTGTGGGTGAAACTTACCTAAAACCTCCCCAACAATACGAGCAGACTTTTTGTAAGCTTTGTTTGACGCAACACCTAATTCGTTCATTCCAAACAAAACTCTACGGTGAACAGGTTTTAACCCATCTCTAACATCAGGAAGAGCTCTAGAAACAATAACAGACATCGAATAATCGATGTACTTTGACTTCATTTCATCCTCAATATTTATAGCAATAATTTTTTCTCCTTCAGCCATTTATAATTATATTATGTTTTATTAAATACTCAACGAATTTAACTAAATGAAAAAAAACTAACCTAATTTTTTAGATTAATTATTAACATCATTAATGTTGATAAATGAAACCTAACAAAATGCTTTATCGTATTATCTAATTGTTAATTTTACTTAAATATTTAACTATTGTTTTAATCTTAAATAAACTATCTATATGGACGCTAAATTTTCACCAAGACTGAACGATGTTCTAGGTTACAGCAGAGAAGAAGCTCTACGCTTGGGTCATAATGCTATTGGCCCAGAACACTTACTATTAGGTATTTTAAGAGACGGCAAAGGAAGTGCTGTTATGCTTCTTAAGGCTTTGAATGTTGACTTACTAGCATTAAGAAAAATTATTGAAAACTCTGTTTCTAACAATGAAAAGAGCGAATACTCAAGTGCCGACCATATTGAGCTTAAGAAACAAGCTGCAAAAGCGATCAAACTCACTCATTTAGAGCTAATGATTTTCAAGAGTAATGAAATCAGAACTGCTCATTTATTACTATCCATGCTCAAGGATGAAGACAGTGTTGTTACAAGATCACTTCAACAGTTTGATGTTGACTATGAAATAATTAAAACAGAATTTAGTCAAATGCTTCCAGAAATAGAACCTGACTATAATGAAGATATTAACCCAAGTCCTGAAGCTAAGTTTGGTGAAGAAGAATCTGAATCATCTGAAGAGTTCTTCTCGCAGAAACAAAGTAGGCCTAAGTCAAATAAATCAAAAACACCTGTTTTAGACAACTTTGGAAGAGATTTAACCAAGATGGCTAGTGAGGACAAACTAGACCCTATTGTAGGAAGAGAAGATGAAATTGAAAGGGTATCACAAATACTTAGTAGAAGAAAGAAAAACAATCCTATTCTTATAGGAGAACCTGGAGTTGGTAAATCTGCAATAGCAGAAGGACTTGCTTTAAGAATTGTACAAAGAAAAGTATCTCGTGTTCTTTTCAACAAACGTATTATCTCATTAGACCTAGCTGCTTTGGTTGCAGGAACTAAATATAGAGGTCAGTTTGAAGAAAGAATGAAAGCTATATTAAACGAGCTAGAAACAAACTTAGACATCATCTTATTTATTGATGAAATACATACTATAGTAGGTGCTGGTGGAGCTTCCGGTTCTTTAGATGCATCTAATATGTTTAAACCTGCCTTAGCAAGAGGTGAACTTCAATGTATTGGAGCTACTACTCTTGATGAATACCGTCAGAACATTGAAAAAGACGGAGCTTTAGAAAGAAGGTTTCAAAAAGTAATTGTTGAGCCTACTACCATAGATCAAACAATTCAGATACTACATAACATTAAAGAAAAATACGAAGACCATCATAATGTAGTCTATACTGATGAAGCTCTAGAAGCTTGCGTTTCTTTAACAAATAGATACATGAGTGATAGACACTTGCCAGATAAAGCTATTGATGCTTTAGATGAAGCTGGTTCTAGAGTTCATATTAAAAACATTAATGTTCCTAAAAATATTCTAAAATTAGAAAATGATTTAGAAGAAATAAAAAAGGAAAAAACCCAAGTCGTAAAAAAACAACGCTTTGAAGAAGCTGCTAGACTTAGAGATCACGAACGTCAGATAGAAAATGATCTTGCTTCTGCTAAAAATATTTGGGAAGAGGAATTAAAAAATCAGAAAGAAACTGTTTCTGAAGACAATGTTGCTGAAGTTGTTTCTATGATGACTGGGGTTCCTGTTCAACGTATTGCTGAACAAGAAACTAAGAAGTTAGTTCAGATGGAAGCCGATTTACAGGCTAAAGTAATTGGACAGGATGAAGCAGTTACTAAAATTGTAAAAGCGATAAGAAGAAATCGTGTTGGATTAAAAGATCCTAACAAGCCAATTGGTTCATTTATCTTTCTAGGACCTACTGGAGTTGGAAAAACCCAATTAGCTAAAGAATTAGCTCAACTAATGTTTGACACCAAAGATTCTTTAATTAGAATTGACATGAGTGAATACATGGAGAAGTTTGCAATCACTAGATTAGTCGGCTCCCCTCCTGGCTATGTTGGCTATGAAGAAGGAGGTCAGCTTACCGAGAAAGTTAGAAGAAAACCTTATTCAATTATTTTGTTTGACGAAGTTGAAAAAGCTCATCCTGATGTTTTTAATCTTTTACTACAAGCATTAGACGATGGTCACATGACTGATAGTTTGGGAAGAAAGATTAGTTTCAAAAATACTATCATTATAATGACATCTAACATTGGGTCAAGACAGTTGAAAGACTTTGGTCAAGGTGTTGGCTTTACTACCAAAGCAAAGAAAGATTCTATTGATTCTGACAGTAAAAATGTTATCGAAAAAGCTCTTAAAAAAGCATTTGCTCCTGAGTTTTTAAATAGAATTGATGATGTTATTTTATTCAACAGTTTAAAAGAAGAAGATATTCATAAAATTATTGACATTGAACTAGAAGCTTTATATTCTAGAGTCGACAATATGGGATATCATTTAAAAATTGATGATAAAGCAAAAGCATTTATTGCTGACAAAGGATATGATGTCCATTTTGGAGCTAGACCTTTAAAAAGAGCTATTCAAAAGTACCTGGAAGATCTTATAGCTGAAGAGATTATTAACTCTCATTTGCAAGAAGACGACACAGTTAAAATAACATTAAACGAGAAAACAATGAGTTTAAATGTTAAAATACTAAAACCCAAGAAGTCTAAATAATTAAACTAAAAAAGGTCCGAAAATTTCGGACCTTTTTTTATGCTTATAGTTGAATAATACACTTATTTATCTGTGTAGCTTTTCATTACTTTTTCACTAATACCAGTGTTAGAAAACCCGCCGTCGTGAAATAAATTTTGCATAGTGATTGACTTAGTTAAGTCAGAAAATAATGTAACACAATATTTTGCACAGTCATCGCCACTTGCATTACCTAATGGAGATATATCGTCTGCATACTTGTAAAAGCCATCAAATCCCTTTACACCACTACCAGCTGTAGTCATTGTAGGAGATTGTGAAATAGTGTTTACCCTAACTTTATTTCTTACACCAAAGTGATAACCGAAACTTCTTGCAATAGATTCTAAGAAAGATTTATTATCAGCCATGTCATTATAATCAGGGAAAGTTCTTTGAGCAGCTATATAAGATAAAGCTAAGATAGAGCCATAATCATTAATAGCTTCTAGTTTCCACGCTACTTGCATCACCTTATGAAACGAAATAGAAGAAACATCTAGACCCTTCATCGTAAAATCATAATTTTGATCAGTGTAATGACGGCCTTTTCTAACGTTTACTGACATTCCTATTGAATGAAGTACGAAATCTATCTTACCACCAAGCTCTTTCATTGCTTCTTTAAAAAGATTTTCTAAATCTTCTACATTTGTAGCATCAGCAGGTATAACCTTTGCGCCTGTCTTTTCTGACAGTTGATTAATAGTTCCCATCCTTAAAGCAATAGGAGCATTACTTAAAACAAATTCAGCACCTTGCTCGTGACAGTTTTCTGCAACCTTCCAAGCAATAGATTTTTCATCTAAAGCACCAAAGATGATTCCTTTTTTTCCTTTTAATAAATTATTAGACATAATTGTATGAGTTAATTTTGACAAATATAAGTTTTTATTTAGTCGATAGTAATTCTCTAGCATTACTTAAAGAAACATCTGTTACTTCGCTCCCACTTAGCATTTTAGCTATTTCATTTATCCTTTCATTATCATTTAGTGTTCTAATATTTGTGTAAGATGTATTGTCAACTATTTTCTTCTCTACAAACATTTGATTTTTTCCTCTTGCTGCAACTTGAGGTAAATGAGTAATACTAATTACTTGCATGTTATGCTTTTGAGCTAACAGATGCATTAACTCCCCCATTTTGTGGGCTATTTCTCCAGAGACTCCTGTATCAATTTCATCAAACAAAATAGTAGGTAAACTCATATTGTTAGCAATACATGACTTAATGGAGAACATTAGTCTAGACATCTCTCCTCCTGAAGCTACTTTAGTAAGCTCAGATAATTCTATTCCTTTGTTTGCTGAAAACATAAGATTAATATCATCCAATCCATTTTCGTTTGGAATATCTAATTTATTTAAAGCTATTTTCAATATAGCATTTTCCATTCCTAGTTTAGATAACAAATCCTTAACTATTGACTCGACCTTAGAAACAGATTCAATCCTTTTTTGAGATAATTTCTCCGCTAAAGAAACAACTTGCTTATTACTAATAGCTAAGTCGTTTTTTGCTTGAACAATTTCATCTTTTAAGTTAACAACACTGCTTAACTCTAATTCTAAATTGTTTTTGAAATCAATTAGATCATCAAGATATAAAAAGGAATGCTTGTTTAATAGATTGCTTAAAAGATCATATCTACTTTTAAGAACGCTTAATCTTTCAGGGTCGAAAACAATGTTTTGGAAAAGAGAGTGTAAGTCGAGTACCGAATCTTTTAATTCCAACAATGAGCTATTTATTCTCTTATAAACAGATTCAATATTATCAGAATGCTGTGATATTGATTGAAGATTGTTATTAAGCTTTTGGAGCTGATCAGTTATCGAGTTTTCCGAATCTTCAGCAAGATTAATTGATTCAGATAATTTAGCTGAAATGTCTTCACTATTAGATAAAACTTTTAGTTCTTGTTCAATCAAGCTAAGTTCATCCCCATTATTTAAAGAAGCTGTTTCTAATTCCTCAAATAAAAATTGTTTGTAATTATGATCCGTCTGAGAGTTTATGGCTTTATTCTGTAATTCATC
>Ga0233426_10003259_pt1 | contig 12970 bp, 14 predicted proteins | sample SI_118_April2016_6_FD_179875 | JGI IMG/M metagenome (GOLD analysis project Ga0233426, IMG submission 179875) | Seawater microbial communities from Saanich Inlet, British Columbia, Canada - SI_118_April2016_10_MG | ecosystem: Environmental > Aquatic > Marine > Inlet | place: Canada: British... | reverse complement strand
GGAAAAAATATGAACATTTATTTGCTTTCAACCGGACTCAGTGCAATCGCTTCCAGCATCAAGTGGTCTGAAACAAAAAACACCCGAGAAATCCTAAAAGACTCGGATAGATGGTACTCAACAGATGCAGATCGGGTACCCTTGGGTCCTTTTCCTGCCGCTATTCGGCATGAAGTTGATCAACACTGGACATTGAGTTTGGCCAGAAACAGGTCTTTGCCAGACACATTTATGTCCTTAAGATCACGTCACTTTACGGGTGCTCCGTTCGCACGCAAAAAAGTGTGTGATGTCTTTGAAGAGTATTCAGAGGGGAATTTTGAATTGTTCCCGATTCACAATTTTTGGTCACTGGCAGACAAAGAAGAAGTCCCGGAGCAGTATTTTGTTGCAAATGTTTTTAATGCAGCAAATGTCATAGATACAAAGCGTTCACCGTTGGAAAAAGTCCTTAATCCGAAAGTTGGATATCCGAATTTTTTACGTGATAGCTATCACAAAACAATATTTGTTGACCGTCACGCATTCCAACACCGCCACTTGTTGCGTGACACGAAGACATCAGATTGGTTTTGTGACGATGTATTCAAAGATGCGATGGAAAGAGTTACACCGCGTACTTACGAGTTTGCGCAAGTGATGTGTGATTGATCTGCAAAAGAGGTCGAGAACTTCGTTTCCCACAAGCGCCAATTTATAAACCGAACGCCCTGTTCCTAGCGCAGCCCGATATCTGCCAATGCCAAGGCCAAATCCTTGGGCAGGGCATCATCTGCGGCGCGGGATTTTGGCAGGTCGGCGGGGGCGTCTTCGGGTTTGAGGTAACGCCAGCCTTGGAAGGGGCGGCGTGTTGCGTTGTTGGTTCGGATCAGTTCTGGTGCCATGATAATGCCGCAACGGCGGATACCGTCGGTGCCAAAAACCTCGTCTAGACGGATGATTTCTTGGCGGGCTTGAATCGCGCCTTTGATCACCCAATAAAGTGAGCCGCCCTTGAGCAGTTCTGCTTCTTGTTTGGGCCACATGCGGGTGACGTGGCTGGACAGGTAATCTGGCCCGCCAGCGGCGACGCGGGTTTTGATCCAGCTGTCTTGGTCCTCGAAGCTTTCAGCCCCGACGCACAACTTGATAAGGTTTATGTAGTTGTTTTTCGACATCATGCCACAAGATATAGTAAATTGAAGATTAACTTTACGCCGATTCTATGGTAAATTGGAAGCCTTAAGACCAGAGCCGCGACAATTCAGCTGATTTGTTTTTCGGGGTTCAGAATCCTTGACGTGCCAACACGCAGCAACTAATCCCGTGGCCTTACCAGTCATAATCTAGCCCAGAAGGTTTTCCTACGATGTCCGCATTTTCCGCCCCTATCGCCGAACAAATTTGGGATATGAAGTACCGTTTTAAAGATGCTGGCGGGAAGCCGATTGACGAAACAGTGGAAGACAGCTGGCGCCGTGTTGCGCGTGCGTTGGCGTCTGTTGAAAAGACGCCAGAGGTGTGGGAAGCGAAGTTTTACGACGCGCTTGATGGGTTCAAATTCCTGCCAGCGGGCCGCATTTTGGCAGGTGCGGGGACTGAACGATCGGTGACATTGTTCAACTGTTTTGTCATGGGCACGATCCCTGACAGCATGGGCGGTATTTTCGACATGTTGAAAGAGGCGGCGCTGACGATGCAGCAAGGCGGCGGGATCGGTTATGATTTCAGCCCGATCCGCCCAAAGGGTGCAGAAGTGAAGGGTGTGGCGGCAGATGCGTCTGGTCCGTTGTCGTTTATGGATGTGTGGGATGCGATGTGTCGCACGATTATGTCTGCGGGTTCGCGCCGTGGTGCGATGATGGCAACGATGCGGTGTGATCATCCAGATATTGAGGATTTCATCATCGCCAAACAGGACAGCGCACGACTGCGGATGTTCAACCTGTCTGTGCTGATCACCGATCCATTTATGGATGCGGTTAAGAATGATGGTTCGTGGGATTTGCAGTGGAATGGCAAGGTTTACAAAACTTTGAAGGCGGTCGATCTGTGGAATAAGATCATGCAATCGACCTATGATTTTGCAGAGCCGGGCGTGATTTTCATTGATCGGATCAACGAGAAGAACAACCTGAATTATTGCGAGACGATTGCGGCGACAAACCCGTGTGGCGAGCAACCTTTGCCGCCGTATGGGGCGTGTTTGCTGGGCTCGATTAACCTTGCGACGTTGGTGTCTGATGCGTTTGGCGCGAATGCTGTTTTGGACGAGGCCAAGTTGAACGATCTGGTCGCAACGGCGGTGCGGATGATGGACAACGTGGTCGATGCGAGCCGTTTCCCGCTGCCCCAACAAGAAGCCGAAGCGATTGCGAAACGTCGCATTGGGCTGGGCGTAACTGGATTGGCCGATGCCTTGTTGATGGTTGGTGAACGCTATGGCTCGGTTAAGGCGGCTTCGGTCACGGAGCGTTGGATGGGGCAGATTGCCAAGGCGGCCTACAGCGCGTCGGCGCGATTGGCCGCAGAAAAAGGCGCGTTCCCGCTTTATGATGCGAAGGCATTTTTGGACAACGATTCCATGATGTCGATGGATGAAGAAACCCGCGAATTGGTGGCAACGCACGGCATCCGCAATGCGCTGCTGACAAGTGTTGCACCGACTGGGACGATTTCCCTGTATGCGGGCAATGTGTCCAGCGGGATTGAGCCTGTGTTTGCCTATTCCTACACGCGTAAGGTTTTGCAGAACGATGGATCGCGCTCGGAAGAAGAGGTCGTGGATTATGCGGTTGATTTGTGGCGTCAAAAGTTTGGCGACAAAGAACTGCCAGCGCATTTCGTAAACGCACAAACGCTTGCGCCGCTGGATCATGTGCGCATGCAGGCGGCGGCGCAGAAGTGGATTGATTCATCCATTTCAAAGACGATCAACTGCCCAGAAGACATCAGCTTTGAGGATTTCAAAGAGGTGTATATGGCCGCTTGGGATCAGGGCTGTAAAGGGTGCACAACGTATCGTCCAAACGATGTGACGGGGGCTGTATTGTCGGTTTCTGAAACAACAGAATCCGCGCCAGAAGTGGATACAGGGGCGGATGTTGTATACATCGCAGAGCCGCTCGATCGGCCAGAGGCGCTCGATGGGCATACCTATAAAATGAAGTGGCCTGAGTCCGAGCATGCGATTTATATCACGATCAACGACATCATCATGAATGGGCAACGCCGCCCGTTTGAGGTGTTTATTAACTCCAAAAACATGGAGCATTATGCGTGGACGCTGGCGTTGACGCGGATGATTTCGGCGGTGTTCCGTCGGGGCGGCGATGTGTCGTTTGTGGTGGAAGAGATGAAAGCGGTGTTTGATCCGCGTGGCGGCGCATGGGTACGTGGGAAATACATCCCGTCCATGTTGGCCGCGATTGGCAGCGTGATCGAAGAGCACATGATCCGTATCGGATTTATCAGTGGTGAGGGGCAGCATTTGAAAGCGGACCCTGCATCCGAGGTGATCCATTTGGGCACGCAGAAACGCGGTAAATCTTGCCCGTCTTGCGGTGGTATGGGTTTGCAGATGGTTGAAGGTTGCATGACCTGCATGGATTGCGGCCATTCAAAGTGCGGGTAACTTGGCGGTGACGCTTACGCGTCATTTCCTTTAGCCCGTTGGGCGTGGAAAGGGGCTTTGCCCCTAAAACCCCAAGATATTTAGGCTCAGAAGAAACTGGAGTTTGACCGGGGTTTAGGGACCGTTCATGGCCGCATAAATGCCGAATGCGCCGACGAGGACAAGGCTGAGCGCCCAGACGATATCGAGGTTGAACCACGTTTTTGACAGGAACTTTAGGCCGAGCCAGAAGTAGATGATGGTTGCGATGATGCCGCCTGTGACGGTCATTGCGAAGGTGTGCACGGCGGCGACAAGGAACGCTGTCATCACGTTGCTGCCCATCAAGGATTGCGCCGCGAGGTGGCCTGTTTCATTTGCGCCAACCGCGCAGATGCCGAGGAAGATCGGCACCAACATTAGGCCCGCGCCGTGGGCCATTGCCGCAAGAAATGACCAAAGCGCGAGGCGGGCGGGGTGAACCCGCGCGAGGAATTTGGGGTGTCTGCGATTGATCAACAGATAGACGCCCATCGCGATGACCAAAAGGCCCGCGCCGATGCGGATTTCGATTTCCCATTGCACGAGGAACATCATCATCGAAAATGGCAGGAGTATCCCGATCATCGCGAGGAAATGACCCAAGGCAAGCATGCCAAGCGCCTTGGGTAGGGCGCGGTGATTGCGCTCCATCAAGCCTGCGGAAACAGCAAGCGGCCAGCCCATGCCGGGGTTAATGCCGTGGTAAAAACCAGAGAAAATGACGGCCCACCACAGGGCCGCCATAGATATTAATTCAGGCATTTATTAAACTGAAGGATAGCAGAAGCTATCGGTGGAACAATCGCCACCTTCGAGCCTGATTTGGTGGGAACGCAGGCCTTTGGGGAAGTCGACGTAGAAGTCTTTGTTCAATGTCAAGCCGCCGTTTTCACCAACGTCTGCCATAACCATTTGCCCACCTTCATCATCAGGATAGAACTGATCGTCCCATGTTGAATACAGCGAGTTAGTCCAGTACACCCGTTTGCCGTCGCGGCTGATTTCCACCATTTGTGGGCCGTAGGCAAAGGGTTTGCCGTTGGGGTGATCCGCGCCTTTGGCGATGCCGCCCACCTCGACTTTGCCGACCAGTTTGGGGTTCATTGGATCGGAAACATCGTATTGGTGCATTTCACCAAGGCCCCAGCAGGCGACGTAAAGGTATTTGTCATCAAGGCTGAGGTCGATGTCTGTGACCAGCGGTGGCACTGCGCCGAAACCTTGTAGCAGTGGTGGCAAGTTGGCGGGGTCTTCAGGGCGTGGATCAATCGTGATCGTCTTTTTGGACTGCCAGACACCGTCGTCATCGCGCCACCACGTAAAGATCGCGCCTTGCAGGTTTGTCGTGTCCACAACAACGCCGCAGAAGCCGTAGGATTTGGTTGGATCGTGGGCAGGGCGAACCTCGAGTGCCATTTGGTGATTTTCGCCAAAGTCCATCGTTTGGATGTTTTTGCGCGCACGTAAATCCCAGAAGTGGATCGAGTGGCCGTATTTGTTAGAGAGTAAATCTTCTGCGACGATGCCATTTTCAAACTGTGGTGGCAGGCCCCATTCAGAGCTGACCATGTAGTCTTGGGGCAGGTTCCACCAGAAATCATAGTGCTTGTCTTGTTTGCCGCGATCCATTTCGTATTGGCCGATAATCTCGAATGTTTCGCAATCCATGATGAAAATGCCCGGAGGTCCATCTGTTCCGTCTTTGCCGCCGCCGCCAAGACAAGACACGTAAATCCCCTCGGGGCCGCAGTGGATTGTGTGGGGGCGTGAATAGCCCGTTTTCGCGAACAGTTCTTCGGGTTCAATGGTTTTGTGGATGTGTGCTTTGAGCGGATCTTTGACGTCGATCACGTAAATGCGCGATGAACGGATGCCGGGCACGATAAGATAGCGCCGTTCAAGGAATGCGTGGCCCGAAAGCGGTGAGAGCGCGGAGGAGCAGGCGTTCCAGCCGAAGTGGTGAAATTCGTCGCCTTTGTTGGGAACGATGACTTGATGCACGATCTGACCATAGGTTTTGGAGCCTTCTTTGAGGTCAATCACTGCGATGCCGTCGGATTGCGAGCCATCTGGGCTGAGCATGACGGTAAACGCGTAATTTTCGACGGGGGCTTCCATCGCCAGTTTTGGCGAGGCGTGAAAGGTTGGATCTGGTCTAAGGTTCATCTGTGTTCTCCAAAATCTTTGGCTCGCACCCGAGCAATTTAAAAGAAGCCCCAAAAATAACTTGAACCGACGGTGGGCTTTGATCCTTGGTTCAGTGCAAGCCAAAATGCCTGCGATCTTGTTCGTATTTAGCCCTTTGACGGGGCTGTTGATTCTTGGTCGTAATGTCATTTTTCGAAGGGTAAGGTGCTGAAATTAAGTTCTAAATAGAACGTCTTTGATCCGGTCCCCTCAACCAATGCTAGTAGCCTAGGGGAAAATTTACCATCTGGAAAGAAATTTTCAGACGGCGGGGCAAAGGGGCGATGCAGGGACTATTTGGTTATGCGCTGCTCAGCAATTTTTCACTTAATTCCCACAAACGCTCTGCGCTTTCATCGTCGCAGGCGTGCGCATTGACCCCCATGAACCGCGCGGTCGGGCTGTCGAGATCGGTTGGGATAGCGATATCGCAATCCTCGCAATAGACGCCCGCTTTGCCGTTTAGCGCGCCAGAAGTTGCGGCCCACAGGGTTGTGGACGCGCCTTGTTCGGGGGATTTAAAGCCCGCTTTGGCGAGTTCTGAGGGCTCGCCGTCATCGCCAAGCCAGCCAAGCGCGATCATTTCTTCTTTGGGCAGGTGGCGTTGAAGGGGCGTGAATATGCCGCCCGGGTGAACGGAAAAGGCGTGGCCGCCCGTGGCGCGTAATCGGCGCGACAGTGCGTTGGCAAACAGCGCGTTTGCGGTTTTGGCTTGGCCGTAGGCTTGCCATTTGTCGTAATCAGCAGCGTCGTAGTGCAGATCATCCCAGCGGATATCGCTGATTTTGTGACCCGTGGAGGACAGGGCGACGACGCGGGTGTCTTGGGATCGTTCAAGCAGTGGCATGAGGGATTGCGCGAGCGCGAAATGGCCCATGTGATTGACGCCAAATTGGGATTCCCAACCTTCGCCGACGCGGGCTTGCTGGCAGGCCATGATGCCTGCGTTGTTGATGAGGAAATCGAGCTGGGTGTGGGTCGCGTTGAAATCATCTGCAAATGTGCGCACCGAGGCGATATCCGCCAAATCCATCGCGGCCATTGTGATGTTGCCTTTGACGTCCGCGAGGGCTGCTTCTGCTTTTGCGGGCGTTCGAACGGGGACAATTACTGCCGCGCCTTTGCTGGCCAATGCGCGAACGGTTTCAAGGCCAAGGCCGCTGTAACCCCCTGTCACGATGGCGGTTTTACCCGTTAGGTCGAACCCGCTAAGTACCTCCGCTGCGGTGGATTTTGCATGAAAGTCAGAACCTGTTGGAACTTGATCAGAAATAGCCATTTTGGGTGTTCCTTTGGGTTAGCGTGGGAAAAGTTCGAGTTGGCGGGGGTCAGTTTTTGGTTGCTTGATTTGTTTGACGGCAAAATCCCTGCCAGTTTTTTCTTCGGCGAGCAGTACGATTTCGGCACTGGCGCGTGCGTCCTCCTCTCCGTCGTGATGACGAAATTCAAGTTCGAGATGCACCTTCAGGGAGGCGAGGCCAAAGCCGCCGTTGCCGCGCAGTTCTGGCCAGCCTTTGTGAGCAACTTTGACGCTGTCGCGCCAGCGCCAGTTCGGGATTTCAAGATCATGCAGCAGGCAGGCGCGGCGGATCGCGCCTTGATCAAAGTTACTGTGCTGAAAAATGATGTTGTCATCAAGAAGGGGTCGCAGATGGGCGAGCACGGTTTTGAAATCGGGCGCACCGTTTACCGTGTCTTGCGTAATTTTGTGGACCCAGGTTGCCGACCAATCGGTTGTGTCAGGGTCAAGATAGCTCATCCACGTTGTCATGGAGCCGTCGCTGCGCACGCAAGCCACGCCGATTTGGCAAATGCTGGAAGAATGGCGATTGGCCGTTTCCACATCAAGCGCGAAGAAGCGAAACGGGCCTTTGGGAATGGGTTGCAGGGCGTGGACGTTTTTCATCTGCCCCATTGCGCCACGGCAGCGCGGTGTTGTCCATGCCCTTTTTCGGGTGGTTGGCATTTGGGCGGTTTGGGCTATCCTTTGGGGGAATGGGATAATTGCACGAAAGAGAGTTTTATCATGTCAGCAGATCGCAAAGCAGCAGCGGTTTTGGGCGCGTTGGTGGCAGATGCCGCCGCGTTGGGATTGCACTGGATTTATGATGCAAAACGGGTGGCCGATGTGGCGGATGCCCATGGCGGGGGGGCGTTTGTGCCTGTTGATCCTGCGCATCATGCGGGCGTACCTGCCTATTTCGCCCACGCGCTGCGGTGCGATGGAATGCAAAGCCAATACGGCGAGGTTTTGCGTTTGGCGATGCGATCTATTCTGGACAATGACGGGTTTGACGGGGTCGCGTATCGCACCGCGTTTGTTGGCTATTTCGGGGCAGGGGGATCGTATCAAGGATATATTGACCGCCCCACACGTGGCGTTTTGGAGAACACGGCGGCAGAGCTGGATGTGACGGGCATTGATGATGATCAACTGCCAGCAACGGCCACCCTGCCTGCGGTTGTGGCGTGGTACGGTGACGATGACGTCAGCGCTAAGGCCAAAGAGATGCGCGAAGTAACCAATATCAAAGACGTGGCCGAAGGATATAGCGCAGTTTGTGAAACTGTGTTGCGCCAAGTTGTTGATGGTGGTGATTTGAAGACAGTGTTGAAAATGACGGCGCAGGAGGCCGAGGGCGAGATTGGCGAAGCGTTACGCGCGGCGCTGGGCACAGATGAAGCGGACAGTGTGGCCTACGGTGAAGTGACGGGGCGGGCGTGCCATTTGCCGATGGCGATCCCCTTGGCGTTTCACATCATGTCGCGGGCCGATGATTACGCTGATGCGGTGGAGTTGAACATTCGCGCGGGCGGTGACAGCTGCGGGCGGGCGATTGTGATTGGTGCGATTATGGCGGCAGCGTGTGGTGTTCGTGATATCCCGCTGGACTGGATTTTGAAACTGGATCGCAGTGCAGATGTTTGGGCACAGTGTCGCGCAATTGCGCGTTAATCGGTTTTGGATTTGAAAATATACACGTCTTGCTGATTGCCGACATAGCGTTGCAGAATGATAAAATCGAGAGTTGCGTGACCTTTGACGTTCATCCACTGGCGCCCTGATCCCGACAGATTTTGCGTGTCGTTTTGAACTGAAAAGCCGATGCTGCCAGCATTCGCGCCATTGCCTGCGGTGATCGTGTAATACCCTGTGCCGCGCCAATGTTCTGGGCGGCCTTGGCCAGTGGTGCTACCGATAGAAGCGGCGCGGCGGCGGAAGTATTCTTGTTGGTCAAACCATGTTTGATAAACCGCATATTTGCCGCCAAAGAAATTGCTGTCGCCGTAGGTGTGGTGCGCTGATTGCGGCGCGCCTTTGGGTGAAAATTCGTACTGCGTTGTGAAATCTGGGAAGGGTTTGACCTTCCACTGGAGATATTCTTTGGACGTGGTTGTCGCGACTGTCCATTTGTTGTCGATCAACATGATGTGCGTGGTCAGCTTTTGCGTTCGCTCAACGCTGTCTTCATTCATATCGGTATAGTTCACGCTGCGATGCAGGGTGCTTTGATTATACAGGGTTTCGATGTCCTTAAATGGAACGGGTTCGCGGTTGTTGATTTCAACGTAAGGGGTCAGCTGGCTGACCGATTGCGATGTGACGGTGTAATACCCTTCAAGGTCGATAAAAACATTGCCAACCGGAAAGGTAACGCGGGAATTTTCGATGCGTCCGATTTCATCGCCTGTGCTGTTCACAAATAGATGGAAAGATGAATAATCCGATGTGCCGATATTGAAGTAAGCAACACGTTCATCGGGCAGGAAGTAGTAAAACGAAGGATTGCCGAGCGTGTTTAGGTGCAGCACGTCGATTTGATCGTTGCTTTTGAGGTCTTTAAAGGGGGTAAAGCTGGCCGCGTTGAAATTTTCGGATGCGGGCGTTCTGCGTGGTTGAATGGTTGGCGTGACGCCAGACAGCATAATCACGTAGCCAACAGTGATCAGAAACGCGACAAGCAGGCCGATTTTGGAAAGCGTGTTCATCTAAATACCTTGTCGTTTTTGCGGTGGTAGATCAATTCTTTTTGGCGCGAAATTCTTTGTGACAGGCAACGCAATTTTTGCCCAAAAGCGTGAACACCTCGTCTGGCCCCATCGCGCCGATATCCATCAGCATCCGATTGTCCTGCAGTTCTGCGCGCTTACCAGTCAGCGGGTTTGCCGCCGCGAACTCTAACCCTTTTGCGAGCAGGTCCAGCTGTTGCGCGAGGTGTTGAAACCGTGTCCAATCTTGCCAAATCGCTTCTTTTGCTTCGCTTGGATAATCGAGCGACCCTTCGGGGAACCGCTTGGTCATGGCCTCTCCTGCGTGATCTTGAATGGCGCGCGCGGCTTCTTTCAATGCTTCGGGGTCGGGCGTTTTGGATTGGGTTTGCGCAAGGATGGATTTCATTGCGGTGCTCAGAACGCCCATGCCATCCATGCGTTCTTTGACGATGCCAGTGGCTTTGTCATGAGCCAATGCAGTCGATGCGAGGCTGATAATGGCGAAAGCTGTGAAGATGCGTTTGAACATGGGGAGCCTTGGTTTGATGCTGGCATGATGTCCACAATATTCAAGAAATCAAAGGCGAAAAACGATGAAAAAACAAATGGCGGTAAAACTGCCGTAAAAGTAAGAAAAAATAAGAAAATACAGTTGAGCAGAGACTAAATATGCGTATCGCAATTATCGCCGTAGCCCTAGCCGTCGTTGGCGCACTCCACGTCACATCAGTCAGTGCCGAAGGGTTCGCTTGGCCGAAACTTGACACTAAACTGGGGATTTCGCGCCTGTTCAGCAATGATTTTATTGGCGATGGCCATGATCGTTGGCGCACCAGTCATTGATGGATTGCCCACCAGCCCGTTTGAGTTGATGCAATATCGTCTGCGATCCGAGATTATCGCCCCTGATGATCTGGCTGTCGCGAACCCGTTTCCAGATCGCCCGAATGCGGGTGTGATCGGTCTGGGCGCATTCACCCATTATGAGCGCGGTGCCGATAACATTTCTTATGGCGGTGTACTGGTGTTTGTCGGGCCAAGCACGGGCTTGGCTGATTTTCAGGATTGGGCACACGATAAGATTGGCATTCAGGGGCCAACGGCGGCGGCAACCCAACTCGGCAACAAGATTTACCCAACGGTTCAGGGCGCACCGATCACCGGCCATTTGCTTACGAACGTGCGCCACAGCGATGATCGCAGTTTCGGATTTATGATGGGTGGCGATGTCGCCTATGTTGGGGACAGCAAATTGCTGCCTGAAAGCCGTGGGTATGAGGCGCGCAAAATTAGGCCCCGTGCCCGCGCAGGCTTTCTGTACGAGGGCGAAAACGCTGGGTTTTCTTTGGTGTTACGTGGTTGGGCAAAGAATTTGAAGGCCAGACCAACAGCCAAGTTACTGGATTGTTGAACGTGAAGTTTAATTTCTAGGGGTTTGGCAGAGCAATGTCGGCTTTGAGGCCAAGTTAACCGATGCTGCAAAATCGATGACTGTCAGATTGGCGGCGTAGCTACACACTGCCTTCGAAGGCACCGCCATCCAAAAACTCCTCTCGGAGCCAATTCTCAAACAGCAAGACCACTGAGCGTTTTGACCGCTTTGATCTGGGCCGCATGAGGTAATGGGCGTTAGGTGTAGGAACATCCGCGCCGATGATTGCAACCCGCGGACTTGTCGCATTTGCCATTTCAACCAACCGCTTCAAAACAACAGCAAAGCCGCCGCCATTCGCCGCCAATTCAATCGCGGCTGTCATTGTATCAACGTAGAGTTCGTCTGCCGCTGTTGGGAAAGCAAGATCATGGGCTGCCAAGTATCTGATCCAATCAGCTTCTTGTCCCAGAATGCGAATGAACGGACCTTTTAACAACGCATCAGGGCTCAGGGTCGGTTTGCCCAGTTGCACTGCCCCAATCGGGACCATCACATCATCAGACAAACGTTCAGACGCGGCGTCCGTCCAATCTCCTCTGCCGACTCGCAGTTCTACATCAACGTGGTCAAACCCAGTTGTATCTGTCCAGATATTAGACACGAGACGAACATCTATGTCAGGGTGGGCCAGCTTGAACTTGGGCAGCCGTGGTGCCAACCAAAGAGCGGAAGTCGAGATCGGTGCTTTGGCGGTGATAGTCTCGTTGCGGGTTGCCCCAAACAGGCTAGTCGTGGCAAGGTCAATGTCCGCCAATGCCTGCCTGACTGTCGAAACATAGGCCTGCCCGATATCGGTCAAAGACAGGTGGCGTGCCTTGCGGTGAAACAGGCGGCTGCCCAATTGCTCCTCCAAAGTTCGAATATGAAGGCTCACGGCAGTTTGGGTCAGACCCAACTCAGTTGCAGCAGCGGTAAAGTTCAGATGGCGTGAGGCCGCTTCGAATGTGCGCAGCCATGTCAGGTTAATCTGTTTCTCAAACATAGTTTACCACCAAAATTTTTTGCCTATAAATTCCCTTTTTAGTCGCTTTTACTTTTCTTGCAAGTCGTAGAAACCTCAACCCATCAAGACATCTCTTTGTTCAGGAAATCACCCTATGCCTATGTCTCAGCTCGACATCTTCACAATCGATCAGAACCATATTCCAATCGCCGCAAATGACAATCCAGCTGGCTTTGTTACGGCTTTGGATGATCAGCCCATTGAAGGCGGATTTGATCCAGTCTTTGGTGATGTGACTTGGCAAACACTGATTTCAGGTGACAAAACACAGTCGACTGGTGTGGTTTTGGGTGTCGCAACTTTCCCTGCCAACGGCGTCTTGCACCTGCATCGCCATACACCACCCGAATTTTACTTTGGCCTCACAGGTTCCGGGACTGTAATGCTGGATGGGCAACCTGTCGAAATTGTTCCTGGATCGGCCATTTTTATCCCTTCCAATGCCGAACACGGCGTGACTGCTGGATCGGCAGGTTTGACCTTTGTTTACGGATTTGGCGAAGATGCCTTTTCGCAGATCGAGTACAGATTTTCAGCCAGTCAGTAACCAGTAACAGGCATTCACACGCACTTCATAAAAGTCCGTTTTGTCCGGTGGTTTCAACTGGTCGACGCAACACTTTAATCTTTGAGCAAAGATGGAGTGTGCAATATGAAGTATCGTCGTCGCATTTATTATTCAGCGTCACAACGCGCTGAGATTTGGGATCGTTGGCAA
>Ga0233426_10003258_pt1 | contig 12971 bp, 16 predicted proteins | sample SI_118_April2016_6_FD_179875 | JGI IMG/M metagenome (GOLD analysis project Ga0233426, IMG submission 179875) | Seawater microbial communities from Saanich Inlet, British Columbia, Canada - SI_118_April2016_10_MG | ecosystem: Environmental > Aquatic > Marine > Inlet | place: Canada: British... | reverse complement strand
GGCTGTAATCGCCCTTTTTCAAGGTAAACGCTTGGTTCTAGGCTAAGTTTTGCAACGCCATCATGGCGGAAAACCCAAAGTTCACCGCTTTTCTGCGCCATCGAGACCGCCGTTTCGCCCATATCAAGCGCTGCATCGACCTCTGGATGCAGATGAAACCGTATTGAATACGCGACACCTTGCAGGCTTAACTCGTCCATCCGCTTGTCGAAACGCTTCTTTGACACGTCCTCTAGCGCAAGCAACATGTCCTCGCCCGCAAGGCCACGACCATTAAACGTCAGCTCCAAGGTTCTCGCCTGCGTCAGCCCATGTGTCATATCATACCCGTCGTGTCCCGCTTGAATACGAACGCCATCGGGCGCTTCACTCACCTGAACAGGGACATGTTTGGGGCTATCAACCAGCAGTTCAAGTTTACGTTTCTTGCTTCCGCTGGCCGCAAACCGCGCACTGGAATACCCGTCAATCGACAGAACCGAATGAGATTGCGTCGCGCGTCCAGCCCTGCGCCAATCTTCGCCGAACACCTTGCCCGATCCGCAATTCACGATCAAAGGCCGACGCCCGGACGTCAATTCAAACGCAAGGGTCGAGGCATGCGCATTGTGTGACGCAACACCCTTTGGCGGAACGCTCGCATCCATCACCAAACTCGCACGTCCACCCGACATGCGCGCGAACCCCATGGACAGCCCATCCGCCTCGCCACGGCGCACTTCGGAATTAGACAGAGCTTGATCCAAACGCCCGTCGACACCGCGACCACCCCCATGAAACCGCGCAAGGCTCCCGTCGGCGTGACGCAAGGACCGCAGCGTCGGGGCAATACGTTCAATTGCATCAAGGTGCGCTTGCGGCGGGATGACGCCCGCCTCACGAAGGCTGACTGCAGCCCAAGTGATAAGCGTAAAAATATCCAACAGCTCTTCAGGATTGCGGGTCGAAATCCCACCTTCCACGTCGATTTCATCACTGCACGCGCGCGCCAAGGCTTTGACCACTGGCGTCACATGCGCCTCCATCCCACTTAGGGACAGGCCTGCGTAAATCATGCCCGTCAACGCTTCAAACCGCGCCAAACCGGGTTCCGTTTTATGCCAACGTTTCGCAAGAAATGTCGTTTGTTGGGTGAGCGAGCGATAGAATTTTTCGGATGCTTCGGCCTCTTGTCCGCGCAACAGAAACAACGCGTGGTTAATACAGCGGATCAAGCGGCGCCCAGTTAGGGCAGGCACCCAGCCCGGCCCCTTGCCGCGCCCGTAGCTGTCGATCCAATCCAAAACCCATTTTTGCGCCGCTGTACGAGCCGACGAATCCCCAACCGCAGCCAAATCATCAAGCCAGCTAAATCCATGCGCTTCATTTGCAAAAGCGGCATCAGGTGGGGTGATTTTCCAAAGGCTGGTGCCCGGCGCTTCGACCAAATAGCCTGCGAACATGATATTGCCCGCAGCAAGCTGACGCCCCTTGGCAAAGCTACCAATCGTACGCGGTTCAGGTTGCGAAACAAAGCCAGTCGCCGCCGTTTGACGGGTAACAAGCCGCGCCTGAACGCGGTGCATGGCACGGGTAGCCCGCGCTGACCATTTACTATCGGTAGACATCTGCTCTGCCTTTTACGCTCTTGTGGCGCGATTAATTAAGGCAACTCTAACTTGCGCTGCTGTAAAAGTCACCGCAGAAATCACGCATCACAGAGGTTTGCGCAAAAGAGCGATGTAAAAACCGTCCATGCCACCCGTGTCAGCCCAATAATCAGGGCGCAGGCGCAGGCCACCTTCCTGGGTGATCCACTCTCCACGAAGACCCGTGCGTTTCAGCGCGTCGCGATCCACTTCCAATTCAGGATGCATTTCTAGCAGATCTTCCACATGACACTCGCCCTCGTCTGGCAACAAAGAACATGTGCAGAATACGAGACGCCCACCTGGTTTCAGCAACGTGACTGCATGGGCCAGCATTTGCGCTTGCAGCTCGATCAATTCACCAAACTCCGCGCCATCTTTGACCAGTGGGAGATCAGGGTGACGACGGATGGTTCCAGTAGCCGAACACGGCGCATCAAGCAGAACCGCGTCGTACTGACCGTTGGTTTCCAACGCATCCCCGACGACCAGTTCAGCGCTTAGTTTTGCACGCGTCAGGTTCTCAGAAACCCGCTGCATGCGTCGTTCAGAAGAATCAACTGCAGTGACAACCGCTCCAGATGCAGCCAATTGCATGGTCTTGCCACCGGGCGCACAGCACAAATCTATTATTGCCTCACCCTCTTTTGGATCAAGGATTTGCACAGGCAAGGCCGCCGCGGCGTCCTGAACCCACCAATCACCCTCTTGATATCCAGCGAGCGCAGAAACCTGCACCGCCCCTTCGATCCGCACGGATCCTGTTGGCAAAAGCGTTCCGTTGACGGCCGTTGCAAGCGCTTCTGGTTCACCCTTAGGCGTTAAATCCAATGGCGCGCCCTCAAAATGAGCACGCTCAATCGCTGCGATATTTTCAGCACCGTGCGCTTTGGACAAAGGCGCACGCAGCCATTTTGGCATATGTGGCACACGCAATTTCGCCCACTCTTCTGGGCCCTTGTCCACGACCTTACGCAAAACCGCGTTGGTGAGGCCCTTCAATTTCACAGTACGTTGGTTTGCACCCACACTGGTCACAGCATCATTCACCACACCGTGCGCAGCACCGCCTGTGCACAACTCGTACGTGGCAATCCGAAGAACATTGTGAACCGCCAAGGGGGGTGGTTTACGCATAAAAGGCTTCAAAATGCGATCAACGCGCTCAAGCGAACGCAGGGTTTCAGACGCGAGGCGTTGCGCACGTGCGCGGTCCTCATAAACCAACTTTTGCATGAAGGGCGCACCTAACGCTTCAGAAAGCATAATCTGCTCTCCCAGAACTTGTCCAAGCAATCCTGCCGCCGCGCGCCGCGCCGCTACACCGTTATCTGCCATTGTGTCGCCCTTTAGAATTCGTGTGAGGTTCTTGCCGTTCCTAGAGCGCGGCGTATATCAAGGGGATAGCAGCAAGGAAAGGAGCGTCTTGTGAGTAGCCCCAAAGAGACCATTACCAAAGTCCTGCCGGAAGCGGCCAAACGCGCTTTGGCCGAGGCAGAAGAGCGCCGAAAAAACGCGAAAAAGCTAGATTTGGCCACCGAACTTGGCGGTAGGGACGGTCCTGAACCAGTGCGTTATGGTGATTGGGAGAAAAAAGGCATTGCTATAGACTTTTAGACCTCGCTCTTAGCGAAGTCTAAATTCAGCAGAATTGCCTGTGCCCTGATCAGAGGTGAACCGGATTTTTCCATCGGACAGACCGACCTCTTGGCAATTATAGCCCAGCTCCTCGCCACCCCACACAAGATTGCGACAGAAATAACCGTTTTCCCATCTCCACCTGCCTTCGATATCCCATGTCGCACCGCGACCAGAAATGTTGCCCGCAGAGGAAACGTTCAATTTAACCAAAGGGCGTGTCAGCGTCTTGCCTTGGACAAGTTTCAAGAACTCCGACTTGTTATCAATTTTGGTGTAGCCCGCAGACCCGAATGCAGGCACCGCGACAAGAGCGAATATAAAGGCGCAAATTTTCCACACTGATCAATCTCCCGTGTTGATACCAAGTGTACGCCAGATTGGCAGATTCGGATCAATCAAAAGTAAACTGGCGCACGAAAGTGGTAAAAGATTGCCGCAAATGCAATCATTCAAAGTCCCAGAACATCCAGCATATCATATTCACCCGGTGCCTTGCCTTGCCCCCAAAGCGCGGCCTTCAAAGCGCCACGCGCAAACACACGCCGATCCGTTGCCATGTGGCGCAGCACGATGCGTTCGCCTGTGGCAGCAAACAAAACATCATGTTCGCCCACGATATCGCCACCCCGAATTGCTGTAAAACCTATGTCGCCCCGCTTGCGGGCCCCTGTAATTCCGTCGCGCCCACTGTCGCGCACGTCGTTCAGTACAACACCACGTCCCTCTGCAGCAGCTTCCCCTAGCATCAACGCAGTCCCTGATGGGGCATCAACCTTCATGTTGTGATGCGCTTCAATCACTTCGATATCAAAGTCCTCATCCAACGCCGCGGCCACCTTTTTCGTCAATTGCGTTAACAGATTGACACCAAGGCTCATGTTGCCAGCCCGAACAATCGGCGCATGACGTGCAGCAGCGGCGAATGCTGACAAATGGCTGTCTTCAAAGCCAGTCGTGCCAATCACATGAACAGCGCGCGCTTGCGCTGCAAGAGCTGCAAATTCAACACTTGCCGCTGGCGCTGTGAAATCAATCACGGCCTGCGCTTTTGCAAACGCCTCCAGCGGATCGTCCGTGACCACAACACCGATCTCTGCTCCACCCATTGCAGCGCCCACATCGCGACCGACCCAATCATGGCCAGCGCGTTCCAGCGCACCCACAAGACGCGCTGTTTTGCTTTCCAAAATCGTTTGAATCAACATTTGACCCATACGGCCAGAAGCACCTGTCACTACAATTCCGGGAAGTTCGCTCATGTGGATAATCCTTGTCTCTTTGCGCCACCCATAACGCGCAACCCTCTGCTTGGCAAAGCCAACGATAGTGCTTAAGTGAGGCACATGGCTAAGAAATCATACTCCAGCGGCTCCGGCCCATCGCAGCGTCAACTTCGTGTTGGTGAATTGATCCGTCGCGCACTGTCAGAAATTCTGCAGCGCGGGGATATTCACGACCCTGATTTGAACCGCTTGTCCGTCACGATTGGCGAGGTCCGTGTAACCCCCGATCTACGTGTCGCAACGGTTTATGCGCTGCCTTTGGGTGGTGAAGGGAAAGACGACATCATCGCGCTTTTGGCCAAGAACAAGTGGGAACTACGCCATTTGATCAACAAAAAACTCGCGCTAAAGCATTCGCCTGACATGCGTTTCCGTCTTGATGAAACGTTCGATAAAATGGACGAGACGCGCCGTATGTTCGAACAAGAACACGTGCGTAAGGATATTGAGCGCGCTGACAGCAGGGACGAGGACGAGGCAGAGCAAGAATGATCTGGCGGCTTGCGGCACTGTTAGCCTGTCTTGCAGGTCCCTTGTTCGCTGCCGAGTGCCGCAAGGCAGAACACCTCGGCAGTAGTTATTCTATTTGCGAAGTCGATCTTACTAAAGAAGAGTTGCGCCTGTTCCTGCGTGAGGGCGATGGCAGCGTTCACGGCTACTTCCCCTCGGTTAACTCAAGCTTGAAGCTCGAAGATAAGAAGCTCGGCTTTGCAATGAACGCGGGAATGTATCACGAGGATCGCGCGCCAGTTGGGCTTTATATTGAGGACGGCTTTCAGGCTCAGCGCCTAATCACCAACGATGGTCCAGGGAACTTTGGATTGTTGCCTAATGGGGTGTTGTGTATTGGCACGGGCCGCGCGGACGTCATTGAATCCCGCGCCTTTGCTAAAAATCCACCGGACTGTAAATACGCCACGCAATCCGGTCCGATGTTGGTCATCGACGGCGCTTTGCACCCTCGCTTCCTACTCAACAGCACGTCACGGTTTATCCGCAATGGCGTAGGCGTGAACAAGGATGGCAGCAAAGCAACCTTTGTCATTTCGCGCAATTCCGTGACGTTCCACGAATTCGGATCTTACTTCCGCGATGTTCTCAAAACACCCAACGCGCTATACTTTGACGGCAACATTTCGCGGATGTATGCGCCCCAAATCGGTGCCTCTGGAATAGGTTGGCAAAGCCTTGGCCCTATTGTCGGCACGGTTATCCCCGCCCAGTAATTGACGCGCCCCCTGCAATTGGGTAGGCGGCGCGTTCACGCATTCAAGGACATTTCCATGGCACGTAACCGCAAAGGGCGCGATATTTCTGGTTGGCTGGTAATTGATAAACCCGCTGGCCCCACTTCAACGGCTGTTGTGAACAAAGTTAAATGGGCCTTGGACGCGAAAAAAGCAGGCCACGCTGGCACGCTTGATCCCGAAGCGACAGGTGTTCTTGCAATTGCATTGGGTGAGGCCACAAAAACCGTTCCCTTCATCACGGATGCGCTGAAGGCCTACCGTTTCACTGTGCGTTTGGGTCAGGCGACCAACACGGATGATGCTGAGGGCGAGGTCATTCAAGAAAGCGATATCCGTCCCGAAGATGCGCAGATCACAGAAGCCCTTCAGGCGTTCATTGGCGATGTCGATCAAGTCCCACCCAAGTTTTCCGCGGTCAAAATCGACGGCCAACGCGCCTACAAACTTGCGCGGTCTGGTGAAGACATAGAGCTGGCTGCCCGCCCCCTTTGGGTGGAAGAACTGCTGCTGATTGACCGTATCGACGCGGATCATGTTGAATTGGAGATGACCTGTGGCAAAGGCGGCTACGTCCGCTCTATCGCGCGCGATCTGGGTGCGGCGTTGGGCTGTTATGGTCACGTCCTAAAACTCCGCCGCATATGGTCTGGCCCGTTTGAGGCCGAGAAAGGCATCACGCTAGAGCAAGTCGAGGCGATGGCACGCACGCCCGAACTGGACGAGCATATCCAACCGCTTGAGATCGGCCTTGATGATTTGACAGAACTGCGCTGTTCCGAAGACGGTGCCGTCAAATTACGCAATGGCAATCCGGGCATGGTGTTTGCAGCAGACGGTGTCGAATACGGTGACGAAGCATGGGCCTCCCTGAACGGCGAAGCGGTTGCCGTCGGCGTCTACAAAGCAGGTGAGTTACACCCCTCACGCGTTTTCGTACGCCCCCAAGTGTGATCGCATTTGCAGCACCACAGGTTTCGGGCATAAACGCACAATGATCACGCGAACCCACACCAAAGGCGATGCGCCCTCGACCGCGATCTATTCAGATTGCGAACGCTATCGTTATGCGCTGACCCGCATTTGGGACCCCGCTGGAAAGCGCGTTTTGTTCGTGATGCTGAACCCCTCTACCGCGACCGAGGTGCAGAACGATCCGACCGTTGAACGCTGCGAACGCCGCGCGCGCACGTTGGGGTTTGGCAGCTTCACTGTGACCAACATTTTCGCATGGCGCGATACGGATCCACGCAACATGAAGGCTGCTGTCGATCCGACTGGTCCCGCCAATGACAAAACGATTCTACAATTCGCCACTGAGGCCGATCAAATTATTGCCGCTTGGGGCACACATGGCGCGCACAAATCCCGTGGCACAGAGATGGAAACGCTTTTACGCAATCTTGGTAAACCACTTTACCACCTCGGACTGTCCAAAGCGGGACATCCAAAACACCCGCTCTACATCGCCTATACAGAACAACCTCAGCTTTGGAATGCACCCGATGAATGATGACACGCAAAACCGCTTGGATACGCTGGCTACAGAACTTGAAACCCTGAACAAGCATCGTTTCATCAGAGTTCATAACTCACTCTGGCGGCTCGTTCTTTTTCAGTTCACGCGCGGTTTGGCATTTGGTTTGGGATCAGTCATGGGTGCTACTATCTTGGTATCTTTGGTCGTGTGGTGGCTGTCACAATTCGAATTCATCCCAATCATTGGCGACTTCACAAATCAACTGATTGAGCTAATCGACATCCCCGAAGAAGCCCCACCAACGCGTTAACCAATTGATCTAAATACCTTTGCCCAAAGAAGCCGTTTCTGCGAAAGCCTAAGACACGCGAAATGTGAGGTGTCGTATGCTTATCTTGGCAGGACTTTTGGGTATGATGGCCTTTGGATCGGTCATGCTGTACGAGACCAACACCAAAGACGCTGAAAGCGGTGAAGATGCCTTTGACGACATCGACTCACTTCAAATTGATGACTCAACAGGGGATTTACTGTCCTTCATCGACAAGGATGGCGATATTCAAACACTTGCCAACGAAACAACAGAGGCTGCTGATCTTTTGATTGGCACTGACGGCGACGATGAAATTTTTGGTTCGTTGGGCAACGATAAAATCATGGCTGGCGCGGGCGATGATACCGTCAATGGCGACAGTGATGACGATATTCTTATGGGCAATGAAGGAAACGATGCGCTCTTTGGGGGCGAAGGTTCCGATGCATTATCTGGCGATCAAGGACGCGACGCGCTCTCAGGCGGAGATGGCGACGATACACTGACCGGTAATGCAGACTCAGATCATTTGAGCGGCGGCAACGGCGCTGACAACTTGATGGGTGGCGAGGGCGATGACAGCCTTTGGGGGGACGCCGGTGACGACACCCTTGTCGCAAGTGCAGGCAATGATTTTTTGATTGGCGGCAACGGAAATGACCTTCTGCTGGCAGGAACAGGAAATGACGTTCTCGACGGTCGAGATGACGGCGAAGCCACCGTTGATTACCTAAATGGCGGCGAAGGCGATGACACCTTGTTCGCAGATGCGGGCGATCAAGTGTCGGGTGGCGACGGTGCCGATATGACCGTTTTACATTCAGATATCTCAGGTCCCATCCAAATTTGGGATTTTGAAAGTGGTGAAGACACCCTTGTCGTGCTCTATGGCTCTGAGGATGACGTGCCAGAGGTTAGCATTTCACAAACTCCCGATGAAAACGGACAATGGGTTGTTCAAAGCGATGGTAAAACCATAGCCTTAGTATCTGGCACAGAGCCGATTATGTCTGACATCAACCTCGTGCATCAAACATAACTAAATTTTGCTTTTTCCCTTTCTTTTATCAAGAAACTGACCTAAACGCCCCCAATCCCTGCTTGGTGTAGGGACGATTCTCCACGGGCCTTGCTGGACGATATCCCGGCCTGCGCCATTCACTCTAAGCTCTTAAAGGGGACCCCGATGTCGATTACGCCTGAAGAAAAAGCACGTCTGATGAAAGAATTCGCCACAAAAGAAGGCGATACAGGTTCACCAGAAGTACAAGTTGCAATCCTGTCCTCGCGCATCGCGACGCTGACAGAGCACTTCAAAACACACAAAAAAGACAACCATGGTCGCCGTGGTCTGCTGAAGATGGTCGCTCTGCGCCGCAAGCTTCTGGACTACGCACGTGGCAAAGACGAAGCGCGTTACCAAGACCTTATCAAACGTCTTGGTCTGCGCCGCTAATCGCGTCCTACTCACTATTATTTCAAGAACGCCTGTGTTGAAAAACGCAGGCGTTTTTTGTTGAAGCGGGCGAAATACGCGAGGCAGCACAATCATCTAAGCGCGCATGCAGCACAGAAAATTCAGCGGCCAGACTGAACAGCACAACTATCTCAGAACACAAAATTGATCACAAACCTCTACTTGCGCTGAACAATATCGCAGTGCAAGAAAGACAATGCGAAACCTTAACCATCCATAGAAGAGGGATCAAAGTGCCTTCAAGTCCTGTCTATGAGGAATTTCCGGTCCCTTCGTCGCTACAAAACAGTGTGCGCCGGATTTTGAGATGTGAGGTGACGGCGCATGAGCAAATCACAATACCTGCCCGTCCGACGGGATATTCTTATGTCGGTTGACTTGCCAAAGGCAAAGGAACCGCGACTGCAAACGGTACGATCTTTTCAATAAGTGAAGGCGAGACTCATATCTCTGGGCAACTCAGCACCTTTGACGCCACCTATACGTTGCACGGACCTTGTGTGCAGTTCCTTGCGGAATGTACAGCAGATGGGCTTTATCAGTTCTTGCAAGAAGATATTGGCACCCTTCGTAACAAAGTCCGAATTTGCGCGGGCCCAGCGCAGACCACATCTGACGATACATCGACCTTTGTTGCATTGCTTGACGCGTTCCAAAGCGTCGCCGGACGATCCGACCCAACGGTTGCGGCAGCTGCAAAACGGATCGAAACGGCAAATGGCGATGTTCTGGTCTTAGACCTCATCGCTGAATTTGCAACGACCGATCGCCAGTTTCATAGACAATTCACCAAAATCGTGGGCCTGCCACCGCGCTCGTTCATCAGCATTCGGCGGGTCCTATATGCGCTTCAATTGATGTCAGCTGATCCCGGCCAAAGTGTCGCCGACATTGCGGCTGCGTCGAATTTCTACGATCAGGCACACCTCACCCGCGCGTTCAAACAATACCTTAGATCTACGCCTGCGCGAGTAGAGTTTGATAGCGACGGCACTTTAAGAAGCATAGTCGCGCAATCCTGAAACCACGTGGATTGTCCGATTTTTACAATACAGCCGCCAGTCGATCATCGTACCACGAAGCATGAATAAAAAATCTCATGTTAATTCGAAGGCCTGGTTGTGCGCCGTTGCACTTGGGTCTTTTCCTCTGGCTCTTGCGGCTCAGACCTGCGCACCCACTGGTGCCGACCCGCTTGATGGCTTCGCGAAACTGGATGTCACGTTATACTTGGATCTCCCCGACCCAGATCCTCTAAGTGCAGCCCTGCCGATCGAATTGACGATGGTTGGCAAAATCATCAACGGCGAAACCGCGAGTATCAGTAAAACTTACTGCCAAATCGGCATTCAGCGGATGATTATCGATTTCGCAGCATCTGTGGAGGGTGATGCAATCACGGACTGGGTGACGCGCTCAGTCTACGTCTGGAACAGTGCTGGCGAACCAATAGGCTGGCAGCTTGATCAACTAGGCGAACGCGGTCGCTGTGCGCGTGGGGATGATCCATTTGCCAAGATTTGTCCGTAAGAGGAATCCGATGTTGAAACATAAAGCGCTATTCATCCTTGCACTTATGATGCCAACAGCGATCTTGGCCGAAAACTGCGTCGACCCTACAAGTATGCTGGTAGCACCTACATCCGAATGGGAATTGTTCAACGACACACCTGCGAAAATCTCGTCTGATCGTGTGGCGGCTATTTATTCCCTAATTTTGCCAACTGACGCGGATGGGGCCGTCATCGACACATCTAAATCAGAAATTGTCTCGATCCGTCTGGAACGTGCACAAGCTGATGGCGTTCGCAGCCTAATCGAACAGGCAAACCAAATCGGTTTAGGAATGCTTGGCCCGATGAAGTATCCGCTTATGGCGGGCAGCGACATGAACAATATCACAACCGTGATCGGCGATGTCGTGATCTACGTCGAAGGGAATGGCTCAGGCTCGGCATTCTATTTTGAGCAGATCCTTTCTTGCGCTTTAGCTTCTGGAATGTTGCCAATTGCTTCTTTTGAGACCCCGGCCAGGTCGGGTAAAATTGACACGTCGATTGATTTCACCGCCCTTAGCCGGGACGACTATCTCGAAGAGGCCGACAATCTGCTACGCGCGACACGGGATTCAACATTCGAGCTGTTCGGACGGACCGACCCGTCCATCGCGGCGCTCATTCCCGATTATGTCTATTCCAATGAATTTCGCGACGTGAACGGGTGCGTTTATGATAGGTTGCGGGATCAAGGTGCGTTGCAAGACCTGAATATCATACGTGACAATGCTGTGGTTGGGGCCGCTTATCTGCGCGCCCATCCAGAGCTAACAGTATTCACAATGACCGACCATCAAGGCTATCTGGATCCGATGGTCCCACCCGATGCATATCTTGAGGCCGCCGATGACTGCGGCCTGTTAAATTTGAATGTCCGGATCATATCCGACGCAGGTATCTGGGAAGCGCTAAAGGCGGTAACAGATGGCCAAAACTAAGACCTTGATCGTCTGGGGGGTGATGGCTCACTTAGCTTGGGCAGCTGCACCAATACACGCACAGCCTTTGCAAGACGCGCGCCCCACCTTTATGAACGGGTGCCAGGCCCAAGGAAATGAAGCGCCTGTTTGCGCATGTATTTTTGACAACTGGTCCAAAGATATCCCCGAAGACAATCACGGTAATGCAGCCGCCGCTGTCGAGATGTTCCTTGGTCGTGCACCAAAAAGCAATGCAGACATGATGCGTGCGTCGACACTGTTGCAAGACATGACGGATGTTTTGTTTGCCTGCGCTTCGGGTGCCATCACACTGGAAGAAGTCAGCTTGCCCTTAATCCCGCAAACCAACGACGCCGCCGAAGAGGCCGCGCTCTTGGAACGGATCACGGGCCCTAATAGCACGGTTGAAGAAATGAGCCGCTACGCTTTCATCGTAGAAGCACGCAAAGCCGCCGAACGTGCTGACGCAAAACGCAAGCGCGCCGAAAACTCCGAACGCCGCGAAAAAAATCAGAAAGCATTGCGCGCCGATTATGAAGCCGAACTAGGTCGCATTCATTCCCGACCGATTGATGAATGGGCCGTTGCGGATTTCGAACCATTGTTCATGCTGTATTGCCAATCAGGTGGTGGCACGATCAAAAGCTGTGGCTGCGCATGGCCGATCCTTTCTGAACTTTCGACGTACAATGCCGTTGCCTATTTCGCGTCGCGCTCAGAGGGCGATGACCTACGCGATCGCGTGTCATCCGCAGATGCGTCATCTGTCTATTTCACCCACCAAATTTTCAATGAACGCCGCGCAATTTGTGCGCCTTAGCTTCATTTTGCTTGTGCAGAAAGGACTAACGATGTTGTTCAAGCGGCTCCTACGTTCGCCAAAGTTTCGGAGCAGATTGATGCTTTGCGCTGCCATATTAGGCATCGCGCTCCCTGCCCAAGCACAAGAAATACTTCCGGGGCCCATTGCCATGTGCGATGGCAGTCTGACGGGGAAAACGTACGATCTTGAAGGATTAAACGGGATCATTGGTGGCAATTGGAACCAGTTGGGCCGCGCGTACAGATATACTTTGGGATCGCCCGTGAACCCTTTCACGTTAACCTACAAGGCTGACAAAGGGCAGCTTTTCATCGAGGGTGGCGGTGGTCCCAAACTGCCTTTGCAGCCATTTGCGCAGGCGAAATTGGCTGACGTTCCCTTAACGATTAACAATCTGCGCAGAAACGAAACAAGTTACATTTCACAAGACGGAACGCACACTGTGCGGCTGTCCGGTTTGGATATGGAAACGTTGACAGGCTGTCCGCTTGAAACGGCCCCATCATTTTTTTGGACATCTCAACAAGGCGAAAGAACCTACTAGGGCGTGCTGATTTTCCTGTCCGATAAATACGGGTTTGG